>Ga0207797_1000886_pt1 | contig 22359 bp, 25 predicted proteins | sample PRCRCaboRojoPR_6_FD_187275 | JGI IMG/M metagenome (GOLD analysis project Ga0207797, IMG submission 187275) | Marine sediment microbial community from Cabo Rojo, Puerto Rico - PR CR 10% Liquid 1 (SPAdes) | ecosystem: Environmental > Aquatic > Marine > Coastal > Sediment | place: Cabo Rojo, Puerto...
ACTGGAGCGTCGTGACAGTGGCACGTTCTTCAACGACGTCGCCATGGAGATCATCTTCGGCGAAGAGGAGGCGCAGGTGTTCTAAATGAGCTACCAAGATGACCTTCCGGAGACGAGCGGCTACAGCAAGGTTTCGGTGGTGATCAGCGCCATCGTTGGCCTCGCCCTCGCAGTCGTCTCCGTCTGGTGGGCCGCGGGCACGGCCGTCTTCTACGAGGGCCTGTTCCGCGTCTCGCCGACGGTGGCGGGCGGCGGCGTCGGCACCGACTGGGTCGTCGGCAACACCGTCCCGTGGCTCGACTTCCTCGTGGCCCTCATCCACGCGGCTGACGTGCTGATGGGGCTGTTCATCCTCCTGATGGTGTTCATCCACTGGGCGGCGTTCCGTCGGCTCGCGGGACGGATGCAAGGGCCCGACGAACGGACCGCGGACGCCGTCGCGACCGACGGGGGTGAGACCGAATGACCAGCCTCGATCACGGCAAGTTCACGCGGGTCACGACGACGTTCCACTCGTTGCTGGCCCTCGACGTCTTCGCCCTGTTTTTCACCGGCTACAGCCTGACGTTCAACGACGAACTCTGGTGGTTGCTGTCGCTGATGGGTGGGCCACAGAGCGTCACGGCGCTCCATCGCGCCGCCGGCTTCGGGCTCATCGCCCTCATCGGCTTCTGGGCGACGCTCATGATCACGACTGACACGGGCCGGAGCAACTTCAGGGAGATCGTGCCGACCGGCGACGACATCAAGGCGTTCATTCAGGACGTGCGGTTCGCACTCGGGAGCGCCGACGAACGCCACCCGAGCGCCAAGCAGTTCGCCGGTGGCGACGCCGACGAGGTGCCGCTACTCTCGTACATCGGGAAAGGCGTCGTGTTCATCTTCGCCGTCGAACTGTTCCTGCTGACGGTCAGCGGCCTGCTCATCTGGAGCAAAACCGGCCTGATGCAGTACTTCAACACCAAGACGGCGGCGATGGGCTTCGTCGTCTTCCACGGTCTGCTGGGTGTCATCATGCTGATGGGGGTGATGTTCCACGTCTTCGAGCACGGCTTCCATCCGGCGTTCTACCCCGTCGAGCCCAAGGCGTTCATCCCCCGGAAGCTGATCCCGGAGACGCACGCCGACGGCGGCATCGAGGACCTCACCCTCGCCCCGTCGTGGAGCACGGTGAGTACGGTCATGGGAATCCTGACCGTCGTGGGCATCACGAGTGTCATGATCGCGTCGGTATTCGACGAGGGGTATCCGGTCCCACGTGAGATATCGGTCGGCGGCGGTCCGGAGAGCCTCCTGCTCACGCTCGGGATCAACGCCGGCATCTTCGTGCTCTTCGTCGGCCTCGTCCTCTCGATGTACGGGAACCTCCTGCGCGTGCGCTGGGAGCGTCAGCTCGAGGAGGACCGCCGACAACCAGCCGCGACCGACGGCGGTCAGCCCGACGACGACTGACCACCGGCGCTCGCCGGAACCGTTTTTTCGGCACGTTGTCAATATCCCCGCCGATGGCCCGTCAGTCCGTCCTCGCCCTCCTGCTCGCCGGGCTCACCCTCACCGCCGGGTGTTCCTTCCTCGCGCCGAATCCCGAGAGCTACACCAGCACCTACGAGTACAGCGTCGGCGTCGACGCGACGGGGACTCTGGAGGACGTGACGATTCGCGTGCCCCTCCCTCAGCAGGACGGGACGGCGACCGTCGACGCGAGCGTTCTCGCGCCGAACGGCACCGTCGACGGGTTCGACGCGGCGGTGGTCGACACCGAGTACGGGCCGATGCTCGAACTCACGGCCGACGAGTTCGTCGTCGAGACGCGCTACTTCCGCTTCGTCGAGGAGGACGGCCTCGGCCGGCGCGAGGAAATCGACGAGTCCGAGTACGACCCCGCGAACCCCGACCACCAGAAGGTGGAGCAACGGACGGTGACGGTGAGCGTCACGCAGGACGCGACCTACCCCATCGAGACGCGGACGCCGGTGGGCACGTCGCCGACGTTCGTCCCCGATGCGACGCGTGATCTGACGGACTGCCCGTTCCCGTACCAGGACGAGACGGCGTGTTTCGCCTACGACGGCCCGATCTACCTCTCCTACGAGTCGGCCGAGTCGACGCGCGTCTCGGGCGTCGTCGCCACCTACGGCTCGAACGAGTGGTTCGCCGGCGGGTGGACGGGCAACAGCTACAGCGATCACGTCCGGTTCGCCGTCACCGGACCACGGGACGGCTGGATCGTCGCGAACGGGACGACCGAGGTGGGACGCGGAACGTATCCGTCACCCGAACGTTAGGCGGACAGCAACTCCGCCCCCTCCGTCGACAGTTCGACCGTCACGTCCTGTCGCGTCTGCTCGCTCATCTGGTCGATGTTGCGCGTGAGGACTTCGAGGATGTCCTTCGGTTCGGGGTAGACGAGAAAGTTGCCGTCGTCGTCTTCCATCACCAACTGGGTGTCCGAGAGCGATATCTGGTCCGACTCGATGCTCGCGACGATGACGGGGAGGGCCTCGGCGCCACCGGGTTCACCCTCCTGGACCATCGTGATGTGGAGTTCGTCGAGGCCGATGAGGTCCTTGTACTCCCGGATCTGCTTGGCGCAACGGACCATGTCGCGTGTGATGGCGGTCTTGTGCTCGTTGCCGTGTTCGCCCTCGTGACACAGCTTGCAGACCCGCAGTTCCATGCGCATAGTGCACACGCGGCGGGCGAGGAAAATAAACCCTCGGCGGTCACGGCCCCGGGCGTGCACGCTCGTATGCTCCCACTGACGCTTCCGTCGACTGGACGAAGTGAACGCGCCGGTACCTACCGCTGCAGTCGGACGGTCGTCTCCTCCCCGTCGCCGAGCACGTCGACGAGCCCGTCGTCTTCGAGGTCGGCGAGCAACCCCCGAAGCCACTCGCGGCCGTACTCGCCGCCGTAGTCGACGCGGACGCGCGGCCCCAGGTCGTCCAGTGCGAGTTCGTCGTACTCCTTCAGCGCCGCGACGACGCGCCCGCGCATCTGCCGACGGCTCCCCTCGAAGGACGGCTGTGTCGGGACGTCGGGCGCAGTGAAATCACCCGTCTCGTAGGCGTGACACCACTCACGCCACGGACACCCTTCCTCGTCGCACCGAGGCCGTTGCTGACAGGTGACGCCGCCGAGTTCCATGATCGCGTTGTTCCAGACGCGGGATTCGCCGTCGGGCATCAGTTCGCTCGACACGCGCGCGAATGCCGCGTCGTCGTCGGGGACGCCGAAGGCGCGGTAGAGGACGCGCTTCACGTTCGTATCGACCACCGCGTCGCCGGCGTTGAACGCGAAACTCGCCACCGCGTTGGCGGTGTAGGGGCCGACGCCCATCAACTCCTGCAGGCCGTCGGGCGTCTCGGGGAACTCGCCCCCGTAGTCGTCGACGACCTGTCCCGCGGCCTCGTGGAGGTAGCGTGCGCGGTTGTTGTAGCCGAGGCGCTGGTCGGACCAGAACCCGACCACCTCGCTCCGGTCGGCGTCGGCGAGGGCGTCGACGGTCGGCCAGCGGTCGAGGAAGGCGTCCCACGCCTCGACCACCCGGTCCAGTTGGGTCTGCTGGCTCATCACCTCCGAGACGAGGATTTCGTATGGGTCCTCGGTCCGGCGCCACGGGTAGTCGCGGTGGTCGGCCTCGTACCACTCGATCAGGGCCGTCCGGACGGCGTCGGCGTCGTCGGGGAGCGCGGCGTCCTCGCGCTCGGAATCGGTCATCGTCGGTCCGTAGGAACGGGATCGGATAGACGTGGTGGTTTCCGAGCCGAAAGCCGTATTCGGCGGGCCACCCTCGACTCCGGCATGAGCCTCGACGATCTGAACGCGGACGTTCGAGCCGCCTACAGCGACCTCGACGACGACCTCACTCTCGACCTGGATCGCGAGACGCGGAACGAACTCGCGATGTTGCTGGCGGCGTTCGACGGCGACGAGGGCGAACTCGTCCGGCGGGCGATCCACGCGCTCTATCGCTCCACCGTCGACACCGGTGACCTCGACTTCCACCTCCGACAGGGCTACGACGTGACCTACGACGAGTACCTCTCGGGGATGACCTACGACGAGATGAGCGGCGGGAGCGTCTCACAGACCACCCAGAGCGACGAGCGCCGATACCAGCAGTAACTGGTCGTTCCGACGGCCCGTGAACGGTGCGCCGCCCGGAACCGTCCCGGACGGACCGGTCGAGACCGGCCAAGTGCTCCGGGACGGCCGATGCGATCCGGCCTCGCCGCGTGGTCAGTGAGCCGAACGACCGACGAGCGACGTGAAATTCTCGAAGAGACGACTCGCGGTGACGTCGTCGAACGAGAACGACGAGTTCTCCCAGCCGAAGTCGTCGACGAGACGGTCGCGGTGTGCGGCAGTGATCTCCGGATGGAACTGCACCGTCCAGAGCGGGGCGGTCCGGTGGCGGGTCCCGAATACGGGCGCGTGTGGCGCGGACGCGATGATCTCCATGTCGTCACCCCGGTCGATCACGGCGTCGCCGTGGAGCGAGACGACGACCGGATCGACGCCGTCGAACAGCGGGTCGTCGGCGAGTCTCGCTTCGACGAGAGTGGCCGTCGTGCCGACGTGTTCGACGGAGCCACCGAGGGCGGCGTTAGCCACCTGATGACCGAAACAGACGCCGAGGGTCGGAATCTCCCGGTCGACGAGTTCGCGGACGAGCGCTTCTTGGTCCGCGATCCAGGGGTAGCGGTCGGTCTCGTAGACGCCGGCCGTACTCCCGGTCAGGACGACGCCGTCGGCGTCGTCGAGGGGGACCCGTTCGCCCGCGACGAAATCGATCTCCTCGGCGGTCGGGACGTGCGACGCGACCGCGTCACAGTGATACGCGCAGTCGGCGTCGACCTCGTTTCGGACGACGTACAAAGTAGACGAAGTGGTCGTAGCGGAAGGCATTCGCCATCGGAGGATCGTGGCTGTAGCAGTATAACCGTAGTCATCCGTCGAACGAGCGTCCGTCGCAGTCACGGCGGACGTACACGCCGACTACGCCGCTCCGACGGCCGAGAGGGTGGGTGGGCGACGGACGTGAGTAGGGGCACGCGGACCGCGGGACGTAGCCAACCCGTCCGCTTTTGTGCCACGACCGCCCCGAATACGGTATGGACACCGCCGAAGTCGAACGCCTGATCGAGGACGGAATCGAGGACGCCGAGGCGACGGTCACCAAGCCCCGCGTGCCGGACGAGGACCACGAGGACGCCCACTTCGCGGCCGTGGTCGTCTCGCCCGCGTTCGAGGGCGTCCCGCTCGTCCAGCAACACCAGATGGTGTACGACGCACTGGACGGCTACATGACGACCGACATCCACGCGCTGGAGATGAAGACGTACACGCCCGAGGCGTACGCGGAACACGGCCCGGACGCGTAACGGCAGGTTTTACGACGCGGCCACCGTTCGCTCGCGCATGAGCGACGATGACTTCCGCGTCGAACGGGACAGTCTCGGCGAGATTCAGGTGCCGGCCGACGCGTACTGGGGGGCACAGACCCAGCGCGCCGTCGAGAACTTCCCCATCAGCGACGCGCGGTTCGGACGGCGATTCGTCCGCGCCCTCGGCGTCGTCAAGAAGTCGGCGGCCCGGGCGAACCACGACCTGGGCCTCCTCGACGACGACGTGGCCGAGGCCGTCGTCGCCGCGGCGGACGAGGTGATCGCCGGCGACCACGACGACCAGTTCCCGGTCGACGTGTTCCAGACCGGGTCGGGCACCTCCTCGAACATGAACGCCAACGAGGTGATCGCCAACCGCGCGGCGGAACTGATGGGCGCCGAGGTGGGCGACCGGGTCGTCCACCCGAACGACCACGTCAACTACGGACAGTCCTCGAACGACGTGATCCCGACCGCCATGCACGTCGCGGCGCTCGAAGCGGTCGAGAAGGACCTGATCCCGGCGCTGGAGACGCTGGCCGCCGAACTCGACGAGAAGGCCGACGCCTTCGACGGCGTCGTCAAGACCGGTCGCACCCACCTGCAGGACGCCACGCCCGTCCGTCTCGGACAGGAGTTCGGCGGGTACCGCACGCAGGTCGAGAAGGGGATCGAGCGCTGTGAGTCGGTGCAGTCCCGACTGGCCGAACTCGCCCTCGGCGGGACGGCGACGGGCACGGGACTCAACACCCACCCCGAGTTCCCCGACCGCGCCGCCGAGTACATCGCCGAGGAGACGGGCCTCCCCTTCCGCGAGGCGGACGACCACTTCGAGGCGCAGGCCGCCCACGACGCCATGGGCGAGGCCCACGGCGCCCTGCGGACGGTCGCGGGGTCGATGAACAAGATCGCGAACGACCTCCGCTTGCTCGCCTCCGGGCCGCGAAACGGCCTCGGTGAGATAGAGCAACCGGAGAACCAGCCGGGGTCGTCGATCATGCCCGGCAAGATCAACCCGGTCGTCGCCGAGGCGGTCAACCAGGTCCACACGCAGGTCGTGGGCAACGACGCCGCCGTCTCCGCGGGCGCCGCGGGCGGCCAACTCGACCTCAACCTCTACAAACCCGTCATCGCGTACAACTTCCTCCAGTCGGCCGACATCCTCGCCAACGCCGCCGAGACGTTCGCCGAGAAGTTCGTGGCCAAACTGGCGGCGAACGAGGCGCACTGCGCCGACGCCGTCGAGCGGTCGATGGCGCTCGCGACGGCGCTCAACCCCGCCATCGGCTACGACAAGGCCTCGGAGGTGGCCAAGGCGGCGCTGAAGGAAGGCAAAACCGTCCGCGAGGTGGCCGTCGAGAAGGGCTACCTCACCGAGGCGGAGGCCGACGAGGTACTCGACCCCGAACGGATGACCCACCGCGGCATCCTGAGCGGCGACGAGTAAGTCGGGAATCCGACGGGCGGGGATCGACCGAATGCCGGCGGCTCGCCGCACCGTGCGGCGAGACATACGTTAGCATGGAACTGAAACGACACGTTGATGTAGGATGCTGTCGATTCTCCCCTCATGTCGCAGATGCACGTCTCTACCCGTCGGGATCTGCTCGTATGCCGAAAGTGTGACGCGGAGTTCCCGGAGGGTCGCGCCACGAAGGACGGGTGGACGTACGAGTGTCCGGAGTGCGGCGAGGCGACGGGCCTCGGTGAGGGACTGCGACGCGCCTGACACGTTCTCACTGCCGTCGACGTACTCCGACCACGAGCGCCGCGAGCGCCGCGAGAACGGCGACGACCCCGAAGCCCGGCCCCTGTCCCTCGGTGCCGGTCGGCGTCTCACCGCCGTCGGCACCCGCCGTCTCCGTGGCCGACGGCGTGCCGGTCGGCGACGCGGTCGGCGTCGCCGTCGCGCGGCCGTCCAACTGCTCGGTCGCCGCCCCCTCGACGAAGGGGTGCCGTCCGGCGTCGAGTTCGGCGCCGCTCGCCATCCCGTCGCCGTCCGGATCGAGCGACGGTTCGGCCACGTAGTACCGCGGGTGCTCCGGCAACGGCGGGAGGTCGCTGGTGGTGGCGTAGCGATCCAGCCACGTCCCGAGTGACTCGTCGCCGGTCAGTTCGACCACCGCCGTCCGGAAGGCCAAGTAGTCACGGAACGGCTCCGAGCGGCCCGCGAACACGTCGCGGAGGGTGTGGTCGCCGTCCGTCCGACGCCGGATCTCCGCGTCGAGTGCGGCGAGGACGTGGGCACCCTTGTCGTAGTGGGCCTTCGTGCCGCGCCACGTCTCCGAATCGGTGAGGACCACCGCACGGCGGTCGGGGGCGTACTGGTCCGCCCGGAGGCCCTCGAGGAAGGAGTCGTAGGTACCGACGCCGTCGTTGAACGCGAACAGCCGGCCGTAGTACTCGGCGCTCGCCTCGGTCAGCCACGTCGCGTCGTCCCGCCCGACCGTGCCCAGGCGGGTGTGGACGTACTCGTGGGCGAACACGGCACCCGTCGAATCGAGGCGGAGCCCCGTCGACCCGACCCAGAACGCGGAGTCGACGGTCGCCGCCTGCACCGGCCCCTCCTCAAGCCCGCTCACGGGGAGGACGAACACCGTCGTCGAGTCGCGCTGGACGCCGAAGTCGAAGTGCTCGTTCGCGGTGCGCAGGAAGTCGGCGGCGCGTGTCGGGTCGGCGTCCGCGGCGCCGAGGACGAACGTCGCCCGCTCGTCCGCGACGGTCACGTTCCGGCGCTCGTGCGGGCCGAGGTAGGCCAAGTGGCTCCGGGCGTACCCCTCCTCGCCGTCGGCGACGGTGAACGACGAGCGCTGGAGTGGCTGGGAGTCGGTCCGTACCTGCACCCGGGTCTGTGGCTCGGAGACGAGCGCCCAGTCCTCGCGCTCGACGCCCCTGACGCCCGAGGAGAGCGAGTCGCTCACCGCCATCCGGATGGAGACGGTCGGGCGTTCGGTCTCGCCGTCCCAGAGGAAGTAGCCGCGCTCGGTGCGTTCGAACCCGTCCATCTCCGCGACGGAGATGCCGTCCAGTCCGACGACCGGCACCGCGATGCGGAGGGCGGTGATCGACGACGGAATCTCGTACTGGAAGGTGAGCGTCACGCTCCCCGGTTCGGGGTTGCGTGAGACGATGCTGCGCTGGTGGAGGACGGCCTCCGCGTCGGTCTGGGGGGCGGTCGGCGCCGACTCGCTCGACGGCGTGGGCGATGCCCACCCGTGCTCGGTGGTCGTGTCTGCCGCCGCGACGGCGGGCGTTACGCCCGCGGCGACGAGCAACAGCACCATCCCCACGGTCCCCAGCACGCGAACCCGGCGGCAGGTCATGCCCCGCATTGGGATGGGGTGGAAAAGTATCTGTGGCCCGTGGTCGGCGACGACCCACACACGCGTCGTTCGGGCCTCGCTCACGGCGGGGCGTCCCCCTCGGCCCGGCTAATCGTGGAGGGATAGCCCACGGCCCCACTATCACGGTGCCGATAGCAATCCGACACAATGAATATTCGTCAGCAGTGATAGCCGGCAGTGCGACGGAAAAACAAGCTCCTCGTTACGACTGTGGGGATGCTGGTGCTCCTCGGCGTGCTCGGTGCGACGAGCATGAACGCGTCGGCGGCGTTCGTCAGCCCGACACAACTGTCCGAGGACCGCTACGACGGCGAGTGGGTGAATCTCGAGGGGTCGGTCGACGATCTCGACACGGACGGACGGACGGCGACGTTCGAAGTGACCGACGGCAACCACTCGACGCGCGTCGTCTACGAGGGAACGCTACCGGAGACGATGGGAGAGAACCGCATCGTCGTCGCGAAGGGTCGCGTCGACGGCGACACCCTCGTCGCCAAGCAACTCTCCGTCCGTGCCCACGAGGGATCCGAGCGTCCGCCCGAAGCGCGATGACCGCGGCCACGATTCGGGTCGACGATCTGACGAAATCGTACGGGCGGATCACCGCCGTCGACGACCTCTCGTTCACCGTCGCGACCGGTGAGACCGTCGGCCTGTTCGGACCGAACGGCGCCGGCAAGACCACCCTGTTGCGCATGCTCGCGGGACTCGCGCGCCCCACCGACGGGACGATCACCCTCGGCGCGTCGGAGTTGACGCCGGACGACCACGCGATCTATCGAACCCTCGGCGTGGTGACTCACGAACCGATGCTGTACGACGCCCTCACCGCGCGCGAGAACCTCCGGGTTCACGCCGGCCTCCACGGCCTCGACGACGCGGCGACCCGCGCCGAGGCGGTGCTCGAAACCGTGAACTTGGCCGACCGGGCCAGCCACCGACCCGACGAGTTCTCCCACGGCCTGCGCAAGCGACTGTCGCTCGCCCGCGCGCTCCTGCACCGACCCGACGTGTTGCTCCTCGACGAACCCTACACCGGCCTCGATCAGCGGTCGGTCGCCGACCTCGAAGCCATCCTCGACGACTTCGACGACCGAACCGTCGTCCTGACCACGCACGACCTCGAACTCGGCGTCGGCCGCTGTGACCGGGCGCTGATCCTCGACCGGGGCCGACTGCGAGCGGACGTCGACCTCGACGGGTCGGTCGACGGGTTCGAATCGACGTACCGACACGCGATTGGCCTGTCCGAGGCGGCACGCGACCGAGGGGCATGAGGGCGTTTCTCGCCGCCGTCTACCGCATCGTCAAGAAGGACCTGCTCATCGAGAGTCGGACGAAGGGCGTCACGACGACGACGGCCGTGTTCGCGCTCCTCGTCGTCCTCGCCTTCGCGTTCAGTTTCGTCAAGACGTTCCGGGAACCGGCGGTGCTCGGGCGCGGGGCGCTCTGGATCGCGTTCGTCTTCGGCGGCACCCTCGGCGTGACGAAGGCGGCGGCCGTCGAGGACCGGAACGCCGCGCTGGACGGCCTGCTGGTCGCCCCCATCGACCGCTCCGCGGTCTATCTCGGGAAGGTGACGAGTACGGCCCTGTTCGTCTTCGGCGTGAACGTCGTGACGCTCGGCGCGACGATGGTCCTCCTCGGGTACACGCCGACGCCGCGAACGGCGCTGGCGGTCGTGGGTATCCTCGCCGTCGCGGCCCTCGGGTTCGCCGCGGTGGGCGTCGTCGTCGCGACCCTGACGCTTCGCTCCGGCCTCGACGAACTCGCCCTCCCGCTGTTGCTCGTCCCACTCGTCGTGCCCGTGTTGCTGGCGGGCGTCGAACTCACGGCGGCGCTCACGACCGGCGGGCCGACGGGGTCGTGGTTTCGCCTCCTCTCGCTCTACACGGGGGTCCTGTTGCTCGCGGGCGTGGCGACGTTCGAGTTCGTGGTCGAGGAGTGAGCGCGAGCGCGGCCGTTACCGCGCGTCGTTAAGCTGGCGTTCGAGCCGACCCAGCCGGCGCTGCAGGTACGTCACGTAGCCGAAGAGGGCGACGAACAGCGCCGTGTAGCCGAACAGGAGGAGTGGTTCCACGTCTTCTCACCTCCGTTCGGTGTGGAGTCTGCGGACTCGGTCTTCGACCTCGTGCACTCGAATACGAAGGCCCAGCAGGTACGCGTACAGGAACGACGCCGCGACGACTGTCACGACGAGCGTCGTGGGGTCGATGTTGGCGCTGACCTGGGGGTTTCCCACTGTCGTTTCGTGGAACGTGGGCGTCCACAGGCGCGTCGAGGCGTACGAAATCGGCACGGTGACGAACCCGACGACGCCGTACACCGCGGCGTAGCGGTCGCCGGTGTCCGGATCCGTCGCCGACGACACCACCAGATACCCCGCGTAGATGAACCACACGATGAGGAAGGTGACGAGACGGACGTCCGTCCACTCCCACCACGAGTTCCAGATGATCTTCCCCCACGCGCTCCCGAGGAGGAGCGTCAGCGTCGCGAAGAGGAAGCCGAGTTCGCCCGCACTGTGGGCGAGTCGACTCCAGAACTGTCCCCGATAGCGGAGGTAGAGCGCGCTCCCGACGAACGTGGTGCCGAGTGCCGCGGCGGCGACCCACGCGAGCGCGATGTGCCAGTACGCGAGCAAGTTCCCGCCGTGTTCGATGCCGTACATCGTCTTGGAGGCGACGCCGAAGACCAGCACCAGCGAGAGCGTGCCGAACAGGAGCGTTCCCCACTTCACGGCGCGACTCCGCGTCACGCGGTGGAGGACCCCCGTCACCCGACCGACGATGCGAGCGGCGCTGAAGCGATTCGACCGTCTGCGACTGCGTTCGGTTCGTTCGTGTTCGTCTGTCGTCATATGTGTCAGAGCCACTGTGTAACCGATGCGAGCGCGAGTTTGTCCACGTCGAACAGCACCGCGAGACCGAGGAGGACGAAGGCGTACCCGGTCGCGGTGCGGAAGCCGGCGGTGGACGCGGAGTCGACGAGGCGGCGACCGCCGGCCTGCCCGGCGTACGCCACGCCGAGGAGGGGTATCGAGAACCCGACCCCGTAGGTGAACAGGAGAGCGGCCCCGCCGACGACCGTCGCCGACGACCCGACGTACGCGAGGACGCCGCCGAGGATGGGGCCGACGCAAGGTAACCAGATGACGCCGAGGAGCAACCCGACGACGAACGCGTTCCCCAGCGGGTGTCGGTCCTCGTCGACGCGCCCCGTGAGGGCCGTCGCCCGGCCCGCCAATCGGGACGCGTACCGCGTGTAGAGGTCGTTCACGTCGTCGTCGGCGAGAACGACCCCGAAGCCGAGCATGAGGACCGCGAAGGGAGCGCGGATCGTCTCCGGCGTGACGGCGCCGACGGACCCCGTCAGCGTCCCGAGCGCCGTGAACGTCAGCGTACTGCCCGCGACGATGGCGACCGGGCGGAGTCGGTGGCCGTTCGCCCCCACGACGAGGACGGGGATCATCGGCAGACAACACGGTGTCAGGATGGTCAGCACGCCGGCAAGAAAAACCGCAACCGTGGAGGGTGTCTCTATCATTCAGTCTGTCGTCACAGGGTCGCGTCTCAGCCCGCAGTGTCCGCCCGCGTGTCGGTCGACTCGCCGTCTCGCAACGCCGACGACACCGCCGTTTGCGGCTCTATAGCCGTCTGATTCGATGCGGTCGTGTTGCTCGTCGAGGCGTTGCTCGTCGACTCGTTCCCCACGTTCTCGTAGGTTCGGATCCAGGTCGTCTCCCACGAGCCGTCGACCGACTCGTTACGGAGCGGCTGTTCGTACCGGCTCGTGTCTTCCGGGATCATCTCCGCGGTGACTTCGGAGTCGTCGATGGGGATGTCGGCGAGCATGAGCTTCTTCGTCATCGGATTCATGTCGTAGCCGAGGCGCTGCTGGGTTCGGTTGTAGTAGATGCCCTCGTCCGGGGCACCGGCCACGGCCCAGTCTTTGGGCTGGCGCGGCAGGTGCGGCCGTTTGTGAGCGTTCATGAATCCGGCGACGTCCTGGACGTCCTCCCAGTTGGAGAACGTGTGGCCCGCGCCGTAGGGCATGGACTCGCGGATGAAGCCGGCGGAGGTGTACATCCGCCCCATCCCCGCGCCGTCGTTGAAGGAGTCCTCTCCCCAGAGCGGCGGGTACTGACCCTCGACGCCCTGCCCGTCCGCGCCGTGACAGGACGCACAGTTCTCGAGGTAGAGTTCGGCCCCGCGGACCGGGTTGACCTCGGAGACGGGGACCTTCTCGTCACCCTCCGGCTTCTCGATGTGTCGCCAGTAGGGAACCCGCTCGCTCGGGGTGCCCTTGTTCAGCCAGACCATGTACGACTCCATCGCCTGGATTTCGCGACTGTCGTACTCCGGAACGCCCTCGGTGGCGCCGGGAGCGTTCATGCTCCGGAGGAAACAGCCCATGATTCGCTGTCGCATGTCGCGCATGCGCTCGGTGCGGCCCGTCCACTCGGGGTAGCCGGCGGCGGTGCCCACCAGCGGAATCATGTCGATGTCCTGCCCGACCATGCCGGTGGTCGTCGGGAGGTCGCCCCCGCCGTGGCAGTTCGCACACGAGAGGTCGTTCCCGACGTGTTCGGGCATCTCCTCCGAGGTGTTGGCGAACAGGCTACGCCCTTCTCGGATGAGTTCGGCCCGGTTCTCGTTTTCCGGCAACGTCGAGTTGTTCATCTGCTTCGGCTGGAACTGCACCTCCGCTCCAGCCTCCGGATCCTTGTATTCGAACTCCTGCTCGCGCAGGTCCTCGTTGTACCACTTGCTCCCGCTCCACGTCCCGGGTAGCTTCCGAACCTCGCCGCCGGTCGCCGCGGCCGCGGCACCGCCGCCGCCGTCGGTGGCGTTCGCCTGCGCCGCCGGTGCGCCCGCCTGCGGCCCTGCGGGTCCCACGGCGCCGACGCCGAGGTACGCGAGAAGGCCGTTGAGGGCGAACACGACGACGACGGCGGCAACCACCGTCCCGACGAGGAGGAGTGCGGGTTTGAGCAGGAGCGTCGAATCTCCCTGGCTCATGTCTGCTCCGTCGCCATAGTCGAGTTAGCTGTCATCTGTATATTCGCAGTAGTTCCCATAATCCACACACGTCATATAAAACTTCTTCCGTGGCTCGGCGAGGCGATTTGAAGCGTTAATACAATTGTTCGCCCGAGCGCGAAGTCGGATACCGTCGGATCGGGCCACGGACGCGACGGCCGAACGCGAATCCAGAAATCGGCAGACGCTACGGCTGAAATGCGGTACCAGTACGGGACGCTCGTCCGACTTTGCCGACGAGACAATACATTTTACTACGGGAAGCCGATACTGGCGGCCACCGATGAAGCCTCGAAAGGCGATGACTCTCGCCTTCTTCGTAGTCTTGCTTGGTATTGGGTATTTTTCCATGAATGCGGCGCCCGCACTGAGCGACGAGAACTACTCGTACCACGGCGACACCCGCTGGCAGACCAACATGTCGGCGGCGCAGTCGACGGCGGCCGCCGAGGACAAACCCATCGTCGTCTACTTCTGGACGACGTGGTGTACGTACTGTGAAGACTACAACCGCGAGGTGTACGCCGATCCGGCGGTCCAGTCGGAACTGGACGACTTCGTGAAGGTGGCGGTGAATCTCGACAGCGACGCGCCGGCGGCGTCCCGCCTGCAACGGCAGTACAACGTCAACTACCCGCCTCAGCACGTCATCGTCACGCCGGACGGCGAGGTGCTCGTCCGGATCAACGGCTACGCCGAGACGGGCGACTTCCTCTCGTATCTGGAAGCGGGTAAGCAGGAGTACAGCGCACGATGACGCCGAGCGTCGGAACGGTGTTGCTCGCGCTCGCGTTCGGCGCCTCGCTCTCGGCGACCGGCATCCTCGTCCGGGCCTACCTCGCCGAGGACGACGCCTACGTCGACCACGTGCCGAAACTCACCGCGACGGCCACAGTCTTGCTCGTCTCGGCACTCCTCCAGTTGACGTACCAGTTCGTCACCACCGACTACACGAACGCCTACGTCTGGGAGAACACCGCCTCCTATCTCCCCCTGTTGTACCGAGTGACGGGCGTCTACGCCGCGAACGAGGGCTCGGTGTTGCTGTGGGCGGTCATCGTCGCCGTCGTGGCGCTGGTGGCCGGGGCCGTCCGCGGGATTCCGGACCAGCACGCGAAACTCGTCCACGCGCTCACCCTCGGCGTCGTCACGTACTTCGCGGGGATGTTGCTGGCCCAGAGCCCCTTCGCGTCGATTCGGACGCAGTTCCCGAACGCCCCGCCCGGCTTCGTCCCGACGACCGGACAGGGGCTGAACCCCCTGCTGGTGGATCCGTACATGGCGATCCATCCGCCGGTGATGTTCACCGCCTACGCGCTCCTGGCGATGCCCTTCGCCATCGGCGCGGCTCACTTCGTCTCGCTGTTCCGGGGGAACGGCGGCGTCTTCCCGACGTGGCACGGGAGCGTCACCCGCTGGCTCCGACTGAGTTGGCTGTTCCTGACCGCCGCCGTCGCCCTCGGCGGCCTCTGGTCGTACACCGTCCTCGGGTGGGGTGGCATCTGGGCGTGGGACCCCGTCGAGACGGCGATTCTGATCCCGTGGCTCTTCCTCACCGCGACGCTCCACGCCGTCAGCGCCTACGAGCCGACGGGCCGGTATCGCGTCCTCGCCCCCGCGATGACCGCCAGCGTGTTCGCACTCGCCGTCTACACGACGTCGGTGGTGCGGAGCGGCGTCTTCCGGAGCGTCCACTCCTTCGCCGACGGCGGCATCGGGGCGGCCTTCCTCGTCCTCATGGCGGTGACTGCCGGCCTCGGCGTCGTCGCACCGCTCGTCTACTGGCTCCTCGAAACGGACGACGCCGACGACGCCGACGCCACCACCGACCCCGACGGCTGGCTCCGCCGGGCGAACCTCCTCCACCTCGCCGTCCTCGGGTTCGGCCTCCTCACATTCGTCTCGCTGTGGGGACTCACCTTCCCGCTCCTCCGCGACGCCGTCACCGGCCTCGAAGTCTCCGTCGAGTCGCGGTACTACAACCTCTGGAGCTACCCGCTCGTCCTCGCGCTGTTGCTCCTCCTCGGCTTCTACATGGACTACGAGAGCGAGGGCAGTCGGCGGAGCCTCGTCGGCCTCGGCGTGTTCACCGTCGCGACGCTCGTCGGCGCCGCCGTGGCACCGTCCGAGACGTGGCAGTTGGCGTCGACGCGCCCCGGCGACGCCCTCGTCTACCGGGTCGTCGGGGGCGCGAGCCTCCTCTCGGTGCTCCCACCGGTCGCGTACGCCATCACGGGCACCGTGAAACGCACCGGCGGACGGATCAGGGCGGCGACGACCCGCGACGCGAAACTGAAGGAGACGGGCATCACCCTGATCCACGTCGGGGCGGCCCTCCTCGTCCTCTCGCTCCCGTTCATGTACGCCTTCGCCGGCCAGGCGTCGGTGATGGCGACCGGCGTCGGCACGGAGTCGGTCGACCGCTCACAGCAGGCGATACCGGGATCGGACTACTCGATCCGTATTCTCGGCCACTCCCGGAACGAGTTCCCGACCGACCCGGCCGTGGACTCGTACGCCCTCTCGACCGACCAGGTGGTGGCACGGGGGCCCGCACTGAACGGCTCCGTCCAGACGGTACACGGCACCGTGACCGACGTGCGTAACGGGCCACGGGCGACGGTCGTCCAACTCGACGACTCGCGCGTCTGGATCGGCCTCCCCGGCGAGGAGACGAACGCCTCGCTCGCTACGGGGCAACAGCTCGTGGCACGCGGGCAACTGATGTGGGACTTCGTTCCGAGCGCCGACGCCGTCCTCCTCGCCGGACCGGAGACGGTCGGTCCGGCGTCGAATCCGCCGGAGAACGTCGCGCCGACCCGCGTCGTCGCCGAGGGCGTGTCGCTCGCGGTGTACGACGACGACCAGCTCGTCGCGTCGGGCGTCGCTGGCCAGCGTCGCTACCCCAAACAGGGCGGGATGCAGATTCGGGACGTCCTCATCGACCGCGGCCTCCTCACGGACACGTACGTCATCGCGGGCGTCAGCGACGGGACGGCCTCGATCACCGTCAAGCGCATCCCCTTCGTCACGCTGATGCGACTCAGCATCCTCCTGTTGCTCGTCGGAATGGCCCTCGTCGCGCTGTTCGATCCACGGCACGGCGCGGCGACCGGTGTGAGCCTTCGCGAACCCAACCGTGACGCGGACCCGGAGGTCGCAGACTGATATGAAACGCCTACTCGCAATCCTCGTCGTCCTCAGTTGTCTCGCTACCGTCCCGACCGCCGCGGCGGCGACGTCGATATCCGGCACCGTCACCGTCGAGAACGGCACCGCCGACGGGGCACAGGTAACCGTCGTCCCCGCCACCCAGACGCTCCAGCGCGCCGGCGAGTCCGCACAGACGACGGTTCGGGGCTCGTCGTTCTCGGTCGAGGTGGCCGACGCCCCGCGCTACGTCGTCCGGGTCCGATACGGCGGCACGACTCACTACGAGGTGTTACAGAACGCGACGCGGGCGCGCATCGACCTCGGCGGGACCGTCGAGGGGCGCGTCGTCGACGAGTCCGGCACCCCGCTGTCCGGCGCGTCGGTCGAGGTGGTCGACGAAGGGGGCTTCGTCGTGACCACCGCCGAGACGGACGCCGACGGGACGCTTACCGTCGGCCCGGTCGAACCGACCGAGACGTATCAGCTCCGCGCGACGGTCGACGGCGTGCCGTACCGACGGACGGTGACCGCGAACGAGTCCGTGACGCTGCGGGCCCGCCAGCCGACGTCGAACGCATCGGCGTTGCGCGTCGCCCCCGAGACGCGCCCGGCGTACGTCCTGCAGGTGGTGCCGCCACGGAACGCCTCGGGCGTGCCGAGCGTCGTCCAGACGGTGACGCTCCGGAACACCGCCGACCGCCCGTTCGTCGGGTCGGTTACGCTCCCCGTCCCGACGAACGCGAGTCCGTACGCCGGCATGGTCGACAACCGCGAGGCCGAGTATCGACGTACCGACGCCGGCGTCCGCCTCGACGTCACCGCCCCCGCCAACGGTACCGTGCGGGTCGGCACGGCGTACGACCTCTCCGGGCAGACGTTGACGACGACGCTCCGTCGCGACACGCCGTCGCTCACCGTCGTCGTGCAGGGGTACGAGCCGACCGCCGTCGGCCACTCCTCGAACCTGCGCGTCGGCGACGCGCCGGTCGCCCTCCTCGTCAGTGACGGCCCCGTCGGGGCGGGCGAGTCGATTCGACTCGACCTAGAGGGGGCGCGGAGCCAGCAAGCTACCGCCGCGTCCGGCGACGGGAGCACCGGGGCGAGTAGCACCGACGCCGACGCCAGCGCCGCCAGCACCGACTCGGCGGAGAGCAACAGTATTCCGTCGTTCCCCGGGGTCGCGATTCTCGGCGCCGTCGGCGGGATGGTCGTCGTCGGGCTCGTGGGGTATCGACTCGCCCCCGACGACTCCTGAAGCGCGGCAGAAACGACGTTTTCGCCCTCGAGATCCGCTAGTCGTCCAGTCGCTCGGCCGCGTCGCGGGCGAGCAACGGTTCGGCGTTCGGCGTCGGAAGCGTCACCACGTCCTCGCTCGCGAGGTCGTACTCCCGTTCGTCGACGCCGAATATCTCGCCCACGTCGCGCGTGATCCGTAGGGTGGTGCGCTCGGTGTCGGCCGCGGACACGTCGGTGGCGCCCCCGTCGGGCGCCGGCGACTCGTCCGATGGTGCTCCGGCGGGCGGCACGTCGGTGGGCGGTTCGTCGGGTGGCGCGTCCGCCGCGGCGTCGTCGGCCGTCTCCGCGTCCCCACCCATCGCCTCCGCGAGCAAGTCGTCGGGGTCGGGCGCGGGGCCGGCGTCGTCGGCCGGTGGGGTCGGATTCGGTTCGGGGTCGGGATCCGCGCGGTCCGACGCCTCGGCCGGCGGGGTGTCGGTCGCATCGGCGTCCACGGCCGGGTTCGGGTCGGCGTCGCTCTCGTCCGCTTCGCCCGTCCCGCCCGCGAGCGTATCGAGGACCGTCTCGCGGTTCTGCTCTATCCGTGCCACCAAGTCGTCGAAGAGGTCACGCTCCTCGCTGGTGAGGCCCTCGTCCTCGGCGGCCATGCCCGCCGCGGCGAAGGTGGCTCGCTTGACGATTTTCCCCACCCGACGCTCGTAGATGCTCTCGACCACCTCCTCGGCAGTCTCGATTTCGTCGGTGAGTCTGCTCACCTCCGGCGAGGAGAAGGGGTCGTCGGCGTCGGCGGCCACGCGCTTGCGTTCGGCCTTGCGTTCGGCGATGTAGTCGGCCACGTCCTGGTAAAACGAGTCCCGAAGGTGCTGGAGGCTGTCTTTCTGTCGTTCCGTACGCTGTACCGAGCGCAGTTCCTCCACGTTCATTCTTTGACCTTCCGGGCTCGGTCGCGCGTCATCAGGAACACGCCGACGCACTCCGGTACGGATTGCTCACCGGCATCCAGTGTAAAACTGTCGCCGTCCAGTTCGACCGTGCCGGGATCGGTCACCTCGACGCGAACCGAGCGCCGGGTGAAGCGTTCGGGGACGGCGTCGACCAGCGGGTCGAAGTCGTCGACGGCGTCGCGGGCGAGTCGCCGGACGACGAGGCCGCTCCCGCCGTGGAGGCTCCCCGGCAGGCGGATCAGCCGGTGGGTGTCCGTCGTCACCGGTTCGTCGATGGGCGCCGTCTCGGCGGCGACCGTCTCGCGGGCGAGCGCCTCGACCAGCGTCCGCGCCCCCGGCCCGCCGGCCTCGACGTTGCCGTCGGCGACGGCCGCGCCGTCGAACGCGCCGAGCAGGGTGGTCGCCCGCCCCTCGCCGATGCCGTCGAACGTCATGAGACGCTCCTTCGCGTCGGCCTCGTCGAGACCCTGCAGTTCGTCGACGAACCGCTGGAGGTGGCGGTGGGTGCGCCGTCCCCACCCGCCCGCCGTCCGGAGTTCGCGGCGGGTCGTCCCGCCCACCGCACGGGTGCGGACGAGGCCGTCGAAATCCAGATCCACCGCGCGGATGTAGTCGACGATTTCGCGGCGGGCCGCGGAGTCCAGGTCGGCGAGGCCGTCGTCGCGGACGTGGACGTGGTAACCGCGGCCACCGGAGAAGACGACCGACAGGTCCGCGAAGCCGAAGTCGTCTTCGAGGAGGTCGAGGAGTCGCAGGAGGGCGTCCTTGCACGCGTCGAGCATCTCGGCGTAGGTGGCGGCCTCGGGGTCGACGCTCGGGAGGTGGTCGGCGTCGAGGTCGAAAACGAGGTCCGCACCCTGCCAACCCTTCTCGTCCATCGACTGCGCGCCGGGGTCGTCGTAGCGTGCCGCGGAGAAGTAGACGTGCCGCGGCGCCTCGCGCGCGAGGAAGTCGCTCACGTCGCCGAGGTCGTAGATGGACTGGTGGCGGACCATCGTCGTCGACTCGCCGCTCGTCCACGGGATGTGTCCCCACTCGCGAGCGTCGGGGTCGGGTGGGAGCGTCGGATCGGCGCGTCGGTAGTAGTCGCCGAAGCGACCGGAGAGATACTCGCGTGTCCGTCGATCCATTCGTCTCCCACCTGCGTCGCCGACGAGTTAGTAACTTCCGAACGTCGACGGCGGCGTGGAAACCCTTTTTTCCGGACGCGGAGAGACACGTTCATGGACATCGGGGCGGTCGCGCTGGCGGGAGTGAATCCACCGTCCGAGATCGGGGCGTTGCTACCGTGGCTGTGGGGGTTCCAGATCGTTCGGGTGCTGGCCGCGCTCCTCGTCGTCGTCGTCGGGGTCGTCCTCTCGAAGTTCCTCGTTCGCCTGCTGGGACGCCCCGTCGCCCGTCGATTCGACCGCCAGAGCGTCGCGCAGACGATTCTCGGGATCATCCGCGTCTCGACGGTCATCGTCGCCACGTTCGTCGCCGGGAGCATCGTCGGCCTCGGCATCGGCGACATCGTCCTCTCGGTGACCGTCTTCTCGGCCGTCCTCGGTATCGTCCTCGCGCCCATCGTCGGGAGCATCATCAACGGCGTGTTCGTCCTCGCGGACAACCCCTACGAGATCGGAGACATGATCCAACTGGAGGAGGGGACGCGGGGCTTCGTCGACGACATCACCCTCCGGTACACCAAGATCTTCACCCTCGAGAACACCTTCCTCGTCGTCCCCAACTCGTCGATGCGCGAACGCGACGTGACCAACTTCTCCGCGGAGGACGAACGCACGCGCCTCTCGCTTCCCCTCCTCGTCACCTACGAGGGCGACCTGGAGGAGGCCCGACGGATCATGGAACGGGCCGCCCGCAACTGCGAGGGCGTGATCGAGGGCGGACCGGACATCCGCATCGGAAGCGCGCGCTACCCCGCGAAGCCGACGACGCTGATCGAGGCCTACGCCGACAGCGGCGTCCGCCTGAACCTCCGGTACTGGGTCCGGACGCCGTACAAGATCCCACGAATCGAGTCGACCGTCCGCGAGCGTATCTGGGAGGGACTGAAAGACGCCGACGTGGAGATCGCCTACCCACACCAGCACCTCCTGTTCGACGAACACAGCGGGACGGCGCGCGTCGCCGTCGAGGACGGGAGCGAGACGTCGGCGGCCGGATCCGACGACGTGAGCGGCGTGACCGAGCGACCGGAGGCCGGACGCGGAACCACCGGAGAGCAGGGCGACACCACGGCGGAGTAGCTCACTCCGCGCTGACGGTCACCACGTCGCAGTCGAGTTTCTCGCGCAGGAACCGGTCGATGTCGGGGTCGTCGAGGAAGCGACTGAACGTCCGCCGCCACCGGCTGACCTGCTTCGAGCCGATGACGACCACGTCGGCGTTCTCGGCCGCCACCTCGTCGAGGATCGTCTCCTCGACGAGAAAACCCCGGCGGACGACGTACCGGGCACGCTCGATGGCACCGAACTTCGCCTCGACTGCCCGCTTGAGTTCCGTCCGCGTCACTTCGCGACCCTCCTGGTAGAGGTCGACGTGGAGAATCGTCAGGTCGGCGTCGCGCTCCTCGGCGATCCGGATGGCCTCGGCGAGCGTCGCCTGGGAGTGTCTACTGAGCGGGTAGCGAACCGGGACGACCACCAAGGGCATGTCGAGACAGACGGCGGCGGGGCGTTTCAATCTATTCGATTCGGCCGAACCGGACGGCCGCTTCGGCGGTCGATACCGACGAAACGGTCGGGCGGGCGGGCGGAGCCGCACCGACCCGAACCCGACGTGGGACGACCTACCTGTCCTCGAGTTCGAACGCCACCGTGACCTCCGCCTGATACTCGCGGCCCTCGACGCTCGCTATCTCGACGCCGAGTTCGTCCACCTCGATCCACTTCACGTTGTCGAGCGTCTGCTCGGCGCGGTCGATGGCGTCGTCGGCCGCCTTGTCGAAGCTCTCCGGACTCGTTCCGATCAGCGTGATTTTCTTGAACACCATGGTTCGTGTCAGACGTTCGTACACGAGTGACTTAAAGTCACGTCCGCCGCGAGCCGACGCCACGTCGGCGCCACGTCGCTCACCGTTCGAAACCGCCGTCGGGCGAACCGACCACGGGTGGTCGGTCGCCATCGGTAGTGTTCAGATAAGCTTGTGAACCCGGGACCACCTCGAAAGCCCCGCCCGCATCGACTGGCCAACTGGCCGCCGCTGGGTGGGACTGAAAGGGGCCGGCGTCTCGGCGTGCCCGGACGA
>Ga0207797_1000887_pt1 | contig 22341 bp, 18 predicted proteins | sample PRCRCaboRojoPR_6_FD_187275 | JGI IMG/M metagenome (GOLD analysis project Ga0207797, IMG submission 187275) | Marine sediment microbial community from Cabo Rojo, Puerto Rico - PR CR 10% Liquid 1 (SPAdes) | ecosystem: Environmental > Aquatic > Marine > Coastal > Sediment | place: Cabo Rojo, Puerto...
CCCGCCGCTCTCGAGAACGAGCAGGTATACGCCGGAGGGCAGCTCATCCCCGGATGCCGCCCGTCCGCTCCAGCGGAGGGAGTGATCCCCGGCCCTCATCTCGCCTTCGTCCAGGGGTGAGGCGACGAGTCGGCCGCCGAGGTCGTATACCCGCAGCGAGACCGGGCCGGCGTCCGGCAGCGAGAAGGCGATGGAAACCCGGCCGCTGAACGGGTTGGGAGCGCAGACTGGGGCTGGCAGATGCGCCGGAGGGGGCTGCTGCACTCCGGTGGGTCCGTAGATCAGGCTGACGTACTCCGGGTGATCGATGAAGGGGTTTCTGTTCTCCTGTATGCCGTAGACGGCCTCGTTGCGGTCCAGCTCCTTGCCGCTGACGGGATCGGCCTCGTGCCATGCCTGCAACATGTCCCGGGCCCAGGGCGCCAGGACCGCACCGTCGGCCATGGGGCTGCCGGGCCAGCCGGAGTCCTCCCCCAGGTAGCGGGTGGCCATGTAGAAGTAGCCCCTGGCCAGATCTCCCTGGAAGTCCTCCCGCGGCTCGAAAACCGTGCCCACGTATCCGGGAGCGCAGTTGGGCCCCAGCTTGCTTCCGTTCATGGAGGTCCAGGTGGGCCATGCCACCTCTCCGTAGGGGTAGTTGCTGCGGCGGAGGTTCACGTAGATGTCGGAGGGGACCACCAGGAAGAGGTCGGTGTACATGGGCATGACCTCGCCGCCGTACCAGCTCTTCGGCCAGCTGTGCTCACGGTTGTAGCCTTCGCCCTCTCCGCTGGCGGTTCCCCCCTGGTCGTCTCCGAACTCGTACTCGTAGGGGGGGTCTTCGCCGGGTGTGTCGGAGTACATGTCCCAGACCATGCCGTTGGCCTTGTCATCGGTTGTGTAGAAGGCGCCCCAGACATCGTCGTAGCTGATGGTCACGTGGTCGTCGATTATGTCGTGAAGGGCCTGCTGGAGCTCCTCCCCCGAAAGGCCCTCGGCGGAATCGTAGTAGCCTTCGGGGATCTCGGCCGCCGGCTGCCCGAGAAAGGCCAGCAGCAGGATGGCCGTCCCGGTCAACCATCGATTGGGCATGTACCTGGGACTCCCTTCCCGGCGGCGTGATCGGAGGTTCTGACAGAAAGCTCTTACCCCACGATCATACCACAGGAGATGGAGGGCGCAAGGAAGCCGCCCCTCACTCGCCCAGGTACGTCTGCAGCCAGCTGTCGATCTCCCACAGCAGGTGCAGTACCGACTCCCGGGCCCGGTAGCCGTGTCCCTCCAGCGGCAGCATCACCAGCCTTGCCGTGCCGCCCAGTCCCTTCAGAGCCTCGTAGAACCTCTCGCTCTGCATCGGATAGGTGCCGGAGTTGCTGTCCTCCTCGCCGTGGATCAGCAGCAGCGGCTCGCCGATACCGCCGGCGTGCATGAAGGGGGACATCTCGAAGTAGACATCGGGCGCCTCCCACAGAGAGCGGTCCTCGGACTGGAAGCCGAAGGGGGTGAGGGTCCTGTTGTAGGCCCCGCTCTGAGCTACTCCGGCGGCGAAGAGGTCGGTGTGGGCCAGGAGGTTCGCGGTCATGAAGGCCCCGTAGGAGTGTCCGCCCACGGCGATCCGGTCGGGCTCCGCCGCCCCCATGGACACCGCCTGGTCCACAGCGGCCCGGGCGTTGGCCCTCAACTGGGGAACGAAGCTGTCGTTGGGCTGCGCTCCACTGTCGGCCACGATGGGCATCGAAGGGCTCATCATCACCGAGTATCCCCGCAGCAGCCAGACCAGAGGCGACCACCAGCCCACACGGTCGAACCTGTGGGGAGACGTACGGACCTGGCCCGCGGCGTCGGCGCTGGCGTACTCCCGGGGATAGGCCCACATGACCATGGGCAGCGGGCCGTCGGAGGCCGAATGTCCCGGCGGCAGGTAGACGACTGCGGACAGCGAGAGCCCGTCCTCCCTCTCGTAGGTCACCAGCCGCTTCTCCAGACCGGCCAGCTGGGGTGTGGGATGCGGGAAACGGGTCAGCGTGTCCAGGTTACCCGACTCCAGATGCCGGGCGTAGTAGTTTGGGGGCTCACTTGCCGACTCCCGGCTGGTGAGGAGGACATCCAGGGAGTCATCGAGGAACATGATCGGGCGCTCGAACCAGGGGGGGCGGGAGCGGAACAGCTCCGAGACCTCGGCAGTCTCCAGGTCGAGGCTTCTGAGGAAGGGCCTGTCTCCCGCCGGCGTAGAGCCGTCTCCCTTCAGGAATATCGACCCTCCGGCCGGGTCGGTCACCAGGACCTCGCGTCCGCGGGCATCCGTATGCGTGAGAGGGTCTCCCGGGTCTTCGTATGCGTCCTCGAAGCTGAAGTCCAGAAGCAGACGGCGGCCCTCGGGCCTAGCTGGGGGCACCAGCCACATCCGTGATGTCCGCGTGGGCCACCACCACTCGTGGAGCAGCGAAAGGCTGTCGCTGCACCAGTGCACTCCACCGTATCGCAGCTCCGTTCTGGCCAGCGTGTCCGGCGGCCCCTCAAAGGGGGTGGACAGCGTGAGAACCCTGTCCCGCAGCTCCGTCTCCACGGATGCGTCGCCGCCGTCCATGGCCTCGACCCAGCACAGTTCTGCGTCGGCGTCGGACCTCCACTGGAAGCTCCGCGGGCCTGCGGCCACGCTTCCGAAGGCGATGGGTATCTCCTCCTGAAGGGGCAGGTCGGCTACCGCTCTTACCACGTTGCCCGAGCTGTCCAGGATCTGAACGCGCTGCGGGAAGCGATAGACGGGGACACTGTAGGACCAGGGCCGGTGCAGTGTGACCACCAGCAGGTACCCGCCATCGGGGGAGGGGTCGAAGTACCAGATCTTCTCCGGACCGAACAGCCTCTTCACGGAGCCGTCCCTGCCCACTCGGCAAAGGACCGAGGTCATGTAGTGGTCGAAAAGCCTTCCGTCATGGGGTGTCTCCAGCAGGTCGGCGTAGGTGCGGGCGGGGGCGCTGGCGCCCCGGGACTCCCGCACCACCGGACCCGCCGGGACCCGGGAAGGCTCTGGAGCCTCACCCCGCTGGTCGGGCACCATGCAGCACAGAATGGACTCCCCGTCCGGTGCCCAGACGGGGTACTCGCCGGCCGTCAGGCTGAGAACAGGGCCGGTCAGCCTCTTGGCGCGGGCGGTTGCAGATTCCACCAGCCACAGCTCGCCGCCCGATGGCGTCATGCGGACCAGGAGCAGGGCGGTACCGTCGGGCGACCACTCAGGCCTGGTGAGCCGCGAGCCTTCGGGGATTCCCTGCAGCTCTCCCACGCTTTCGCCGTCGATGCTGCGAAGCTCGGCGGACTCGAAGTACCACTGCCGCGCCGGGGCATTGCGGCCGGTGTCGATCCTCAGTCCCGCCAGACCCTCCTCTTCCACCGCCAGGTCTTCGATGGGGGGGGTTGCCACCGGGTCCATAAGGAGCATCCAGTCTCTTTCCGGCGAGATTCTGACCCAGGGCGACCTCGGGGCGTCCACTATCGCCACCAGCTCATCGGGAGGGAGGCGGTAGCGGGAAACGGAATCGCTTTCGGCGGCGGGAGCAAGGCAGACGAAAGCCAGCGCTGCTGCGGCTGGGATCAAGACCCACCTCCATGTGGGTTGGGGCTGCAACTGGACCTGCAAATATACGCAATTATTTTTGAGCGTGCCGATGCCGTCAACTGAACCGGCTGTAGGGAACCGCCGGAGGAAAACCTTATATATTCGGTAGGCATTTGCTACGAAGCTGTTACCCGCGGAAATCGGAGGATGGCAGATGAGACTCGCGCTTCTGTGCGTCGCGGCCCTCTTCGCCCTGTCGGGGGCCATTCAGCTCAAGCTGGTCAACTCCACCGGCGGCTGGGACATCCACGAGGCCTACGTGGTGCCGGCCGCCTCCGAGGAGTGGGGAGAGGACCTGCTGGACGGTTCGGTGATGGCCCAGGGCGGATCCTTCTCGTTGGAGCTTGCCCCCGGCCTGTACAGCCTGAAGGCGGTGGACGAGGACGGCGACGATTACGTCCGCAGCCCGGTGGTGATCACCTCGGACCTGGTCTGGAGCATCACCCTGGAAGACCTCGAAGGATACTCGGGCGGCGGCGGAGGAGGAGGTTGAGGCGGCTGGTAGCCTTCCGTCGGAAGGCCATGACTGCCCGTCCCGGACTCAGCCTCCGCCGGCCGGGGCGGGGAGCGGCGTAAGGAAGTAGTCCCTGTTCCCCTCCCGGGGCCGGCGTCCTCCGCGCTGGGTGTCGTAGCCCAGGGCGGGGTCGTAGCTCTCCGAGTCGTAGAGCGGCGCGTCCGCCTCCTGCGCGTAGCGGTTGTAGGTGTCGATGTCCCAGGTTGTGCAGAGGGCCCGGTAGGGGAATGCGTGCAAGTCGTGCCAGGCCATGCCCTCCATGTCCCCGTGTATGTAGATGCCCGCCGCCCTCTCGTGCTCGGGGTCCATGCCGTCGCCGATGATCAGTATCAGATGGTTCACCGGCTCCTCCAGGTCGGCGCACCCGGCGAGGACGTCGTACAGATGGGTGTTGTCGATTATGCCCGGTACGCCGGGGGCCGGGGGCGTGCCCTCGCAGGCCCGCAGAAGGTCCAGGGCCCTCTCGGGGCCGGAGGCGGCAACCGTCACCAGCTCGTTGGTGTGCCCGGTGCAGCCCCAGGTCACCTGCCCGTTGGGGTAGCGGCGGTCGGGGCCCTCGCCCTCCATGGCCGGCAGCTCCCCCCGGCCCAGGGGGTTGTTCATGGCCAGCCTCATATGGCCGTTGGAATGGTCGGAGGTGACCATGACCAGGGTGTTCTCAGTGCTCAGGGTCGCCGAGGTGTCGATGTAGCCCATCACCCCGTCCACCGCCTCCTCCAGGTCCCACATGGAGCCGATCATCCAGTGGTAGTCGTTGTTGTGGTTGGCCCAGTCAATGTCCCCCTGCTCCAGCATGAGCAGGAAGCCCTGGTCGTCGCGGGCCAGGAAGTCCAGAGCCGCGATGGCGGCCTCGGCGAGGGTGGGGTTCTCCTCTGTGGCCGGCTCCACGGCCCCATTGCCCTCTCCCAGCGGCACCGGCGGCTCGAAGCATCCCTCCGGGCCTCCAAAGAGGCCGAACACGCCGGTTCCGTCGTCGGGGTCGAGGCCCATGACGACCTCTGTCAGCAGCAGGGCACCATCCCTGCCCTCCTCGCGCTCGGCGAGCACATAGCGAGTCTCCCCCCGGATCAGGCTCCGGTAGGCTTCGCGGGAGATGTGACCTTCGGAGGTGTCCCAGTCCGGGTTCTCCCAGGCCGGATGTCCGGCCCCCACCACCAGGTCCGCCCGACCTCCCTCGATCATCTCCTCGGATATCCCCGGACCCTCGCGCTCCTCGTAGCCTTGGTAGTAGTGGTTGCGGTCGGGGCTGTGGGCCACGAAGCAGGCGGGAGTGGCATGGCAGAAGGGAACCGTTGACACCACTCCGACCGCCCATCCCAGCGAGTCGCAGCGCTCTCCCAGGTTCTGCAGGGCGCCGTCCGGCGGGTCGCCCGCCTCCCAGCAGACGTTGCCGGCCTCGGTCTTCTCCCCGGTGGACATGGCCGTGGCCGCGGCGGCCGAGTCTGTGGCCGGAATCTCCGCGCTGCCGGCCTCGGCCTCTACGGCTTCCGGCGGGTCGGGCCGGGTCTCCGTCCCGCAGCCGGGAATCGCCAGAAGCAGCGGAATCAGGGCCGCCGCACGCACACTGCGAACCTCGGGTCGCATGGCATCCTCTCCATCCTGCCCAGAGATGGCATCTTGCAGTGACAATGTTAAAACCGCATAATGACCAAGCTAACTGACAGGTACGCCCCGCCTCATAATATACAATCGAAGGGAGCCCGCCATGCTTGCCGTTCTCCTCTGTCTGGTCGTTGCAGCCGGCCGTGTGGAACATCAGGTGGAGCTGCCCCATTCCCCCATCAGCTTGCTGGAAACCGAAAGCGAAGGCACGATCCCGGTGACTCCCGGGGGTTATGCGGGATGGGTCCCCGGCCTGCCGGACCTGCCCTGCCGCTCGGAGCTGGTGGAGCTTCCCCCGGGCACAGAGGCCCTATCCGTGACAGTGGAGAGAGCGGAATGGTCATCCCTGCCCGGAAGCTGGGCGATCAGACCCCTTCCTCCGCCGGCCATTCTCTCGAGGATGGACCGGACCGGTGACTGCGCGCCCGATCCGGCGGTTTACGGCACCGATGCCTTCTGGCCGGCGGTTCCGGTGGAGCTTACCGGTACCGCAACCATGGCCGGCAGCCCCTATGCCTGCCTGGTGGTCTTTCCCTTCAGGTACAACCCGGTGCGAGGGACCATGCAGAGACTGGAGTCGCTGAGCCTGTCCCTGGATACCGGGACCTCCGGCAGGGCGGCCGTGCAGGCCGGGGAGGGAGAGGGCTACGCAAGGATGCTCATAGTCACCGACCCGGCCCTGGCCCCCGCCTTCGAGGAGCTGGCCTCCTGGAGAACGGCCGCCGGCATCTACACCGAGGTTGCCTCCACGGACTCGGTCTACGGCTGGCCTGGCTGCGACAACGCCGAGCGGATAAGGAACTTCATAGCGGACTACTACGCCGAGCATGGCCTGGATTACCTCATGCTGGGGGGAGACACGGCGGCCGTTCCCTGCCGCTTCGCATTCCCAATGAGCTATCAGACCGGCGGAGGCCGCGACGACAACATGCCCTGCGACCTCTACTACGCCGACCTCGACGGCACCTGGAACGCCGACGGCGACACCATCTGGGGCGAGCTGGCCGACAGCGTGGACCTGGCCCCCGACGTGGCGGTGGGCCGGGCCTCCGTGGAGGACATCGCCGAGGCCTGGGACTTCGTGGACAAGACCATCGCCTACGAGCAGGCCTCGGTCTCCGACCACCTGGAGCGGGGTCTGTTCATAGCCCAGATAATGATGGAGGACCCCTACACCCCGGGGGCGGTTTCCAAGGACTACATAGACGACGAGTACATGCCTGCCAGCTGGGATATCACAAAGCTCTACGAGTCCCAGGGGACCTACGGCTCCGAGGAGACGGTGGAAGCCCTGAACCAGGGGACTGGCTGCCTCAACGTGAGCGCTCACGGATGGACCAACTGCGCAGGATGCCTGGGCAACGACGAGGTGGAGCAGGTTAGCTCCGGCGGCCGGTACGCCGGCCTGGCCTACGCTACCTCCTGCTGGTCGGGGGCCTTCGACTTCGACTGCGTGGCGGAGAACTACGTGAACCATCCCGACGGATGCGGGGTGGGCTTCATCGCCAACTCCAGCTACGGATGGGGCAGCCCCGGCAACCCGCTGTACGGCTACTCCGACCGGCTGGACCAGAGCGTGTACGACCACCTGTTCGCCGACTCCTCGCTGAGCATGGGGGAGGTGCTGGCTCAGGCCAAGACCGAGTACATACCCTTTGCCGGGCAGGAGAACTGCTACCGCTGCCTGCTGTACATGGCCAACCTCTTCGGGGACCCCTCCCTGGTGCCCTACCGCGGGGCTCCGGTGGACCCGGTGGTCAGCCTGCCCGGGCTGGTGACGTCCCAGACCACCGTAATCCCGGTGTCGGTGGAGCTTCCCGAAGGCAGTCCGGCCGGGTCGCACGTATGCATAAGCAGCCCCGGCCTCTCCATCTACGAGGTCCGGGAGCTGGACGGCTCGGGGGTATCCATCGTCGACCTGCCCCAGGCCCCGGAGGACGACATCACCGCTACGGTGACCGGGCCCGGGCTCAGGAGGAGCTCCACCGTAATTCCTTTCGGCAGCGGGAGCTCCCTGGTGGTGTCCGGAGTGGAGGTGACCACCCCGGAGGGCTACTGGGTACCGGCTCCCGGATGCAGCACCAGTGTGAGCCTAACCCTATCCAATCAGGGCAGCTCGCCGCTGACCTCCGTCGGCCTGTCCGCCCAGCTGCTGGCCGGTCCCGGCGACCTCCTGGAGGGGGAGGTCTCGTACGGTGACCTGTCTCCGGGGGAGGCCGGCCAGGGCGACGCCGACCTGGAGCTGCTGGTGGACCAGAGCGCGGGCAACGGGGAGCTGCTGGAGCTGGACCTCGGGCTGACCTCGGACCAGGGGAGCTGGGAGTTCCCGCTTCCCCTGCTGGTCTGCGCCCCCGGCCTCTACTGCTGCGGCTGGAGCGTGGACGACTCCCTGGGCGGCAACGGCAACGGGTATCCGGAGGCGGGGGAGGAGTTCGACCTGCTGGTGGACGTGGCCAACACCGGGATGCTGGCCGCCACCGATGTATCCATCACCGTGGCTGACCAGGTTTCCTGGCTGGAATGGACCTCGGACAGCTGCCACGCGGACACGGTGGCGGCCGATTCCACCGCGCAGCTGGTCTTCGGGGGCTCCCTGGGCACGGCGGCCCCGGAGCCCGGGTTCCCCCACCTCCTCTTCGACATGGAGGCCGACCCCCAGCTGGGCTGCCAGGACACAATTGTGATTACGGTGGGCGACATGGGCTTCTCCGAGGACGTGGAGTCCGGCGCTCCCGGCTGGAGCCACGGCGGGGAGAACGACCTCTGGCACATCAACTCCACGACGGGCCATTCCGGCCAGTGCAGCTGGCATTGCGGCCAGGACACCACCGGCTACGTCAACGACATGGACTGCTGGCTGAGCACCCCCGAGGTCTACCTGGGGCCGGAGTCGGAGCTCACCTTCTGGTCGCGCTTCGAGCTGTACCTGTACGGGGCGGACGGGCTCTACGTGGTGCTTCACAACCTGGACCTGCTGCAGAGGGACACCCTGGACTTCATCGGCTCCGGAGGACTGCTTGCCCTGCAGGGGCCGGGGGGCGACGGCAACCTGCAGTGGCTGCCCAGGACCTACGACCTCTCGGAGTACGGGTACGGGACCTGCTGCCGGGTGGAGTTCAGGTTCCACAGCGACCAAAGCGAGACCGGGGGCGGCTTCTGGCTGGACGACATCAGCCTCTGCGGCTGGACGGCGGAGCCCACCGCCGCCGATCCCGGCTCTCCGTTGCCCGCCCCGATGGTGGGCAGCCCGGCACCCAATCCGGCGGGCACCCTCCTGAACATCCCCCTGAGCATCGGCTCCGGCCCTGTCCGGATGGGGATCTACGACCTCGCCGGCCGCATGGTGTGGCATGCGGATTTCGAGGACGGGATGCGGGGCACCGTCTCCGTTCCGGTGGCGGAGATGCCCAGCGGGGTCTACCTGATACGGGTCGAGCATCCGGACGGCGGCAGCACCAGGAAGGCCGTGGTCCTGGGAAGGGGGCGCTAGAATGGCTGCGAAGCTGCTTCTCCTGCTGGCCGCCTCTTCCACCGCCGTTGGCGGCTACGCAGTTCAGAGCGACTGGAGCGGCGGTCCGGGAACGTATGGGCCGGTGCCTTCGTGGGGCAGCTGCTTCCACGCCTGCTCCGGGCTGGACTGGCTGCAGTTCCCCGGGGCCCTGGCCCTGGAGAACAGCTTGGTGTGGCAGATGGTGGGGATCGGTCCCCAGGTCAGCAAGCTCACCGTCTTCGACATGGATGGCGACGGCGACGGCGACCTTCTGGTGCCCAGGTTCGGAAGCCTCGAGCTGTGGTCCAATCTGGACGGCGGAAGCTCATGGAGCATGAGCTCACTGGTGGAATCCTATCCGGGCTCCGCTCCATATCCTTCGGATCTCGACTCCGACGGCGATATCGACCTGCTCTGCAGCACCGGCCTGGCCAGCATTCTCCGGGCGGACTACAGGGTTTCCGGAGGATGGCAGACCGACACCGTATGGAGCTCTGAACAGCATGCGTTGTTCATCGAGATCACAGACATGGATGCCGACGATGACCTGGATGCTGCGCTAATCGGCCCCGACAGCCTTCCCTTCTGGCTGGAGAACCCGGGAACCATGGGGGATGACTGGCCCCAGCACGGAATAGACGTTGCGTGGGCCGACGGCAAGAGGCTGCTCGGGTTCGACTGGGAGGGGGACGGTGATACCGACCTGGTGGTGGCCAGAGACAGCGTCATCGTCCTCCTTGAGAGGATCGGGTACGCCTCCTGGCAGGAGATGGAAGTAATGGAGTGCGGGACGTGGGACAGACCGCTGCTGGGAATCGAGGTAGACGGGACCCCGCCGCTGGAGCTGGTGGTGGGTGTCAGTTCGTCCAGACCTAGTGACGAGATCTACCTGGCCGGCTGGACAGGAGGGGAATGGGAGGTGATCCTCCTGGGCTACGCGGACTTCCTCCCGATGGGGTGGCAGGGCCTTGTGGGATGCGACATGAACGGGGACGGTGGCCAGGATGTGGTAGCCCACACGGTAGATGAGGCCTTCTACTGGGAGAACCCCGGCGAAGTCGGCCCGGTGTGGGCGAAGCACACCATCGCAGAGGAGCGCATGAGGCCCATGGGTGCGGGCCAGATCGACTGCCAGGGAGGCGCCGATCCCATCCTCTCCGGTCCCGGCTCCGGCGGATGCTACTGGCCGGACCGGCAGCTGCAGTTCGTCGACCAGGGAACCCTCCTCTCCAGCGTCCTGGAGGTGGAGGACCAGCCGGAGTGGGGATGGTTCGTCTGGGACGCCGAGGTTCCTCCGATGTGCAGCATGAGCTTCCGGGTACGGGCATCCGATGATCCGGACTTCATGGGCGTGTGGTCGGAGCCCTTCGGCTCTCCCCGGCCACTTTCGGGCCTGATCCCGGACAGCGCCTCGTACTTCCAGTACAGACTGGATATGGAGACCTCAACCACCATCTGCTCTCCCCACCTGAACGAGGTTTCCGTGGGATGGAACGAGCAGGGCGTCTCGGAGCATGGCGCGGAATCACTGGAGATACTGGCGATCTCTCCCAATCCCTGTCGGGACCGGGTGAGGGTTCGTCTCGCGGCTCCCGAAGGCTCACCGGTGGAGCTCCGCCTGTACTCCGCAGACGGCCGGCTGGTAGGGAGACTGAAGACGGAGGCGGGATACGGGTGTGGGCAGATGAGCATGGATCTTGCGGGTCTGCCGGCAGGAGTGTACAGCCTGCTGGCAGTCGGCACCGGCAGGAGCGACAGCCGCCGGCTGGTGGTGCTGCGGCCCTAGCCTACATGAACCTCTCGAAGCGGTCGGCCGCGGCCCCGCATATGGGGCACTTGCCCGGGGGGTCCTCCCGGGCGCAGAGGTAGCCGCAGACCCGGCAGCGGTGAACCGGCTGCGACAGCTCCCCGGAGACCTCCGAGGAGCCTCCCGATTCTCTGTTCTGGGGCCTCTTCTCCGGATCGGCCGGCCTTCTCTCCGGCACCGCCCCCAGCTCCCTCTCGCCGTCGCGGACCTCGTCGGAGACGTACAGGCCGCAGTAGCAGGCCCCGTGCTCCACCAGGTCGGCGTCGCGGTAGTCGCAGGGGCAGATGATGTCCAGGTCCTTCTGTCTCTCGCCGTCGGCCAGCCTGCAGGGGCAGGCCATGTAGCCGTAGCGGTCGATGTTGGTGACCAGGCCCTCCATGAGCTGCATGGTGAACTCCCGGTCGGGGTTGAGGTTGTAGCCGCCGGTCCTGGCCTGTTTGTCCAGCTTCTCGTAGAGCTCCTCGGCCCTCTCCTCGACGCTCACTCCTCCACCCCCAGTGCTTCCCGGAGCCTGCCGGGGTTGTGCCCGGACACCACCGTATCGTCGTCAACCACCACGGTGGGAAAGCTGCCCACCGGGTTATACCTCTTCATCTCCTCTACCGCCTCGGTCCTCTCGCTGCCGCTGAGCCTGTCCACGTAAATGTAGGAGTACTCCACCCCCAGGCTGTCCAGCAGCTTCCTCGTCTTGCGGCACCAGACGCAGGTGCTGAGGGCGAAGAGCACTACCCTGCCCCTGTCCTCCCCGTCCACATGGGTCAGGTCCATGCACGACCTCCAGTCGGATTGGCCATCAGCTGTCTACAGACTCCCCTCACCCTAACCCCCGCTGGGGGATTGCGCAAGGAAATCCCGCAGAATGTGTTCCCGGTGAGTACCCCGGTCCTATGGATGGAGGATGAGCCGTTGTCCGCAGGGTCGTCATCCGGAGAGGGACACAGCCTCCTCCTCAGCGTGAGCTGGAAGACAAGGAAGGCTCAGCTCTTCGCCAGGTCTTCCAGTATCCTCTCGTACTCCTGGCGGTCGATATCGCCCCTGGCGTAGCGCCTTCTGGCGATCGCCCTGGCGCTGTCGCCGCCGGGTGAATGTGAACCGGGACCGTCCCCGCTCCACATCCTGGCCAGCAGGTAGACCAGCCCTGCCAGCAGAACCACCCAGACAACCATCCCAGAACCCCCTAGCAGGGGGATGCCACCCATTCCGTGCCAGTGAAACATCCCGCACCTCCGTAAAAATGCCATCGTGTACTCATGGGACATATAACCTACCATGTAGGTATGGTTCCTGGTGCGGGGTTGCGCTATTCCTCACTCGTTTCGGATCAGATAGCCGGCGGTCACCTCGGGGTGCCTGTATCCGTAGCGCTTCTCGGGCTTTCTGCCCTTGTATATGGCATGCTCTGGGCAGAAGCTGATGCAGGCGTTGCAGCCCTCGCAGCGGTTGTGCCAGACCGGCCTGCCCGATACCCCGATGGTGATGTCGGAGGTGGGGCAGACCTTGGCGCATATGCCGCACGAGGTGCAGTCGTCGGTGACGCCGAAGGCGTTGTCCGCCTTGCGAATACCTTTCGAGAACAGGGGGTGGACCAGGCGGGCCAGCAGGCCGTACAGGCCGCCGCTACGGCCCTCCAGCAGGGTTACCCGGTCGCGGATGCCGGCCGCCACCGATTCCAGGGCCGACTCCGCCTGCTCCAGCTTGGCCGAGGCCTTGGGCCCGGGCTCCCGGGGCTCTGCACTCAGCCTGGTATTGGCTGGCATCAGGATGTCGAAAAGGGCGTCCGGGCGCTGCCCGGAATCGGCGGCCAGCCTCTCGAACTGGCGCAGAGCGTTGCCGTACCTCCCCGCATGGGTGGCCACGCAGAACAGGTAGTCGGCCTCTATCGGGGCTTCCTGCAGCAGCTCTGCTGCAAGCACCGGCATGCCTCCGGCGTAGACGGGGAAGACGAAGCCCACCACGTCATCGGACAGCCTCTCCCCGCTGTTCCTGAGGGTGTCAGTGATCCGCACCAGCCTGGTGTCGCCTATCCTGTCTCCTATGCTCCGGGCGGCGTGGTAGCTGTTTCCGGTTCCGGAGAACCAGTATATGGTTGCCATCCCCCTCCTCCTTGTCTCTCTAACCCTCTTTCCCCTCCGAAGGGTCTCCGCCGTCGGCTGTCCGCGACTGTGCCAGCATGTCCTGCAGCTGTACTTCAGGGTGCGTGTACCTGCCCCGGTCTTCTGTCTTCCCCCCGTACTCGATTGCCCGCTCCGGGCACCAGTGCAGGCAGGCCATGCACTCCTGGCAGACATGGTGCCAGACGGGCGCGCCATCGACCAGGAGGATGTTGTCCACGGGACATACCGACTGGCAGGTACCGCAGGAGATGCAGGCCTCCGTGACCCCGAAGTTCCTGTCGCGGACATGGACCTGTCGGCGCCATCTGGGATGCAGCGACTTGTCCAGCAGCCAGCCCAGAACCGGGGTGTCCCCGCTGAGGACTTTCCGGCGGCTGGCTATGTCCTCCGAGACCTCCTCCAGCCTACGGACGGTCTTCGCCAGCTTCTTGCGGACGCCTTCTGCGTCGGGGACGTCGTACATCGGTACGTAGTTGCCCACCATGGGCAGCATGAAGCCGGCATCGAGCCTTCCCCCCAGCTCCTTTCGAAGCGAGTGGAGGGCCCAGGCAGGGCCCCCTCCGCTGGTTACCACCCCGAACAGGTAGCAGTCTTCGGAGACCTCCAGCCTGCCGCAGAAGCGCTCCACCAGCTCGGGCAGCCCCTCGAAGTACATGGGGAAGACCAGGCCTACGCGGTCCTCCCCGGGCCGAACCCGGCCCGCCCTTACGGCCCGGGCCATGGGCTCGAGGCGACAGTCGCCGAGGGCTTCCGCGATCACCTCCGCGGCGTGGAGGGAGTTGCCGGTTCCGCTGAACCAGTATATCGCGCTGCCCATCGTGCACCTTTCGTTCGGGAGTCTACTCTTCCGACCTGTTCTCTTCGTCGTCCGGCTCCACGTGCACCACCGCTTCCAGTATGTCGCATTCGCACTCCTCCACCTTCTCCTGGACGGCGGTGGCGATGTCGTGTCCCTGGGCTACGGACAGCTCCGGGTCTACCAGAACATGGACGTCCAGCGTCAGCGAGCCGGCCATCTTCCTGACCCTGAGCCTGTGCGATGAACGCACCCCCGGCACCGCGTCGACGGCGCGGCCTATCCGCCGGACCATCTCCCGCCCCGGGGCCCGGTCTATCAGCTCCTCCACCGCGTCCTTCACCAGCTTGACGGCGGTGACGGCCAGAAAGGCCGCCAGCAGGGCGGCGGCGAACCGGTCGAGAAACGCCCACCTTTCCCCGCCGAAGGTGGCCCCGGCGATTCCGGCGGCCGCGGCCAGGGAGGTGAAGGCGTCGGTCCTGTGGTGCCAGGCGTTGGCCACCACCGAGGGGTCCTTCGCCCGCCGGCCCACCCTCCTGGTGACATGGTAGAGCAGCTCCTTGGGCGCCATGGACCCCACGGCTACCAGAAACGGCAGCAGCCCCACCTGGATCCGGTGGGGCTGTCCATAGGAGGCGATAGCGTCGTAGATGATCCAGCCTGAGGTGACCAGGAGAGAGACACCCACCGCCATGGAGACCAGGGTTGCCACCCTCCTGTGGCCGTAGTGGTGGTCTTCATCGGCGGGACGGCCGGAGAACCGAAGTCCCAGCAGGACGGCGGCGTCGCTGGCCAGGTCCGAGACCGAGTGAAGGCCGTCGGCCAGCAGCGCCCTGGCCCCGGTGAGCAGGCCCACGGTCACCTTGACGGCCGCCAGGCCAACGTTGGTGGCCAGACCCAGAAGGGTGACCCTCTTCGGGGTCATCAGTAACCCAGCTCCGGGTCGACACGGTGGGGAACCTGACCCCCACCGGCCGCCGCATTTATCAGGCCGGCCAGCTTTCGGGCCCGCAGCAGCTCCAGCTCGGAGACGTTCATTGCCCCGCCCCTGTGCGGGCTCATCACCACGTTGTCCAGCTCGCCGAAGGGGAAGCGGGAGGGCCGGGTGTTCCGTCTGGACCCCTCGCTTCGGGGGTAGCTGTACCAGACATCGATCCCGGCGGCCCCGATTCGGCCGTCCCGAAGGACCTCGTAGAGGGCCTCCTCCTCCACCAGACCGCCCCGGCCCACGTTCACCAGCACTGCCCTACGGGGCATGGCGGCAAGCCTTCGGGCGTCGATCATGCCCCTGGTCTCCTCGGTGAGGGGGACGCAGAGGACCAGGACGTCGATGCCCGGCAGCTGCCCGTCCAGGTCCTCCGGCGGCAGCACGGGGATCCCTTCACGGACCTCACCCGCCTCCACGTGGCGCGCCATGCCCACCACCTCCGCCCCCATGGCCCTGCAGGTCCGGGCCACCCTCCGGCCGATCTCGCCCATGCCCACCACCAGGATGCTGCTGCCTCCGATGAGCATGGCGTTCTCGGGTGAGTACCTTATGGTCCAGTCGCATTCGCGCATCTTCCTGTCGGCCAGCACGATGCGCTTGGCGGCCGCCAGAAGCAGCCCCACGGCGAGCTCGGCTGCGGCGGGGGCGTTGTGATGCAGGTTGTGCACCGCCAGATGGGGGAAGTCGGCCAGCAGCTCCCGGGTGGAAGCGGGAAGGCCCGCCCAGGGAACCACGTACCAGCGCAGCGACGGCGCCTCCAGCATCTCCCTGTCGGGACGGCCGCACACCAGCATCTCGTAGTCATCGGGCCGGGGGGCGCCTGCGGAGAGCTCCACGTCCTCTTCCAGACCGGCCTTCAGCCCCCGAAGGGCCTCGTCGCTCCAGTCCCCCGGCATGTACACCCTGAGCATATCCCGCCTTTCGCCGAACAGTTACAATCTAGCAAGAGCGGGGTTCTGCGTGAACCTCGGATGCAGGATTCGGGGTTGCGGCCCGCTTCGGCTTGGCTTAGTAGTGAGTCGGCCGTCCGGAAACGGTTCGGAAGAGGGAGCATCTGCAGGGCTGGGAAAGGATGGCTCGGCTGTCTGTGACCGGCGGGGAAGAGGGTCTGTGGGAGCGGGCCGGTGAAGGGGTTCGACCGGCTCCTGGAGTACCGCGGCGGGATGCGATGGAAGCTGCTGGGGCTGATACCCATTGTCGGTGAGTGGGGCCCCGACGTGACCAGGTCCGCCGCAGGCAGGATGGCGGCGGAGACGGTCTGGCTTCCCCATGCCCTCTGCCGGTCCGGTGTGCGGTGGAGCCGGCCGGAGCCCGGTGCGGCCAGAGCCCGGTTTTCCGTCTGCGGCGAAGAGGTTCGGATGGACCTGGCCGAGGACCCCGGAGGCTCGCTGCGGAGCCTTCGGATGAGCAGGCGGGGGGAACCCCGACGGTCGGGGGGACAGGTACGTCGACTTCGGGGGCGGTGTAGGAGGAGTCGGAGTTCGACGGGGTCGTCATCGCCTCAAGGCTCCGCATAGGCTGGTTCTTCGACGGAAGCGGCTTCCGGGGGGACGGGGTTTCTTCCGGGTGACAGTGGAAGGGGCGGCCTACAGGTAGATGGCTCAGAGATCGGAGGGAGGGAATGTGTCGAGGACCGGGGTGTGTCGCATGATGAGGTTCACGGTTATGGCTCTGACGGCAGTGCTGGTTCTCTTTCCGGCCGCGTGCGGCGGGAACGGGCCCGACGCGGCGGCCGGCATCGAGATGCCCGACAGCCTCGGAGGCGTGCCGGCGGACACTGTGGTCAAGTGGACGGAGTACGCCGAGTCCTCCGACGAGGGACTGTGGGAGGAACGAACGGACCGGCTGCTCTTCGTCCCCTCGGACTCGCTGGGGGGCGGAATGGATCCTCCCTTCTACGACCCCTACTCCTTCTGCGCAGCGGGAGACACCCTCTTCGTGGCCGACCAGAGCACCTGCCAGGTGATGGCGGTGCTGGCCGGCGGAGAGGTTCTCTGGCGCGCCGGCGGCCGGGGTGAAGGGCCGGGGCGCTTCAGCAGGATGGGGGGCATTGCCGTATCCTCCCGACACGTCTGCGCCCTGAACCCCGTGCTGGGGAGGCTGGAGATCTTCGGCAGGGACGGGGAGTTCATCCGTTCGCTGGAGATCCAGCTGCCCCATGATGCCTGCGGGCTGACGGACGGGCGGTTCGTGGTGGCCTCCCGGCGTCAGCCGGGGGGTCACCTGCATCTGGTGGACCCCGACAGCGGCGTGGTCCGCTCCTTTGGCGAGGCGGTGGTGGACGAGGCCTACGACAACATCGGGATGATGGACATGCTCAAGGTCTGCGCCGGTCCCGGAGATACACTGGCGGTGTTCAACCGCTACCAGGGGACGCTGGCCGTCTACGAGCCTGAGGGCTGGACCTGCGTCTACCGGGGCTCGCGGACCTTCCCCGACCAGCCCGAGCCCCCCCGCATGGAGCAGTCGGGGGACGAGATGCGCTTCTACATGTTCCCCATGGCCAGCAGCGCCTTCGTGGGCCCTGAGGGTAAGCTGAACACGGTGATCCAGTTCCAGGCCGACGGTAGCTTTCTCAGTGAGATGGGAGGTAGTGGGCAGTCGCCGGTGACCGTGGTTGACAGGTACTCCTGGAGCGGACAGTACCTGGACAGCTACTGCCTGCCCGATTCCTCGCTGGGGAGCATGCGGATGCTGGGAGACGGCAGGCTGGCGGCTCTTGACTACCGCCGGGGGACTCTCAGGCTCTTCCGACGGCTGGAGCGCTGAGTTGACGGGCGACGCCCCGAATACCGTGGTGTACGTGGACGCCGACGCCTGCCCCGTGAAGTCCGAGATCTACAGGGTTGCCCGGCGGTACGAGCTGCCGGTGGTGGTGGTCTCGAACTCGTGGATGAGGATCCCGCCTGGCAGCTGGGTCACCCTTCGGGTGGTGGAGAAGGGCGAGGGGGTAGCCGACGACTGGATCGCCGAAGCGGTGGGCAGGGACGACATCGTCGTCACCGGCGACATTCCCCTGGCCCGGCGCTGCATAGAGGCCGGGGCCCTGGTGATGGGGCTGCGGGGAAGGCCCTTCACCGCGGAGAACATCTGCGCGGCGGTGGCCACCAGGGACCTGATGAGCGGCCTGCGAGACCTGGGAATAATGGAGGGCGGCGGCCCTCCCCCGTTCGGGAAGAAGGACCGCTCACGGTTCCTGGAGGCCATGGACGAGATGGTGAACGCGGTGCTGGCGGGCAGGACAGACCGCTACCGCTGACCCCCCGGCTGCGGAAGCCTGCCCCCGGTCCGCTCGATTAGGTAGACCCTCTGACAGAGCGCGGGGTCGGTGTCGTAGGCCAGGATTCCATGTTCGCCCATGGTGAACTCCCAGGACAGGGGCCTCGATCCGAACCCCACCAGAACGGCCTTGCCCACCAGCTCGCCATCGGGGCTCCAGATGTCGAACACCGGCTCCGGCAACGTGCCGTTGAGGGCCCAGAGGTTTCCCGCCGCGTCCACGTCCAGGTCGGCCACCGGAACTCTGTATGGCCATGGGTCGTTCACCTGCACGCTGTAGCCCGGGTCCCCCCCCTCGAGGCTCCGCAGCTTCTGCTGAACGTACTCCACGTCCCGGGCGATCTCCTCATCGGTCTTCCGTACGGCCGCCACCTCCCGCTCCAGAGGGGAAAGCTCGGTGCCGTCGGGACCGAACCTGAGTATCCGGTAGTCGGTCTCGGAGAAAGGCGCCGCGTAGACCCGGCCGCTGGCCGGGTCCGCGGTCCATGAGTTGGAGAAGAAGTACCTCTGGGCCACGTCGCCGGCGCCCTCGGCAACCTCGAAGGCCATCGGCTTCAGCCAGTAGACCACGTCGGGCTCGGCGGTGCCGGGGAAGCGGCCCAGGTAGAGCTCCAGGACCGGTTGCTCGCCCTCATCCACGTGCACCCGGGTCCTTCCGGCCACAAAGGAGCTCTCCCCGACGGCAACCGGGTTCAGATGGGCGTTGGACAGCACCTCCACTTCCACCCCCAGGAAGGCACCGGAGGTGTCAAAGGCCAGTATGCCGCCGCTCCAGGGGTCGATCACGCCCATGCGGCCGTCGGGGTGGAGGATCATTCCCAGGGGATTCATAAGCTCTCCGGGACCGCTGCCCCGGCGGGATATCCGCCGGACAATGCGCCCCTCGTCGTCGAACAGCCTTATGTCGGCGGATACCCGGTCCAGAACCGCGATCCGTCCCGCCGGCGTGTGGCCCAGACCCTCGATCGAACCGAACACGTAGCTGGAGTCACCCATATCGACGCCGATGGAGTCCACCACAGAAAGGGTGCACATCGGCAGCCCGGCTGCGGGTGAGGGCCGTTGGCGATCTGCTTCTCCACAGGATGCCGCGGTGCAGATGGCCGCAGCGGTGAGCAAAGCAGCCGCCAGATGCTTGTATCCCACGGTGCACCAGCCTTTCGTCGTTGCAGTCATCGCCACCCTTTACCAGTCTGACGCTGCATCGCAGTTTGTGTTACAGTTGTCTGACAGGCATGCTCAATACTCAGATCGAAGGGAGAACGCCAGGATGGATGCGCTCACCGAGTTCCTGAAGGAGGTCGGCTGGCAGGACAGACTGCTGGACCTGCTGACGATAGTGCTGATACTGATACTGGCCTGGCTGACGCGGCTGGCGCTGCGCAAGGCCATGGACAGGACCGAGGACCGGCTGGTCCGGAGGCACGAGAGGGAGGGGGAGCCGCCTTCCGAGGTGGCCAAGCGGGTTTCCACCATCATGAAGCTGGTCAGGCAGGCGGTTTCCATGGTCTTCTGGGGTATCGTCTTCCTGATCGTCCTGCGTGAGGTCGGGGTCAACATAGGCCCCATACTGGCCGGCGCCGGCATTCTGGGTCTGGCCGTGGGGTTCGGCGCCCAGAACCTGGTGCGGGACATCATATCGGGGCTGTTCATGCTCCTCGAGGACCAGGTCAGGGTGGGTGACGTGGCCATCATCAACGGAACCGGCGGGCTGGTGGAAGAGGTCAACTTCCGCACCCTGGTCCTTCGGGACCTGGGGGGCGTGGTGCATGTCTTCCCCAACGGCAGCATAAGCTCGCTGAGCAACATGACCCATGACTGGTCGGCCTACATCTTCGAGATCGGCGTCGCCTACAAGGAGGATACCGACAAGGTCGTCGAGGTCATGGAGGAGGTGGGCGCCGGACTTCGGGAAGACGAGTACTTCGGCAACCTGATACTGGAGGACCTGGAGATATTCGGCGTTGACAAGTTCGACAGCTCATCGGTGGTGATAAAGGCCCGCCTCAAGACCAAGCCGGTGAAGCAGTGGGAGGTGGGCAGGCAGTACCTCAGAAGGCTGAAGTACGCGTTCGACGAGAGGGACATAGAGATTCCCTTCCCCCATCAGAGCCTCTACTTCGGCGAGGCCAGCAGGCCCATAGAGCTTAAGTTGGTGAGCGGAGAGGAGCGGCTGGCGGCCGCTTCGACGGACTGACCCGCTTCGGCCGAGCCTTGCGGCCGAGGCCCGATGTCCAGATTGTCTCCATGGAGGGATCGCCATGACGGCAGACATATCCGGCCTGCACAGGCTGCTGGAGTCCTACTGGGATTCGGCGGAACCCGCCCGCGGAGAGGTCCGCGAGAGGGTCTGGGCCGAGTACGGGGGTCTGGGCGCGGTTCTGATCACCGACATGTCCAGGTTCTCCCGGCTCACCAGGGAGATGGGCATAGTACACTACCTGGCCATGATACGGCGCACGCAGAGGATCATGTCCCCCCTGGTGAGGTCGCATGGGGGCGAGGTGGTGAAGTTCATGGCCGACAACTGCTACTCCCTCTTTCCCGACGTCCCCGAGGCCCTGGAGGCTGCCCTGGCCATGACCGCAGCCGCAGAGGCGGAGTGCCCTCCGGACAGCGGGGAGCCGCCATTGGAGATCTGCTCGGGACTGGACTGGGGCCGGGTTCTGCTGGTCTGCGCAGGGGGGGCCGAGGGGGCGGTGTGCGACTACTTCGGAGACCCGGTGAACATTGCCAGCAAGCTGGGGGAGGACCTGGCCGGCCCCGGCGAGATTCTGGTGGCCCGCCGGGCCTTCGGGCGTGTCCCACCGGACCGGAGGCCCGCCTGCACCCGGAGGAAGTTCACCGTATCGGGGCTGGAGATCAATGCCCTGTCCATTAGCGCAGGAGTGGAGGGCGGACAATGCGAATGAGCAAGACCAGGGTAACGCTGCTTCTGGTGCTGCTTGTGCTGGCCGTAATCGTGGTTCTGCAGAACACGGGAGATGTCTCCATCAGGTTCCTCTGGATCACCGCCACCATGCCCAAGCTGGCCCTCCTGCTCCTGACGCTGGCGTTGGGAGTGGCCCTGGGCCTTCTGGCGGCCCTGGTGCCCGGCGGCAAGCATGGAGATGGCGGACGGCCGGGGCAGTCCCCTGGAGACGGCGAGGGGTGATGCAGCTGCACCGCCTCTTCATGGGGTGCGCAGGTGCGGCCGCAGCAGTTGCCGCATATGGTCCACGGCTCACTACGGGATGCACTACGTGCTGGACACTCCCGGGCAGAGGCTGATACTGGCCGCACCCTTCGCCCACAGCCTTTTCCCGGGGAGTCAGGGGCAGGGTGCAGGTGACTGAGTGGCATTCTGCCCTGTGAGGCTTGTGTTGTATAGTTCTGTCCGGAGGTAAATGGTATGGAGCCCCGCCCCAGAGCGCCGAAGGGAGCGCCTTGAGCGACGTGACCGTTGTGGGAGCCGGCCTGGCCGGGAGCGAAGCTGCCTGGCAGCTGGCCCGTGCTGGACTATCCGTGGAGCTGGTGGAGATGCGTCCCCACCGCAGCACCCCGGCCCACACCACCGCCCGAGCCGCTGAGCTGGTTTGCTCCAACTCCCTTCGCTCACAGTCGCTTGCCAACGCTGCTGGAGTCCTCAAGGAGGAGCTGCGCCTGGCTCACTCGCTACTCATCGATGTGGCCGACGCTACCTCGGTGCCCGCCGGCATGGCCCTGGCCGTGGACCGGGACCTGTTCTCCGGCGAGGTCCAGCGCAGGCTGGAGGGGGAGCCTCTCATCCACCTGGTGAGGCGGGAGCAGGAGGAGGTGCCGGCAGGCGTGGCCATAATCGCCTCGGGTCCGCTGACAGCGGGAGCCCTGGCCTCCGGCCTGGTGGATCTCACCGGCGTGGAGAGCCTCTACTTCTACGACGCCATAGCCCCGGTGATCGACGCGGAGAGCATCGACCGGTCGGTGGCCTTCCTGCAGTCGCGGCACGAGCCGGTGGGGGAGGGCGACTACCTGAACTGCCCCCTCTACCGCGAGGAGTACGAGGCCTTTGTGGAGGAGCTGCTGGCGGCGGAGCAGGTGCGGCTGAAGCGGTTCGAGCGGGAGATACACTTCGCCGGCTGCATGCCGGTGGAGGCCATCGCCGAGAAGGGCTGGGAGACGCTGGCCCACGGGC
>Ga0207797_1000888_pt1 | contig 22289 bp, 19 predicted proteins | sample PRCRCaboRojoPR_6_FD_187275 | JGI IMG/M metagenome (GOLD analysis project Ga0207797, IMG submission 187275) | Marine sediment microbial community from Cabo Rojo, Puerto Rico - PR CR 10% Liquid 1 (SPAdes) | ecosystem: Environmental > Aquatic > Marine > Coastal > Sediment | place: Cabo Rojo, Puerto...
CCCCCCCCTGCCAAGCCCCCCTGGCCCCTCAAGGGTCAGGGGGGCTTCGTCGTTGGGGGGCGAGCTGGAGGGGAGGCGCCACGGCCCGACGCCCATGTCGAGAACTCAGGGGATCTTTCCCGCTGGGGGACGCAAAGGGTCGGCACTCCCAAAGGTTCAAGAAACCTTGCCCTGGAAGGGTGCCAGAAGGGCCCGGACCGTGGCACCCACGTCATCGGCGCCCATGACCGCACCCACCACGGCCACACCGGCGGCGCCGCTTCCCCGGGCGATCTCCCGGGCACCCGGCGGCGTGACCCCGCCGATCCCCACCACGGGCACGTCCACCGCCTCGGCTACCCGGGCCAGACCCGGAACGCCGATGACCTCTCCGGCGTCCTTCTTCGTTGTGGTGGCGAAGACGGCGCCGGACCCGATGTAGTCGGCGCCGTCCCGGACCGCCGTCCGGGCCACCTCCGGAATGTCCGTGGAGTGTCCCACGAGAAAGCTCTCCGGAACGGCGCTCCGGACAGCAGACACGGGAAGATCGTCCGGGCCCACATGCACCCCGTCGGCACCCGCCGCCAGAGCCACATCGAAGCGATCGTTCACGAAGAGAAGGGCATCGTGCTTCCGGGTCAGCGCCCGGAGGCCTCGGGCCTCCTCCAGGAGCTCCCGGGCCGATGCGTCCTTGTCCCGGAGCTGGATGGCCCGGGCCCCGGCCCTGAGGCTCTCCTCCACCACGTCCTCCACGGACCGGGGGGCGGCAAGGCGCCGGTCCGTGATGACGATGAGGCGCAGTTTCCGTGGCAGGTCCTCAGCGTTCGTTCGTGTCAACGAAACCTCCTTCACCCTCCCGGGCTTCCGCCTGTTCCCGCCGGTACTGGTCCCACTCCCGGCGCATCCGAGCCACGGCCCGGTTGTGCTCCGCCTGGGTCCGGGAGAAGAGGTGGGTCCCGTCCGGGTGGGCCACGAAGTAGAGAAGCTCGGTGTCCGCCGGGTGAAGCGCTGCCTCCAGGGCGGCCCTCCCGGGAGAGCCGATGGGACCCGGGGGCAGGCCCGCATGGGTGTAGGTGTTGTAGGGGTGATCCGCCACCGAGTCCATGGCGGCGTAGAGGAGCCGGGAACGGTGGCCTCCCAGGGCGTAGAGGACCGTGGGGTCGGCCTGGAGGAGTTGGCCCCGCTCCAGGCGGTTGTGGTAGACGGAGGAGATGAGGGGCATCTCGTCCCGGATCCGGGCCTCGGCCTGGATGATGGAGGCCAGAGTCACCAGCTCCCTCTCCGTGAGCTCCAGGGAGTCCAATCGGGCTCTCCGGGCGGGGGTCCAGAACTCCTCGTACTCTTCCACCATGGCCCCCACCACCTCCTCCAGGGCTGCACCCCGGGCGAACCGGTAGGTATCGGGAAAGAGGTAGCCTTCCAACCCGGGCCCGGGCACGGACCAGACCTCCGCTACCGAATCATCGGTGATCCGGGACAGGACCGAGTCGGTGGCAAGGCCGGTGATCTCGCTGATCCGAGGAGCCATCTGGGCCAGACGAAAACCCTCCGGGATGGTGAGGGTCTCGGTGAGGACCCGCCCCTCCGTCAGGTGGTGCAGAATCTCTGTCCAGGGCATGCCCCGCTGGAGGGCGTAGGGGCCCGCCCGGACGTCCCGATCCTCCCCGAGGAGGCGGGCGAAGAGGGCGAAGGCCCTGGCGTTCTTCACGATCCCGGCTTCCTCCAGGACCGTGGCGACTTCCCCGAAAGCGGCCCCGGAGGGAATCTCCACCTGTACCGGAGGTCCCTCGCCACCGTCTGCCTCTTCTCCACTTCCCAGGATCCCCAGGGAAAGCACCAGGAGGACCAGGCCCAGGAGGAAGGCCCCGGGGATCCCCAGGATCACCAGGAGCTTCCTCCGAACCCCTCTGGGAGATTCGCCGTCCCTATGCATCCTCGTCTCTCTTCTGCGAGTCATGAGGGAGGCTCTCTCCATCCTTCCCCTGACGATCCAGCCACGTCTGAAGGATCAGGACCGCCGCTGCCGCGTCCACCCGCTCCTTCTGCTCCCGCTTCCCCTTGGGAAGGCCCAGGCCCCGGACCGCCCGTTCGGCCCGGGCCGAGGTGAACCGCTCGTCCACCAGGTGAAGGGGGAGGCCCGTTCGCTCCGCCAGCTTCCCTCCCACCTCCCGAACCGTCCGGGTCCAGGCTGAATCCTTCCCGTCCAGGTCCAGGGGAAGACCCAGGACCAGGGCCTCCACCCCGTGCTCCTCCACCAGCCGCTCCAGGGTCGCTAGAGGCGGGCGTTTTCCAGCTCGTCTCTTCAGGGTGGGAAGGGGGGACGCGATGGTCCCGGTGGGGTCGCTCAATGCGAGACCGATGCGTCGTTCACCGAAGTCGATGCCCAGGGCTCTCATGTCAATCGAATGCTCTTCCTCTCCCGGCCGTGGACGGCCATTCTCCCAGCCGGGTTTGGCACTTCTATCCGCCGGGGATGGTCTTCCCCGGGACGTCGGTACCTTTGCCTCCGTTCCCACCACCGTTTTTCCTCTCTCCGGACGGCCGTCCTATAATATAGGAGGTGTGGGTGGGGCCGTAGCCCCGCCGGCCCGGAATGGTCCGCCGGAGTATGGAGGCTCCGGCGGCCCGGGACACGGAATCGGGCGAAAGGAGGCGGTCCCTCCTCCGGCCTGGGCCGTCCCCGGGAGCAACGGAGAGGCATCTTCCGGGTATACCCTAGCGTTCAAACCCTGTTGAGCCCGGCACTCCCGCCCTGGGAGCGGGCGCCCCGGAAAGGAACGGAACGGACGATGAGCGAGAACGATCACGATCGGATCACCGGTTTTCTCTTGGGACTGCTGCTGGGAGCCGCCGTGGGAGCCGTGGCGGCCCTCCTCACCGCTCCCCAGAGCGGGAAGAAGTCCCGGAAGCAGCTGGTGAAGTCCGCCGTGGGAACCCGGAAGCGCATCGAGAAGACGGCTGGCCAGACCCGGAAGCGGATCGGGAGGACGGCGGAAGACATCCGGAAGAGCACGGAGGACCGCTGGGAAGATCTGGCCGACGACGTGAAGAACCGGGTGGACGACGCCCTCTCCGGAGCCAAGAAGCGCCTCGGGTGAGCCGCCGGGACAGGGGGTCTCTCCTTCCCTCCCGCATCATCGAAAAGAAGCGACGGGGTGAGGCCCTCACCTCGGAAGAGTTGGAGCACTTCTTCCGGGGCTACCACCGAAAACGGATCCCGGACTACCAGATGGCGGCCTTCCTCATGGCCGTCTACTTCCAGGGCATGGATGACCAGGAGCTGGAAGGGTTGCTGACCCTGATGGTCGACTCAGGCTCCGTCCTGGACCTCTCCCATCTCCCGGGTCCCGGCGTGGACAAGCACTCCACCGGGGGCGTGGGGGACAAGACCTCCCTGGTTCTGGCTCCCCTGGCGGCGGAGCTGGGCCTGGTGGTCCCCATGATGTCCGGACGGGGGTTGGGGCACACGGCGGGGACCCTGGACAAGCTGGAGGCCATTCCCGGCTTCCGAACGGACCTGGGCTCAGAGAGGTTCCTCCGGGTCCTGGAAGAGGTGGGTGTGGCCATGATGGGGCCGAGCTCGGAGGTGGCCCCCCTGGACCGGAGGCTCTACGGGCTCCGGGACGCCACGGCTACGGTGCCCTCCATCCCCCTCATCGCCACCAGCATCATGAGCAAGAAGCTGGCGGAGGGGATCGACGGGCTGGTTCTGGACGTGAAGACCGGAGCCGGATCCTTCCTCCCAGATCTGGAGAGGAGCCGTGAGCTGGCCCGGACCATGACCTCCCTCGGCCGGAGCCGAGGGGTCCGGACCGGGGCTCTCATCACGGAAATGGGTCGACCCCTGGGCCGGGCCGTGGGGAACGGGCTGGAGACCGTGGAAGCCCTTCATTGTCTTCGCGGAGAGGGGCCGGAGGACCTGGCGGCCCTCTCGTCTGCCCTGGTGGGTGAGATGCTCCGGGCAGGGGGCCTGGCGGAGAAGGCCGAGGAGGGAGAGGCGGCGGCTCGCCAGGCCTTGGGCGCCGGGAGGGGGCTGGAGCGAATGGCCCGGCTGGTGGAGGCCCAGGGAGGGGATTCGGCGGTGGTGGAGAAGCCGGAGGGGATTCCCCGGGCACCGGAGAGGGAGGTCGTCCGGGCCCAACAGAGTGGCTTCGTCCGGGAGGTCCGGCCCGTGGAGCTGGGCTACGGCGTGGTGGAGCTTGGAGGCGGACGCCGAACCCCGGAAGACTCCCTGGATCCCCGGGTGGGGTTCGTCCTGGCCGTGGCTCCGGGAGACGAGCTCCGGGAAGGAGCCCCACTGGGAGAGGTCCACGCCGCCGATCCGGTGGGCCTGACCCGGGGGCGGGCCGTCCTGAGAAACGCTGTGGTCGTGGGAGGAGAGCCGCCTCCGAGCCTGCCACCCCTCATCCACGAGCGGATGCCCGCCTGACTGGCCCACACCGGAAACCCCGGACTTCCTTGTTCCCTTGACTCACTATTCCCTTGACTCACCCCCGGGGAATCCGCTGAACCCCGGGGGGGCGCCTCGATTGGTGGGAAGGACGGCTGCTGGTCGTGCCAGGGGTCCCTTCCGGCGCTTCCCCGGTCCTGTGCGCCGTCTTCGCAGCAACAGGCGGGTCCGGGGGCATTCGTTGTTGCGAAGACGGTAATAATCGCCGTCTTTGCAGCAACAGACGGGTTCGGGGGCATTCGTTGTTGCGAAGACGGTGTGATTTCTCGGATTCCCGGGGCCCGGACCGGGTCTTGGAGTCGCATGACGCCGGGACCAGGGCCGCGGCAGAGAGCGGGGCCTCAGCAAGGGCCATCAGCTCCCGCTAATGCGACCAGCCGCCGCGAAGCCGAGGATCCGCCGCGAAGCCCGGGGCTGGAGCAGAGACCAGGGGCTTGCCGCAGAGACCGGGCTTGCCGCAGAGACCGGGTTTGCCGCAGGACAAAGGGGTTCCGCAGGACAAAGGGGCTCCGCAGAAGGCGGAGTCGCCGCCATGACCGGCGTCGTCCCTACCGCCAGGTTGAGGGCCGGAAACGTCGGGGCCCGCTCATGTCGCAGAGCTCGGTGGGCTCGGTGCCGGGGATGTAGAGCTCAGTGTAGGCACGCTCCTGGGGACACCAGGGGGAGGCCAGGAGGCCGGTCTTGGCGTCCACTTCCCGGGTGATGAGCCCCTCGGGAATGGGCCAGGCGTCGGGGATGGGCAGCAGGTAGCCCCGGATCTCCTCCGGCTCCTGGTCGGCCGCCAGGGAATCCGGGGCCGCCTGCAGGGAATCGGCCCCCTCTCCGGTCCCGGTGGCCCCGGGTCCGTAGCCCCGGGCCCGGAGGACCGAATCCGCCTGAGCCCGGCTCACGTCACCGTAGTAGACCCGGCGCATGAACCGTCCCCAGACCGGGGCCGCGTCTCCTCCTCCCGTGGCCCGCTCCCAGATGGTCTGGGGCTGGTCCATGCCGAACCAGACTCCGGCCATGAGATTCGGGGTCACGCCCATGAACCAGACGTTCGTGCCCTCGTTCGTTGTCCCTGTCTTTCCCGCCGCCGGGATCTCTGCAGGAAGCTCGCCCCGGATCCGCACCGCAGTGTAGGCCGTGCCCTGGTTCACGACGTCCTCCAGCATGGAGACCATGATCCGGGCGTTGAGGGAGTCCAGGACCCGGGTCCGCTCCGGTTGGGGTTCCCACAGGACTTCCCCATCCGGGCTCAGGACCCGGAGAATGGGACGGGGCCGGGTTCGGGTCCCCAAAGTGGCGAAGGTGGCGTAGGCCTCGGCCATCTGGAGGGGAATGACCTCCACGGCACCGATGGCCGTGGAGGGGAAGCGCTCCACCTCGGTGCGGATCCCCATGCGCTGCGCGGTTTGGGCCACGGTCTCCAGGCCCACCTCAAGCCCCAGCTTGATGGCGATCATGTTGATGGAGCGCCGGAGTCCCTCCCGAATGGTGATGGGTCCCAGGAACTCGTCGGTGAAGTTCTCCGGCTTCCACTCCTCGCCACTGGTCTGGGGGAGGATCACGGGGCCGTCCACCAGGATGTGGGAGGCGGGGATCCCGCTGGTGAGGGCCGAGGTGTAGACGAAGGGCTTGAAGGCCGAGCCGGGCTGGCGGAGGGCCTGGGTGGCCCGGTTGAACTTGGAATGGCGGAAGTCCCTACCACCGATCATGGCCCGGACGGCCCCGGTGTGGGGATCCAGGGCGACGAACATGCCCTGGAGATAGGGGGTGTTGGTGCCCTCGAAGGGATCGGTTCGGTCGGCGTACTCCTCGTAGAGGGGATGCTCGTAGCCGGGCCGGGCCTCGATGTCGGCCCAACCCTCTTCCATGGAGACATGGGCTGCCTCCTGCATCTCCATGTCCAGGGTCGTATAGACGATGAGGCCGCCGGAGTAGAGCTTGTCGCCGAACCGGTCGTCCAGCATCTGTCGGACCCACTCCTGGAAGTAGGGGGCGATCCCCTCACCCAGCTGGGCCCGGGATTCGGGCAGGGGCCAGGCCTTCCATCGCTCTGCTTCCTCCTCCTCCAGGTAGCCCTGGCGGGCCATGAGCTCCAGGACCAGGTTTCGCCGCTGCCGGGCGTTCTCCGGGTTCTTCAAGGGGTTGTAGCGGGCCGGACGGTTGGGGATGGCCGCCAGCATGGCGCCTTCGGCCACGTTCAGCTCCGTGGCGTTCTTGCCGAAGTAGTTCCGGGAGGCCGTCTGGATGCCGTACCAGCCCCGATCGTAGTTGATCTGGTTGATGTAGGCTTCCAGGATCTGGTCCTTCGTGTAGGTGCGCTCCAGGGCCAGGGCCACCTGGAGCTCCTTCAGCTTCCGGGTGATGCGCTTCTCGAAGCCGATGGTCTGGGCGAACATGTTCCGGGCCAGCTGCTGGGTGATGGTGCTGCCCCCGCCCCCGGCGAAGGAGCGGTTCAGCAGGACCCGGATGGCCGATCGGGCGATCCCACGGGGATCCACCCCGTTGTGCCGGTAGAAGCGCTTGTCCTCGATGGCGATGAAGGCCTGGGGCACGTGATCCGGCAGGGCCTCGATGGCCACCGGGGTGCGCCGCTCCAGCCCGATCTCGGCGATGAGCCGGCCGTCGTGGCTGAGGAGCTTGCTGGTCTGCTCCGGCTCCCAGGTGGAGATCTGGGCGATGGACGGGCAGTCGACGCACAGGTTTTGCCAGGCCCCCCAGGCCCCGCCCACGGCGCCGAAGAGGAAGAACGCCATGGCCAGGAGGAGGAGACGGGACCAGTCCCACGCACCCCGCCGGTCCTTCCGGAGGCCGTTTCCCCCGTCGCCGCCGCCGGGCTCCTTTTTCTCCGGGGCGCCGTCGTCCGGGCTCTTCCCCCCCCGGCCGCTCTTGTCGCCTTGGTTGGCCTGATCGCCCTTGAATGGGAGCATGGTCTTTCTCTGGCTGAACGTCCCCAATGCCTCGAACGTCCTCCCCCCAGGTCATACGTCCCCTGAGGGGATTGGGGAGCAACTCTCGTACCCGGGGGCGTGGGAGGCAAGGTGTGGGAGCCAAGGCGTGCCCGGCATCGCCTTGTCCGGCCGGTTCCCTTCGGGTTGCCGTTCTCTCCCACGGAGCCCCGAAACGGCCTGCGGACGGGGTCTTCCGAGCTTCCCATGCCCCGAAATCCCTGGCACGTCCCTGGGTCCTACACTCCCCGTCCCCCCCGGATCCGGGGCGGACGGGCTGTGCCACGTCCTCTCGTTTCGCATCACGCCGGCCCGTTTCGGGGCAGCGAATCAGGTGCGGTGGGCTCGTTACGCCCCTCCGGCGGCCCCTGGACGTATTCCGGAGGATGCCGGATGTCCTCCGGCGGCCCAGGTTCTTGACCCGGCTGGGGCGTCGGTTCACTCTAAGAGGTCTTGCCGAAGCCGCCCGTCTCCCCTCCGGGGCGACCCCCAGGGGAAGGACGGAACCGGGTAGCGGCCGCAACCACGGGAATGGCCATGAAACAGACGCCGGATCGGGTCGACAAGCCCTGGGGTTACGAGCTCATCTGGGCGCACACCCCGGACTACGTGGGGAAGATCCTGCACGTGAACGCCGGGGAATCCCTCTCCCTCCAGTACCACGAGGTGAAGGACGAGACCATCTTCCTTCTCACCGGGAGCATGCGTTTCCAGGTGGGGAGCTCGGAGGAGGATCTCCGGGATGTCTCCCTCCAGGCCGGGGAAGCCTTCCACATCGAGCCCGGGACCATCCACCGTATGGAGGCGGTGACGGACTGCGATATCCTGGAGGCCTCCACGCCCCACCTGGACGACGTGGTGCGAATCCGGGACCGCTACGGGCGGATTCCCGGGACCTGATCCGGGAGTCCCGCCCTTTCTCCTGACCATCGTCCGGCTCCTCCTCGTCCCCGTCGCCTCCGGTGCCGCCTTCCATGTCGCCCGCTGTATCGCCCTCCGCCGTGACCACCACCGTGTACCTGGGCCTGGGCTCGAACCTGGGGCGACGCCGGGACCATCTCCGGCAGGGGGTCCGGGCCCTGGTGGCCGGAGGAATGGAGCCGGGCAGGCTCTCATCCGTGGTGGAAACGCCGCCTCTGGGGTATGAGGATCAACCGGCGTTCCTGAACCTGGTGATGGAGGGAAGGTGGAGGGAGGGCCCTGGCCCTCTCCTGGAGCTCATGATGGACGTGGAAGCCCGGGAGGGGAGGAGTCGCTCCTTTCCCAACGCCCCTCGGACCCTGGACGTGGATCTCCTCTTCTTCGGGAGGCGAATCATCCGGGCTCCCGGGCTCCGGGTGCCTCATCCCCGCTGGCGGGTCCGGAGCTTCGTGGCCCGGCCCCTGGCGGAGATCGCCCCGGACCTGGTGGATCCCGAGACGGGTTGGAGGGTGGAAGAGGTGGCCCGTGCCTGGCCCATGGAGCCGGAGGACGTCCGCCTCCGGCACGACGAGTGGTTCGACGAGTGGTTCGAGGAGCTGTTCGAGGAGTTCTCCGAGGAAGGACGATGATGATGTTTGCTGCCGCAGCACTGGCTCTGGCCCTCGCGGCCTGTGGGGGGGCACCCCCGGACACGACCCTGGTCCTCTCCTCCGACCCGGACCTTCGGGACCGGGTGGCCGAGCTTCTTCCGGAGCTCTCGGAACGGGCGGGGATGGAGCTGGTCCGGCCGGTGCGGGTGGAGCGCCGGTCCCGGGGAGACCTGGAGAGCTACCTCCTTTTCAAGCTGAATGAGGACCTGTCCCCGGAGGAGTCGGAGTACCTCACGGAGAGCTACGCCCTTCTGGGGCTGGTGGAGGAAGGTCTTGATCTCCGGGAGATCCTCCTGTCCGTCTACAACGAGCAGGTGGCGGGCTTCTACGACCCGGATTCCACGGCTCTCTTCGTCATGGACGACATGCCGGTGGAGACGCTGGAAACCGTCATGATCCACGAGCTGGTCCACGCCGTGCAGGATCAGGGGGCCAACCTGGACTCCCTCACGGCCGAGGACCGGGGCAACGATCGGCAGGCTGCGGCCCAGGCCGCCATCGAAGGACACGCCACCCTCATCATGCTGGAGTACATGGCCGAGGAGCTCCGGGGCGAGCCCATGGATCTCTCCACCCTGCCGGACCTGTCCCAGCGCATCGGCCCGGCCCTGGAGGGGCTCCGGAACCAGTATCCGGCCCTGGCATCGGCGCCGGCCATCATTCAGGAATCCCTCCTCTTCCCCTACCTGAAGGGAGCCGCCTACGTGGCGGCCCTGTGGCAGACCCACGAGAACCGGCCTCCGCCCTTCCAGGCGTTCCTTCCCCAATCCACCGAACAGGTTCTGGACCCGGACCGGGCCTGGGGCCAGGGAGAGGACCCCCCAACGGAGCTGGATATCCAGGTCCCGGCCTCCCACGAGATCCTCTACCAGAACACCCTGGGACAGGCGGAGCTGGGGATCTTCCTGGAAGAGCACCTGGGCTCCGGGAGCCGAACCCTGGCCAGGGGCTGGGACGGGGACCGCTACCTTCTTCTCCGGACACCGGAGGGGGACCACGGGCTGGTCTGGGCCAGCGTCTGGGACGGTGAGGAGGAGCGGAACCGTTTCACCGAGGCGGCCCGTGGGTTCCTGGATGCCCTCCCCCGGCTCGCCCGCCTGGAGGAGGCCGAGCTCTTCGGACGTCCCGGAGCCGTGCTGCGCGTCGGGCTCCCTTCCGCCCTGGCCCTGGACATCCAGGAGGGAACGGGGCGCTGAGCTCCTTTTTCCTGCCCATGTCACCCAATCGGCGTCACCCCACCCATGTCACGGACCGGGGGCGCTGAGAGAAGGACGAGCATCATGCTCCTGGAAGACACCATCGACGTACAGGCCGGCGGCAGGGCCCGAGGCTACACCATTCGTGTGCGAAGCGGCCTCCGCCGAGCCCTGCCCCAGCTCATCAAGGGCCACGTGAAGGCCCACCGATACGCTGTCATGGCCGACGAGCGGGTGGCGGACCTCTACGCCGGGGAGATCGTGGAGAGCCTGGTGGGAGGAGGGCGGGAGGCCCACCTCTTCACCTTCCCTCCCGGGGAGGCCTCCAAGACCCGGAAGGAGTGGGCCCGCCTCACCGACGAGATGATCCGGGCCGGGTTCGGGCGGGACTGCGCCGTCATCGCCGTGGGGGGCGGGGTTACGGGGGACCTGGCGGGCTTCGTGGCCGCCACGTTCATGCGGGGCGTGCCGTTGGTCCAGGTACCCACGAGCCTGGTGGCCATGATCGATTCCTCGGTGGGAGGGAAGACGGGGGTGGACGTTCCCGAGGGCAAGAACCTGGTGGGCGCGTTCCACTCCCCCCGCCTGGTGGTGGTGGACCCGGAGGTGGCCGTAACCCTGCCCCGGCCCCAGCGAGCCCAGGGCCTGGCCGAGGCCGTGAAGCACGGGGCCATCCTGGATCCCGTCTACCTCTCGGACCTGGAGAGCGACATCCCCTGCGTGATGCAGGGTGAGGTGGGGGCCACGGGACGGGTCGTCCTCCGCTCCATCGAGATCAAGGCGGAGGTGGTGAGCAAGGACGAGCGGGAGTCGGGACTCCGGCAGATCCTGAACTTCGGTCACACCCTGGGGCACGCCGTGGAGGCTGCCGGGAACTACAGCCTGGGCCACGGGACCTGCGTGGCCCTGGGGATGATCCTGGAGGCTCGACTGGGGGAGAGCCTGGGAGTGACGGCGAAGGGAACCTCGGAGCTCCTCACCCGCCTGGTGGAGCTCATGGATCTGCCGACGACGCTGCCTCCGGAGCTCGCCCCGGAGGCAATCCTGGGGTTTACCCGGTCCGACAAGAAGGGGCGGGGAGGCCGGCCCCGCTACGTTCTCCTCTCTCAGGCCGGCAAGGTGGCGGAAGGGGAGGGATGGACCCGGGAGGTTCCGGAGGAGGCCGTTCTGGAGGTTCTGGGTGAGACCAGTTCCTGAGGGCGCTGGAAGTTCCAGGTTTTTCAAGGCTTTACCTGCAGGAGAGGCCATTTGACGATCTCCGCCCCGGGGCTCCATATTGGTTTCTTCCTCTGGACTTCCTTCGGGAGGCGCCATGGCGCTGAATGAGCGCGTGGAAGGCATGACCGTCGCAGCAGCGTTGGCCAATCGGGCCACCCGGGATCCGGAGGGGGTTTTTCTCCTTCACGGAGACACGTCCACCTCCTTCGGTCAGGTAGAGACCCGGGCCGATGCCCTGGCTGCCTCCCTCCACTCCCTGGGCATCGAGGCCGGAGACCGGATCGCCCTGGTCCTGCCCCCCTGTCCCGAGTTCGTGGTGGCCATGTTCGCCGCCGCCAAGCTGGGAGCCCTCATCGTTCCCCTGAACCCCCTGCTGACGAAGCTGGAGCTCCAGTACATGCTCCGGCATTCGGAGACAGCGGCGGCGGTGACCGTAGAGGATTTCGATGGCCGGGACTACCTGGCGGTCTTCGACGATCTCATCGTGGAGCTTCCCGAGCTCCAGTACGTGGTGACGGTGGGCAAGGAAGATCTCTGGTACGACGACCAGATCTTCCAGTTCGAGGACCTCCTCTCCGCCGGGGAGGGAAGAGGCTACCCCGTGTGGGAGATCGATCCGGCGGAAGAGACGTTTGCCATCCTCTACACCGCCGGAACCACCGGGAAGCCCAAGGGGGTGGAGCTCACCCACGAGAACCTGCTCCGGGTCTCCGGGACCACGATGCAGGCCATGGACATGGGTCCGGAAGACCGGGTGGTGGGGGTGACGGCCCTCTTCCACGTCTTCGGCCTGGGCCCGGGCATCCTGGGATCGGTTCTCTCCGGCTCGTCTCTCATCCTTCAGAGGAGCTTCGGAGGGGGGGAGACCCTGGACCTGGTTCAGGCCCACCGGGCCACGGTGCATTACGGCGTGCCGCCCCTCTTCGCCACCGCTCTCCACGAGCAGAGGGAGGTTCCCCGGGACCTCTCCTCCCTCCGGGTGGGTCTGGCCGCCGGAGGCCCCATGTCCGACGATCTCATCCGGGCCGTGGAGGAGGAGCTCTGCCCGATCCTTCAGGTGGGGTACTCCCTGACGGAGATGGCCTCGGTGGCCACCCTTACCCGTCCGGGAGATCCTCCGGAGAAGCGGCGCCACACCGTGGGCCGCCCCCTTCCGGGGGTGGAGATCCTGGTGGTGGGTCCGGAGGGGGAGCCCCTTCCGGTGGAGAGTCTGGGGGAGTTGGCCCTTCGGGGACCCGGGGTGATGAAGGGCTACCACCGGCAGCCCCAGGAGACCCGGAAGGCGAAGCGGGAAGACGGGTTCCTCCTCACCGGAGACCTGGGGGTGCTGGACGAGGAGGGCTACGTCCATTTGGTGGGACGGCGTCGTGAGGTTATCATTCGGGACGGATTCAGCGTGTACCCGCGGGAAGTGGAAGACCGGCTCCAAGCTCATCCGGCGGTCTGGGAGGCGGCGGTGGTGGGGATTCCCGACGATGTCCTCGGTGAAGCCGTGTGTGCCTGCATCGTCCCGGTCGAGGGGGCGATCGTCACCGGTCCGGATATCAAGGACTGGTGCAGGGTGGTGATGGCGGACTACAAGATCCCCGATCTGGTCCGTTTCCTCGACAAGTTTCCCCGAACAGGGGATGGAAAGCCACGACGGATCGAGCTGGCCCGCTCCATGCGAGCCCAGCTCCAGAGTCGGAAGGACTGAAGCCAGGCGACAGGGGGAGGGTCCCCCGGCCGGCCCATCGGTCCGAAGAGGCCCCTCCGACCCCTCCCAGGTCCCCTCCGGGAACCGGATCCCGGATGCGAGCTGGGGGTGGGTGGAGAGGTCTCGTGGCATGAACGACACGACATGATTGCTACGAGAACGGAGTACCTATGAGCTCGCCTCATTTTCAGGCCCCCCACAAAGGGGGGGTGCCCACCAATTCTCCCACCGCTCCCAACGCTGCCCTCCTCATCGACTTCGACAATGTCACCATGGGGATGCGCAGTGATCTGTCCAAGGAGCTGAACACCCTTCTCAACTCCGACATCATCAAGGGCAAGGTGACGGTGCAGCGGGCCTACGCCGACTGGCGCCGCTATCCCCAGTACATCGTGCCCCTCTCGGAGAACTCCGTGGACCTCATCTTCGCCCCGGCCTACGGGAGCTCGAAGAAGAACGCCACGGACATCCGCATGGCCATCGACGGCATGGAGCTCATCTTCCTCCGGCCCGAGATCGGCACCTACATCCTGCTCACCGGAGACAGTGACTTCTCCAGCCTCGTCTTGAAGCTGAAGGAGTACGGGAAGTACGTCATCGGAGTGGGCATCCAGGAGTCCAGCTCCGACATCCTCGTGCAGAACTGTGACGAGTACTACTCCTACACCTCCCTCACCGGTTTGAGGAAGACCACCGAGGCCAGCGACAAGGCCATGGATCCCTGGGTCCTGGTGGAGAAGGCCGTGGAACGCATGGCCTCCCGGAACGATGTCATGCGGTCCGACCGGCTGAAGCAGGTCATGATCGAGATGGATCCCAGCTTCGACGAGGGCAACTTCGGCTTCTCCAAGTTCAGCAAGTTCCTTTCCGAGGCTTCCAGCCGAAACCTGGTGAAGCTCCGGAAGCTGGAAAACGGTCAGTACGAGGTGAGACCCTCCAGGAACGGGGGAGGGGGCGAGGCCCCCAGGGCACGAGCCGACACCGGCCGGGAAGGCCGGGGGCGGCCCCGGCCCCAGAAGGGTCGGGAGCCGGCGGCAGAGAAGAAGGGGCCCCGGCCCAGAGACAAGGAGAGAGACAGGCCCGTCGAGAAGGCGGCCCCCGGACCGGTGAAAGAGGAGGCTCCGGCGGCCCAGAGTGGGGATCCCCTCCAGTCGGCCTACGACCTCATGCGCAGGTCCCTGACGGAGCTCACCTCCGGGGGGGACGGCTCGGTGCGGGACTCGGACCTGAAGCGGAAGATGCTGGAGGTGAACCCGTCCTTCGACGAGGGGGAGCTGGGCTTCGGGAAGTTCAGCCGGTTCCTCCGTCAGGCCCACGACCACGAGGTGGTGGACCTGGAGAAGCGGGAGGAGGGAACGTACCAGGTCTCGCCTCGGGGGGCCGGGGCCGAGGCTGCCCGGGAGGAAGAGGTCCGTGAGGCTCCAGGGCGTCTGAAGGAGGAGACCGGCGAGGAGGCGGCGAAGGAGCTGGAGGAGAGGCCGGCCAAAGAGCCGGCAGCCGCCGGGGCGAGCCCCCGACCCTCCGAGACCCGGGGTGGCCCCGTGGGTCTCCGGCTCCGCAGGGGTGAGAAGAGCGGTGGCAAGAAGGGCGAGGAAGGCCCCCCCCCACTCCTGGAGGGTCAGATCGTGGCTCCCGGGGAGAAGGCCGAAGTCACGGCCCCCTCGACCGAAACGCCGCCCACCCCTTCTGCTCCTCCGGCTCCGCAGGAGCCAAGCGGACAGGCGTCCCGGGAGGAGATGGAGCCGGGGGCCCTGGGGCTCCCCACCGACCGGACCGCCATGATCCGCTACCTGAGCAACAGCTACAAGGGCGTGGGGGAGAAGACGGCGGAGAAGGTGGTGGAGGCCTTCGGTGCCGATCTCTACGACATCCTCCAGAAGGAACCGGATCGTCTGTCGTCGGTGATTCCCACGAACCGGGCCGACCAGCTCCTGGAGGGCTGGAAGACGGACTTCCAGCGCCGTCTCCAGCGGGCGTACGAGGAGGAGAAGAAGGGAGAAGAGAAGGGCGGGAAGAAGGAGCAGAAGGGGAAGAAGGAGCAGAAGGAGCAGAAGGAGCAGAAGGAGCAGAGAGCGGAGAAGAAGGAGAAGAGCCAGTCCCGGGGCCCCTCGGGATCCGGGAACGGAAAGAGCCGGAGCTCCAGCAGCGGCCGCCGGACCCGGAAGTCCGGCCGGAGTCGGACCCGGCGGTGAGGGGAACGACCCGGGGCGCTGCCTCCGGCACCACCTCGTCCTGGCCCTGGCAAGGAGGGGGTGAGGAGGAGCCCGGAGACGAACCCCTGCCCCTGGAGCTCCTCCGGGGGGATGCGGCGGAGGTGGCCCGGGCTCTCCTGGGAGCTCGTCTCCGTTCCCGCATCGGGGGCCCGGAGGTCTCCGGGGTAGTGGTGGAGGCGGAGGCCTACACCGGACCGGAGGACGAGGCATCCCACGGGGCCGCCCGGACAGGCCGGACCCGGAGGAACAGGAGCATGTTCGGGCCTCCGGGCCGGGCCTACGTATACCGGAGCTACGGCGTCCACTGGTGCCTGAACGTGGTCACGGGCCCCCGTGACTTCCCCGCCGCCGTCCTGATCCGGGCCCTGGACCCCCTCACCGGCCAGGAGACCATGCGGCTGCGGCGGGAGGGGCGAACCCCTCTCTGTTCCGGGCCCGGGCGCCTCACCCAGGCTCTGGCCGTCACCGGCGAGCTGGACTCCCATCCCCTGGATCGACCCCCCCTGGAGCTCCTGCGGGGGTGGAGTGTGCCCGGCGACGCCGTGGACCGGTCCGGCAGGGTGGGGGTGAGCAGGGCTGCGGACCGGCCGCTGCGCTTCTACCTTCGTGGGCACCCGGCGGTGTCCAGGGCCCGGACGAGCCGGTGACATCATGCCCTTTCCACATTGTGCCCTTTGACGCGACAGACGGCCTGGTCTCCGTCCCCTGACCCGGAGCTGGACACGGAATGAGCGACCCCACCTGGATTTCCCTGCTTCCCCCTCTCCTGGCCATCACCCTGGCCATCATCAGCCGCCAGGTCTACCTGTCCCTGGCCGGAGGGGTGTGGCTGGGTTGGACCATCATGGAGGGTTGGAACCCCCTGTCCGGGCTGGCCCGGGCCGTGGACGGTTCGGTGGCCGTCCTCTCCAACGCCGGGGACGCCAAGGTCATCCTCTTCACCCTGGTCATCGGGGCCCTCATCGCCACGGTGGAGTCCTCCGGGGGGGTCCGGGGCTTCGTGAGCTTCCTGGAGCACCGGAAGTGGGTGGACACGCCACGGAAGGCCCGGATCCTGGCCTGGCTCATCGGAATCACCCTCTTCATCGAGTCCAACATCAACGTCCTGGTGGCGGGCTCGGTCTCCCGGCCCCTCTTCGACCGGTACAAGGTCTCCCGGGAGAAGCTGGCCTACATCATCGATTCGGCGTCGGCTCCCACTTGCATCCTCATTCCCTTGAATGCCTGGGGCGCCTACAACCTGGGTATCCTGGGAGGACTGGGTGTGGAGGATCCTCTCCGGGTCTTCCTCTCCGGCGTGGTGCTGAACTTCTACGCCATGACGGCTCTGGCTCTGGCCCTGTTCACCGCCGTGACGGGCCTGAACCTGGGCCCCATGAGGAAGGCGGAGAAGCGGACCCGGGAAGGACAGGTCCTCTGGCCGAACGCCCAGCCCATGGTGGACGAGTCCATCCTCCGGCCCGAGCCCAACGAGAAGATCCCTCCCCGGGCCTTCAACATGATCCTCCCCATCGGGGTGATGGTCCTCATGATGCCCATCTCCCTCTTCATCACCGGAAGTGGGGACCTCATGGAGGGGGACGGGGCCACCAGCGTCTTGTGGGCGGTCATGAGTGGCCTGGCCGTGGCCTGGATCCTCCTGCTGATCCAGCGGGGATCCTCCCTGGACGAGCTGACCCGGACGGGACTGAAAGGGGCCGGAGGGCTGGTGCCTCTGGCCCTGATCCTCTTCCTGGCCCTGGCCCTGGGAGACGTGGCCGGGGAGCTGGGAACCGGCCGGTACGTGGCCCAGATCACCGAAGGGGTCCTGCCTCCCTTCCTCTTCCTGCCCCTGGTCTTCCTGGTGGGGGCCGGAATCGCCTTCTCCATCGGCTCCTCCTGGGGGACCTTCGCCATCATGCTTCCCATTGCCGTTCCGGCGGCGGAGGCCATGGGCTATCCCCTGGGCCCCTTCGTGGCCGCGTCCCTGGCCGGAGGGGTCTTCGGAGACCACTCTTCCCCCATCAGCGACACCACCATCATCTCCTCCATGGCCGCAGCCACGGACCACATCGACCACGTGCGGACCCAGCTTCCCTACGCCCTCACGGCGGGCACCGTGGCCACCGTGGGCTTCGCACTGACCGGCGCCACCCTGCTCTGAGCTTTCTCCCCTCCGGGGCCCTGGTGGCGAGTTGAACCAGCCCCGAAGCCGCCCTAGATTGCGCCCTGGTCTTATCCGATCATGCTGGCCGGGCCCGGTCCCCCCTTGGATCCGCAGGACGGGCTCGATCCTGGAGAACCGTGAGGGAGTGGAGCCTTGAACATCGTTGTGTGCATCAAACGGACCCCGGACACCGAGACCAAGATCCGGCTGGGAGACGACGGCAAGTCCATCGACCCGGGGGGCGTGAAGTACATCATCAGCCCCTATGACGAATTCGCCATCGAGGCCGCCCTCCAGGTCACGGAGGAGGGAGACGGCGGGGAAGTGACCCTGGTCTCCCTGGGTGGGGACGACACCCCGGAGACCCTACGCCAGGGACTGGCCATGGGAGCCCACAAGGCCGTGCATCTCAAGGGAGATGCGGACCTGGACGGCCTGGCCACGGCCCGGGCCCTTCAGGCGGAGCTGGAGACCATGGACGTCCCCCTGGTTCTCTTCGGCATGAAGAGCGCCGACGTGGACCAGCAGCAGGTGGGTCCCATGGTGGCCACCCTCATGGACCGGCCCTGCGCCACCGGCGTCTCGGAGTTCGAGGTGGGGGACGGAGTGGTGACCTGTCAGCGGGAAGTGGAAGGGGGCACCGAGGTCCTGGAGCTGGATCTTCCGGCGGTCGTCACCATGACGAAGGGCAAGGTTGAGCCCCGCTACGCCTCCCTGAAGGGGATCATGGCGGCCAAGCGCAAGCCCATGGAGGAGAAGGAGGCCCAGACCGGGGAGCCCCGCCTGACGGTGCGGAAGCTGGCCTATCCGCCGGAACGGCCCGAAGGCCGGGTCGTGGGCGAAGGCCCGGAGGCCGTGCCGGAGCTGGTGCGCCTCCTCCGGGAAGAGGCCAAGGCGCTCTAGCCCGCCGGCGGGCTTTCCGGGTCGCCGGACGACCGTGCTGCAGCCACCGAATCACCAGGGAATTCCGAATCAAGGGAGAGGGACATGGGCGACGTCCTCGCCATCGTTGAACAGAGAGAAGGAAAGCTCCGGGGGGTCTCCGGAGAAGTGGTCAGCGCCGCCGGGAAGCTGGCGTCGGGACTGGGGGGCTCGCTCCGGGCCCTCCTGGTGGGAGGTCCCGGCGCCGGGGAAGCCGCCGGAGATCTGGGCCGCTTCGGCGCCGAGACCATCCGGGTGGCGGAATCGGAGGATCTGGCGGCCTACAACCCCCAGGGATACGCCCGGGTGGTGGCCGACGAGATCCGCTCCGGGGACTTCGCCGGGGTCCTCTTCGCCGCCACCAGCCAGGGCAAGGATCTGGCTCCCCGGGTGGCGGCGCTCCTGGACGTGCCCCTGGCGTCCGACGTCACGGAGCTGGAGGTGGAGGAGGGGACGGTCGTGGCCGTGCGCCCCGTCTACTCCGGCAAGGCCTTCGCCACCGTGGAGTTCGGCGATTCCCCGGCCCTGGTGAGCATCCGTCCCAACGTGTTCGCCGCCCAGGAGAAGGCGGGAGCCGGGACGGTGGAGACCTTCCAGCCGGAGGGCGTCGACCCGGGCTCCTGGTCCGTTCGGCTGAAGGAGTTCAAGGCCGCGGCGGGAGAGACGAAGGATGTGGCCGAGGCCCCCGTCGTGGTCTCCGGAGGCCGGGGCATGAAGGGGCCGGAGAACTGGAACCTCCTGGAGGACCTGCAAACCGCCCTGGGATCCGACGCCGCTCTGGGTGCTTCCCGGGCCGTGGTGGACGCCGGATGGCGGCCCCACGCCGAACAGGTGGGCCAGACAGGGAAGACCGTGGCCCCCAAGCTCTACTTCGCCCTGGGAATCTCCGGAGCCATCCAGCACCTGGCCGGGATGCGCACCGCCCAGACCATCGTGGCGGTGAACAAGGACCCGGACGCCCCCATCTTCCAGGTGGCGGACTACGGCATCGTGGGTGACCTCTTCGAGGTGGTCCCCCGCCTCACGGAGGCCGTTCGGGAGCTCAAGGAAGGGGACTGACGCCGGCCGGGGACGGACGCTGGCCGGGGACGGACGCCGGCCGGGGACGGACGCCGGCCGGGGGTCGTCAGCCGCCGGGTGCGGACACCCGCTGGGGGCCCGTCAGCCGCCGGGGAATCCCCCCAGGAGAGGTACCGGGTCCACCTCCCGGCCGTGGCGCCACACCTCGAAGTGGAGGTGTGGGCCCGACGCCTCTCCGGTGCGTCCGCTGAGCCCGATCACCTCACCCCCTCCCACCTCCTCTCCGGCCCGGACCCGGATGCTGGAGAGGTGACCGTAGACCGACATGATGTCTCCGGGATGGTCCAGCCACACCACCAGCCCATATCCCGCCATGCGCCCGGCGTACCGGACCCGTCCCCGGGAGAGGGCGTGGACCTCGGTGCCCACCGGCACCCGGATGTCCACCCCCCGGTGGAGGTCCGGCAGAAGCCCCCGGAAGCGGAGCCCGAAGGGTGAGGTGAGAGGCCCCTCCACGGGCCAGCGGGGAAGGCCGCAGCCCCCTGTGGAGAGAGCCAGGGAAAGGGCCAGGAGAAGGGTAGAGAGGGGACGGTAGGATCGGATTCCGGGGGACGAGGGCCTCATGCTCCGAGGTAGCCGGGCTCCTCCCCTCCCAGGCCGGCCTCGTCCAGGAGGATGATCCGGAGGGGGTCGCCGGGCTCCACCACGGTGGTGCCTTCCGGGACCACGGCCAGCCCCGCCGCCAGGCCCTGTCCCCGGACCAGACCCGAGGTCTGGGGACCGGTACGGTGGGCTTCCGGTTCCACCGGATCCCCCTTCAGGACGACCCGGAAGAAATGGGTGAGGTGGGAAGGAGACTCGAAGCTCTCGCCGGCCCGGCCCCTCACCACGGTGCGATGGACCCTGGTGTGGCCCGCCAGGCGGGCGATATAGGGACGGGCGAAGACCTGGAACGTGACGAAGCTGGAAGCCGGGTTTCCCGGGAGGCCGAAGACGGGCAGGGGCTCCTCTCCGTCCTCGTCGTGCAGAAAACCGAAGCTGAAGGGGGTGCCCGGCCGCATCTTCACCCGCCAGAAGTCCACTCGGAGTCCGATCTCCTCCAGCACCCTCTTGAAGAGATCCTTCTCCCCCAGAGAGGCGCCCCCGGAGGTGAGGAGCACGTCGGCCCTCTCCCGCCGGGCCGCAGCCACCCGCTCCAGGATGCTGTCCCGGTTGTCCCGGGCGATGCCCAGGGAGATGGGCGTGCCGCCCATGGAGGTGATGGCGGCGGCCAGGGTGGGTCCGTTCGTCTCCGGCACGGCCTTTCCCCGCAGGACCCGGTGGAACTCCCCGGAGCCGGCCAGCTCGTCTCCGTTGGAGAGGGTGGCCACCCTGGGACGCCGGTGCACCCGGACCTGCCGGGCCCCGGAAGCGGCCAGGACGCCCATCTGGCCCGGCCCTACCCGGACCCCCGGGGAGAGGACCTCTTCTCCCTCCTGCATGTCCTGGCCTCCCGGGCGGATGTGGCGGCCCTCATCCCGAGCCGAGAAGATGCGGACTCGCCCGGGGGTGATCTCCGCGTCCGTGTCCTCCACCCGGACCACGGTGTCGGCCCCGGGAGGAATGGGGGCCCCGGTCATGATGCGAACGGCTTCCCCGTGGCCCAGGGCATGCCCGGCCACTTCGCCAGCCCGGGTTTCCCCTACCACGTTCAGGAAGACGGCCTTGTCCCGGGAAGCCCCGGCCACGTCCACCGCCCGAACGGCATAGCCGTCCATGGCGGAGTTGTCCCAGGGCGGCAGAGCGGCCCGGGCCAGGACCCCCTCCGCCAGAGCCCTGCCCAGGCTTTCGTCCACGGAGATGGTCTCCGTTTCCAGGGGTTCGGCCTGAGCCAGGATTCTGGACAGGGCGTCCTCCACCGATAGCCAGTCTGGGGATCGGGTCTCGAAGCGGGTCATGGTTGCACCCTCATGGGGCCGGTGAGGATCAGAATCGGTAGGCGAGTCCCACGGCGAAGGAGGGGCCGCTCACCCACTCCTTCTCCTCCACTCCGCTGAACTCCCGCTCCGGGTCCCGGAATCCCCGGGGCGACTTGAGCTGCCAGAGGAGAAGGGACACGTCAGCCCGGACCAGGAACCGGTCCCCGGGGAACCAGCGGAGGCCGGTGCCCAGGGTGCCCAGGAAGGAGTTGCCGAAGTCGAACCGGTCGTCCTGCAGGAGGACCTCCTCGGCTTCGTCCTCCCCGGCCAGGTCAAAGGCCAGTCCCCCTCCGATGAAGGCGAAGGGGTTCAGTCCGTGCCAGGTCCGGTCCCCGATGACGCTGAAGCGAAGCCGGGCATCCACCGCCAGGATGTGGCTGTCCACCTCCCCGATCTTCCGATCCCCCTCGTCACGGCCCGGGTCGATGAGGTCCCGGGTGGTGGGCATGTAGGTGGCCACCCCCTCCAGGCCGAAAGGGCCCGACAGCCGGATTCCGTAGCGGGCTCCGAAAGCCATGGCCGGGGAGGGGCCGTAGCCGAAGCGTCCCGTGCCCGGGCTCAGGGTGCCCAGAAAGGGCCCCGCTTCCTGCCGTGTGTCCAGGAACCGGTAGGGAGAAGGAATCTCCTGTCCCCGAATCTCCCCGGGGGATAGGAAGGCAAGAAAAGCGAGGAGAGCCGGCAGGAAAGCGGGGGGTCGTGCAATCATGAATGCGGGCCTCGGAAGCGGGGATCACGCCAGCGACCGACTCGGGACCCGGGAAGCTATCGAGGGTTCGTCGGATGGTGCAACGGCCCGGAAGCGAATTGACGCCCTCGGGTCCCGCAGACAGATTCAGGGAGGTGCCCCCGAACCTCGGTCATACCTGGACTAAAAAGGCTGTTGAACAAAGGGGGTGCGGCCGCGCGCAGGGGTCTTGCGGATGCCAGACAAGGAAGAGCGACGAATGCGATGTCGTGCACATCGGGGAGGAGCTCTGACGCCGTATGG
>Ga0207797_1000889_pt1 | contig 22261 bp, 23 predicted proteins | sample PRCRCaboRojoPR_6_FD_187275 | JGI IMG/M metagenome (GOLD analysis project Ga0207797, IMG submission 187275) | Marine sediment microbial community from Cabo Rojo, Puerto Rico - PR CR 10% Liquid 1 (SPAdes) | ecosystem: Environmental > Aquatic > Marine > Coastal > Sediment | place: Cabo Rojo, Puerto...
CCGGCGCCCGCCGTCGTCAGGTCAGTCCTCCAGGAGCCGCTCGACGTACTTCGCGACCACGTCGACCTCGAGGTGGACCGGGTCGCCGGGCTCGACCTCGGAGAGCGTCGTCAGTGCGTGGGTCTCGGGGATGACGGCGACCCGGAAGCGGTCGGCCGCCCGGTCGGCGACTGTCAGGCTGATCCCGTCGACGGCCACGGACCCCTTCTCGACCAGGTAATCCGACACCGCGGGCGGCAGCGAGACGGTGTACTCCCAGTCCTCGCCGACGGACTCGACGGCGAGGACCTCCGCGGTGGCGTCGACGTGGCCCTGGACGATGTGGCCGTCGAACCGGCCGTTTGCGGGCATCGCGCGCTCGAGGTTGACGGCGTCCCCCACCGCGAGCTGCCCCAGGTAGGTCCGTTCGAGGGTCTCCGTCGCGAGGAAGACCCCGAACCAGGTGGTCCCCTCGGCGGTGTCCGCTGCGTCCTCGACGGTGAGGCAGGCGCCGCTGACGCTGACGCTCTGGCCCGCCTCGAGGCCCGCAAAGGACGTCTCGATGCGGAGCCGCCGGCCGTCCGTGGTCTCCTCGACGTCGAGGACCCGTCCCGTCTCCTCGACGATGCCGGTGAACATACCGGAGCCTGGCGGCCCGGCCGGCAAACGCTTTCGGTTCGGCGGTGGGCGGCGGGCCGCGGCGCTTTTCCCGGCGCCCGACCAAGCCCGACCCGATGGGACGTGGCATCGTCGGGACGCTCAAGCTCGCCGGCACGCTCGTCTTTGCCATCCCGGTCGGCCTGCTCGGCCTCCAGCTGCTGGTCGGCGAGGGACCCCTCATGGGCGCCGCCCTGCTGGTGATCGCCGTCGGGATGGTCGCCATCGAGGAGTACGTCACGACGCCGCGGGACGTCCCCGCCGAGGCCGCCCAGCGGGCCGTCTCGGCGGTCGCCGAGGACCCCGACGAGGAGTAGGCGCCCCCGCCCGGGACGGGCGGGATGGGTGGCCCTCCACGGGCCGGCACTCCGAACGCGGCGCCCCACGGACCGCCAGCCACCTCGCCGCTGAGGACTGAGCTATTCGGCCTCCAGCCAGCGCTCCAGGTCCACGAAGCAATCCGCACAGAGCTGGCCCTCCTTGTGGCCCTCGTCGGGCGACTCCACGCGGTACCCGTGGTGGCGGTACTGGTCGGGGTGCAACTCGGTGCCGCACTTGTCGCAGTGGTCGGGCACGGCGATCACCAGGGGTTAGAGGGCCACCGCCCGGACGCGAGCCGGGTTTGCGCCGCGGTCGTCGTACCGGCGACGGCCGACGTGCTCGCCCCCGAGGGTGGCCATCACGGTGTTGTACGGGTGGTCGGCGGTCTCGAAGCGGGCCGTCTCGCTGGCCGCGAGGACCGACCGCAGGTGGACCTCGGACCCGTGGGGCGACCGTATCACGGCGTCGCCGACGGCCTCGATGACGGCGGCGCGCTCGGCGGGGTACGACGGGACGCGTCCGAACAGGGCGCGGGTTTCGGCGGGTCTGTGTGGCATCGGGGGGACTAACTGTCCCGGATGGATACATGTTGGGGCGCCGACGAGCGCGTGCGAGCCGACGGGAGCGAAAGACGACAGGGCGGCCCCGTTCGGTGCCCCCGGGCGGGGTGGGGTGACCGGCCGGTCGCGGCGACGTGACGAGTATCGGGCAGGTATCGCGCACTCACTCGGGAAAGACCGGCTCGCCCCCGGTCCCGGCCTCCAGGTACTCCTCGAGCAGGGCCGGGAAGTCCCCACCCCGGAGGTACCGGAGCCCGAAGTCCTCGGCCCAGGAGATGATGCCCTGGTCCTCGGTGACGACGCCGGCGTCGAGTTCCCGGGCGAGGATGAGCAGGTCGAAGTCCTCGCGGGAGTCGAGCACCCCCTGCCGGAGGGCGTCGCGGTACTCGTCACGGAGGTCCGAGATGACGCGGTCGACCGCGCTCATGTGCTCGTGGTCCGGCTCCTCCCGGGACTCCTCGGTCTTGCGGACGGCCTTCTCGGAGACGCGGAGGCCCCGGTCGACGCGTTCTGACATCTCGTCGATGAACCCATAGACCATCTCCGCGGGGATCATCACCTCGTAGTGGGCGGGACTTTTCGTGATGACCCAGGTCGTCAGCTTCGAGTAGACCGCCTCGTCGACGTCGCGGTCCTGGAGCATCAGCGTGAGCTCCTCGCGGATCGAGGGGGGCATGTAACAGGAGATGCCCAGGCGGAGTTTCGCCTCGGCGACGAGGTCGAGCAGGTCACGCAGCGTGTCCTCGAGGGCCTCGTCATCGCCGCGGATCTCCGGCGTCAAAAACAGCGAGGTGTCGAGCACGAAGCGCTGCTTCAGCACGTCCTCGGCCATGCCCCGCCTTGGCACCCCCCTCCCATAGGTCTGCTGGCGCGACCGGTCGGGGCCCACACCCTCCGTGGCTCGACGGCGATCGTCCAGGAGCTGCTCGACGGGGTAGGCGGCTCAGTCGTCCGCCGAGGGCGCGACGGCCTCTTCGGCGTCGGCCAGGAGCTCCTCGACGGCGGTGTCGGTGGGCCGGTTCTCGAGGAGGACCTCGACGGGCAGCGTCGGCGCGCCGTCGACGAGGTTCTCCATGAGGACGAGGCGCTCGCGGGCCCGTGACATGCCGACGTAGAAGACGCGGCGCTCGTTGTCCGTCAGCGTCGGGACAGGGGAGGTGTGCTTCGTGAACTCCTCGACGCCGGGCACCTCGCGGCCGGACTGGTCGACGGTGGCGGCCATCTGCTCGACGACCTTCTCGGTGAGGTCGGTCGCGACGAGGACGTGGTCGGCCTCGCGACCCTTGGCGGAGTGGATGGTGCCCACCCGGACCCGGTCGCGGGCCATGCCCTCGTAGGGGCCGTTGAAGTAGGCGTCGACGGTCCGCTCCTGGAAGTTGGTGACCTTCCGGAGCATGTCCGCCGCGGCCGGGGGCTCCGGGGCGAAGGGGGCGTGCTCGCGGATCACGTCCGGGTCGACGGTCAGGTCGGTCAGGTCATCGACGTCGGCGGCCTCCTCCATCTCGTCGACGTCGTCGAACAGCGCGTCGCGCTCGCCGGTGCCGAAGGCCGAGTCAGCGAGCATGTCCGCCAGGCGCCGGGCCTGGAGGCCGTCGACGGGTTCGTCGACGGCCAGGGCCTCGATGGCCTCGACGTACTGGGTGAGGCGGTCGGTCCACATCCGCTGGTCGGTCAAACACTGGAAGGGGATCCCCTCGCCGATGAACTCGTCCATGAACTGGAACATCTGGTAGCGGGCCCGGAAGAGGATCATCAGCGTCTCGCCCTCGGTCGCCTCGACGGTGTCACGGACCTCCCGGACCAGATCGAGCATCGACGGGCGGGTCATCACCTCGACGTCGCCGCCCTCGGTCCGGGGTTCGAGGTCTTTCTCCTGGCGCTTGTCGATGTGGCTGACCTCCCGGTTGACCACGTTCAGGATGCGGGAGGGCAGGCGGTAGGAGTTCGGGAGGATGACGTCGTCGGTCACCGCCTCCTCGAGCAGCAGGTCGGGGTCGGCGCCCTGCCAGGCGTAGACGACCTGGTCGTCGTCGCCCGCGATGAGGACCCGCTTCATGTGCGGGCGCCACTCCTCGTAGACGTCGTACTGCAGGGTCGTGATGTCCTGGAACTCGTCGATGACGAGGTAGTCGACGTTCGGCAGCAGCGAGCGCTGTTTGACGCGCTCGAGCATGTCCGCGAAGCCGACCAGGTCGTGGTCGCCCTTCCAGGTCCGCCAGGCCCGGATGGCCTCGGGGATGTCAAGGCGGTCGTCGTCGCTCGGCCAGGTGGGCGTGTACTTGTTGCCCGTCTGGGCGTTGTCGTCGATGTCCGGTGGGAGGCGGACCTTCTCCTCGTTCCACTTGAAGGGGACGTCGTACCAGTCCGCGACCTCCCGGCGGGTCCGCTGGAGCCACTGGCTCGTGGCGATGACCTTGTTGCCGAGCGTGGTCGAGCGGGCCGACCGGCGACGCGAGCCCTCGTACTCGTCCTCGAACTCGAGGCCGAAGTCCTCACAGAAGTCCTCCTTGTCGGACTCGCCGACGACGTCGCCCCGCGAGAGGTTCAGCAGGTCGTAGGCCTTGGCGTGCATCGTGCTGACGTTGCCCCGCAGCGCCCGCGGGGACTCGTCGAGGCGCTCGGCCAGGCGCTCGCGGATCTCCGCGGCGGCGGCGCGGGTGTAGGAGACGACCAGGACGTCTCGGACCTCGACGTCGTCGTCCTCGAGCAGCGACTCGACCCTGTCGAGCAGGGCCGTTGTCTTCCCGCTCCCGGGACCCCCGAAGAGGCGCACGACCTCCGGACTCGAATCCGTCATTGGCCACCTAGTGGGCCCGCTGGCCTATAAGCGCCGTGGCTTGGGCTCGTCAGTGCGAGGACCGGTCCCCGGTGGTGTCACCCGGCCCGGACCCGGGGGTCGAGGTAGCCGTAGACCACGTCCTGGAGGAAGCTCAGCGTGATGCCGAGGAACACGACGACCATGATGGACCAGATGAGCAGCGGGATGTCGCTGAGGGTGGCCTGGATCTGGAAGCCCTCCTCCAGCCCGGCGGCCCGGAGGGTCACCTCGGCGAGCCCCGGGATCTCCAGGGCCCGCTCGATGAGGTAGATGTTGAGCACGAGGACCCCGAGGAGCTCCGTGATGGACAGCGAGACGATCGGCAGGGCCGCGTTCCGGAGGACGTGGCGGGCCAGGCGGAGGCGGTCTGCGCCCTTCGCCCGGAGCATCTTCACGAAGACCTCCCCGGTCTGTTCGAGGACGGAGGCCCGCGCGAAGCGAAGCTGGCCGGCCAGCAGGCTGAGTGCGACCACGATGGCCGCGATGGTGAGGTCGTTTGGCTCCGGGAGGACGAGGTACCAGCCACCGAGCAGTGTCACCTCGTAGCCGGAGAAGTGGACCAGGTAGGTCGCCAGCACGAACACCGGCACCCCCAGGAGGGCGTAGGAACCGAGCCGTGACACCCAGTCGACGCCGCCATCCTTCGAGAGCGCGGCGTACAGGCCGACGAGGATGCCGAGCGCGATGGCGATCAGGATGCCCGGAATCACGTACTCCAGCGTGGTGACGATCCGCCCGTCGAGGACGGCGACGATGGGTTCATCAAAGGCCCGGGACTGCCCCCAGTCGAGTGTCGTCACGTCCACCCACCAGCCGACCACCCGCTCGAACAGCGGGTCATTGAGGTCGTAGGTCCGGTAGAGCCCCTGCTTCAACTCGAGGAGTTCCTGCGTGTCGGCGCCGTTGTACCGGGCCACCGCCAGGGCGTTCTCGATGTCCGACTTGATGACCATCGTGCCGAACAGGAAGGTGACGGTGACGATGGCATAGAGGGAGGTGACGGCGAAGGCGGCCCGACGGACGACGTAGCTCAGGTAGCTCATGTGTAGAGAGCGGCCTTCGGAGGGCTGGTTTCGGGGTCTGTCGGCCCCTATCTCGTAGATCGCTTAATAAACTTTCTTTACCGATGGGAGTTGTAGGGGGGTGCATGCCCTCCAGCCAGGGCGACCCACCCAGGTTCACCCGGGTCGATTGGGCGGCGGAGTCGGCCGGCCTGCGCCGGCCCCGCACCCGGACCGTAGGCCTGGTGGTCGCCGCCCTCCTCCTGTTCGCGTTCCTCACCTACGACCTCGTGGTCGCGCCGGAGGAACTCGTCGCCGAGTTGCACTGGGACGTCTCACGGATGGACTGGCTCTCGCTGGCCGCGCTCGTCGTCTTCGGCCGGTACGTGGTCCTGCCCCTGGGCGTGAACCGCTCCCGGACCGCCGCCCAGGCCCGGCGGTTTCTGTCCCGCCCCGCTGGCGCGCTGAGTCTGCTGTTGCTCGTCCTGCTGACGATCTTCGCCCTCTTGGGCCCGCCCCTGCTCGACCAGGGCTACCCGCGGCTGGCCGACCGCCTCCAGCCGCCGGCCTTCTCGGGCGTCCAGGTCGCCGACCTCGGGATGTACTACGAGTGCGCCGGGCAGATGGTCGACGGCGCCTGCCAGGGGACCTGGAAGTACCCCCTCGGGACCACCCGCATCGGGGAGGACCTGGTGCTCCTGCTCGCCCGGGGGACCCGCATCGCGCTGGCCATCGGCTTCGCCACCGCCATCGTGATGGGGCTGGTCGCCACCGTCGTCGGGACCACGGCGGGCTACTTCGGCGGGTGGGTCGACGACGTCCTGATGGGATACGTCGACGTCCAGCAGACCATCCCCGCCATCGTCGTCTACATCATCCTCTCGATGCTGTTCCTGGGGCGGATGGCCGGGACGACCGAGGGGGGCCTCTTCGCCCTCGCGCTGGTCTTCGGCCTGCTGGACTGGGGGGGCATCGCCAGGATCGTCCGGAGCGAGGTGATGGCCCGGCGGTCGGCGGGCTACATCAACGCGGCGAAGGCCGCCGGGGCCAGCGACCTCCACGTCATCCGGCGCCACGTCATCCCCAACTCCACGGGCACCATCGTGACCGCCCTCACCCGGCGCATCCCGCTGCTCATCCTGGCCCAGACGGGGCTTGCCTACCTCGGGCTGAACCGCGCGGGGTCGAAGTCCCTCGGACGGGTCCTGACCATCGGCCTCGACGGGAACCACATGGTCTGGCACCGGAAGTGGTGGATCTCCGCCTTCGCCGTCATCACCCTCGTCCTCATCGTCCTCGCGTTCACGGTCTTCGGCGACGAGGTCCGCGAGGTCGTCGATCCGGTGGAGGAGGTGAAGTAGATGGACGACCCGCTGCTGTCCGTCCGGGACCTGCGGACCCGCTTCCACACCGACGAGGGGACGGTCCGGGCCGTCGACGGCGTCACCTTCGACGTGGCCGCCGGCGAGACCGTCTGTCTGGTCGGGGAGTCGGGCTCGGGCAAGACCGTGGCCTGCGAGTCCATCACGCAGCTGATCCCGATGCCGCCCGGCGAGATCGACGGGGAGGTCCGGTTCGACGGCGAGGACCTCGCGGCCAAATCGCCCCGAGAGCTCCAGGACTACCGCGGCGGCCGCATCGGGCACGTCTTCCAGAACCCCATGGGTGCCCTCGACCCCGTCTACACGGTCGGCGACCAGGTCGTCGAGGCCATCCGACTCCACCGCGACGTGGGCAAGCGGGAGGCCCGCGAGCGGGCGATGGACCTCCTCGACCGGGTCGGGATCGGCGACGTCGCCGACCGCTTCGATGACTACCCCCACCAGTTCTCCGGTGGCATGAAGCAACGCGTCGTCGTGGCGATGGCGCTCGCCTGTGATCCGGACCTGCTCATCGCCGACGAGCCGACCACCGCACTGGACGTGACCATCCAGGCCCAGGTGCTGCGCCTCCTCTCGGACCTGCAGGCCGAGCGCGGGATGGGGCTCCTGTTCGTCACCCACGACCTCGGCGTCGTCGCCGAGATCGCCGACCGGGTGGTCGTCATGTACGCGGGCAAGATCATGGAGACCGGCGATGTCTTCGAGGTCTTCGAGACCCCCTCCCACCCCTACACCCGGGCGCTGCTTGACTGCCTGCCAGGGCGGGGCCGGGAGCAGTCGACCATCGGGGGGTCGCTGCCGGACCCAACCGACCCCCCGGGCGGCTGTCGGTTCCATCCCCGCTGCCCTCACGCCGTTTCGGACTGCCGGGGCGGCGACCAGCCCCCATTCCGGGCCCGCGAGGGGGCCGACCACGAGATCTCCTGTGTCCTGTACGACGACGACCACGAGCTGCCGGTCGACCTGGCCGGAGCACGCCCGGAGGGCCCATGACTGAGCCCCTGCTGGCCGTCGAGGACCTGCGGAAGCATTACCCGGTCCGCTCGGGCGTTCTCCGGCGGGTCACCGGCCACGTGAAGGCCGTCGACGGCGTCGGCTTCGCGCTCGGGGAGGGCGAGACCCTGGGACTGGTCGGCGAGTCCGGCTGCGGGAAGTCCACGACGGCGACGACGGTTTTGGGCATCGAGGAGCCAACCGGCGGGAGCGTGCGCTTCGACGGGCGGGACGTCACCGACCTGAGTCGAGACGAGGTCAAGGCCTTCCGTCGCCGCGTCGGGATGATCTTCCAGGACCCGACGACGGCCTTCGACCCGCGCATGACCGTCGGGGAGTCGGTCGCCGAGCCCCTGGAGGTCCACGGCATCCACGACACGCACCGCCAGCGCGAGATCGTCGCGGACACCCTCGTGCGCGTGGGCATGTCCGCCGCCGACGCCGACCGGTATCCCGACGCCTTCTCCGGCGGGCAGAAGCAGCGCATCGCCCTCGCGCGGGCGCTGGTCACCGACCCGGACGTGCTCGTGGCGGACGAACCCGTCAGCGCGCTCGACGTCAGCGTCCAGGCGGAGATCCTCTCGCTGCTCGAGGACCTGCGGGCCGACCTCGGCCTGTCGATGCTGCTCATCAGCCACGACCTCGGCGTCGTCCGCCAGGTGTGTGACCGCGTCGCAGTGATGTACCTCGGCGAGATCGTCGAACGCGGCCCCACCGAGGCCCTCTTCGCCGACCCACAGCACCCGTACACCGAGGCGCTGGTCGACGCCATCCCGGAGCCCGACCCGCGCCAGCGCGGCGGGACGCTCGAGCTCACCGGCGACGTGCCGGACCCCTCGAACCAGCCCCCGGGGTGCTCCTTCCACCCGCGGTGTCCGGGCGTCGTCCCGCCCGAGGACCTCGACATCGACCAGGGGACCTTCCGGCGGGTGCTCGACTTCCGGCTCGCCGTCGAATCCGGGGACGTGAGCCCCGCGGACGACGCCGACGCGGCCCGACTCCGCGAGCGCCACGACCTCCCCGCCACCCTGGACGGCGACGGGGCCGAGACGGCCCTCGCGGGAGCCATCGAGGACCTCCTGGCCGGTGACAGCGAGGCCGCTGTCGACCGGCTCGAGGGCGCGTTCGCCACGGTCTGCGAGGAGGAGGACCCGGCCCTGGGCGAGACGCCGCCCGGCCACGAGGCGGCCTGTCACCTCCACGACCCGCCAGCCGAGGACTGACCGGGGGACCCGCCGGGCCCCAGCTCACCGGTACAGCGAGAGGTAGAGCATCGAGAAGCCGATGATGAAGGGCACGGCCTCGGCCATCTGGAAGAAGGTGAGCGACAGCTGGCTCGCCCCGGCACCCAGCTGGGTGATGACACTCGAGACGGCCACGCCCATGCTGATGAAGGCAAAGCCGAGAAAGGCGTACTGGAGGCGCTCGGTCCGGCGCTTCTGGTAGGCCTGGAAGCTGATGAGCGTGATGCCGAGCGTGAGCCCGAAGACGATGAAGCGCATCACCAGGAGGACCCCCCGGGCGACGGCGGCGACGTCGACCATCACGCCCGGCTACACGAACAGCTCTAATAAGCGTGGCTCCTCGGTGCGGGGGCCGGCGGCCGGTCACTCGGCGTGGAGCTCGTCCCAGAGCTGGCTGAACCGGTCGGGCAGGTTCTCCTCCCGGTAGATGCGCACCTGGTACTCGTCGTCCTTCAGGGAGATGACGGTGCTCTCGAAGTTGGAGGCGTAGACCTTGTAGTGGTTGCCGTCCTCGGCGACGAGGGTCCGGTCGGTCACGAGGTCGTACTCGTCGAGCATCTCCAGGCGCCGGTAGACCGTGGGCAACGAGAGGTCACACTCCTCGGCCAGTTCCTTGGCGGGCTTTGGGTCGTGGCTGATGGCGGCGAGGACGCGACGCGCGTGCTGGTCGCCGATGGTGTCGAGGATCTCCTCGATGCTCCGGTCTTCGTCCACGGCTTAGGCTTCGGCTCGCTGTACATAAGCGTTTCCGGACCCCCGACTGCGGCCGTCGGGGCGGCGCCCTCCCCGGGTCCTTTCAGAGCCAGAAAACGCTGGGCGGGGGTTATTTTCCTCCCCGGCCTACGACCGGGTGCGGATCCCGTCCAGACCATGTCCGGTGACAACCTCTCTGTGCGTGCGCACCCGGCGACCGGAGACCCCCCTCGCGACAGTGCCCCTACTGTCACGCCGCGGTTACTCAAGCGGGCCCGCGACGGGCCCCGCGACGCCACGCCCGAGACGGTCATGTCGGCGGTCGAGGACGGCCTCCTCGACGACGGCGACGACCTCGACGTCGCCGAGGCGGCCGTCACCCAGAGCCTGGACGAGATCCTGCTCGCGCTGATCGCGTTGCGCGACGACGAGACCCACGGTACTGGACTCATGGAGGACATGGCGCGCGTTTTCGACGTGCAGCCCTCTCCGGGTACGGTCTACCCGCGGCTGCACGACCTGGAAGCGGATGGCACCCTCGAGCGCCACGACCTCGTCCAGACCAAGCAGTACTCGATCGACGACGGCGACACCGCCGCGGCGTCGATCGAGCGTGCGATGTATCAGCACCTCGCGATCGGGATGTTCCTACAGACCGCGCTCGACGCGGTGTAGGTGACCGAAGACCCCCTCACTTTCCCCTTTCCGATCCCGGCGCCCGAGTCGACCCCCTCCGGGCGCCCGGGTTCACCGCCGGCGAGGGACGCCACCGGCACGCGAGGCTCCCGAGCACGCGAGGCCACCGACGGGCCGGGCAGCCGTGGCTCCCGGCGATCGTGACGGACAGAGGGGCCGCAGGCAGGCTATCGTACTGGCGCCCAACCGCAGACCGAGCAGGCTGTGGCCGCTGTGTCGTGGAGTCCACCACACTCCGGACACTGCTTTTTGTTGTAGTTCTCCTCCCACTCGAGGTTGTCGACTTGGTGGCCGCGCTGGGTCAGAAACTCGTCGAGGACGTCATCCGAACTCGGTGCGGACGCCATACGTGTCATGGTATGACACACCAATATATAGGTCTATTGGTTGTTCTCATCCCGACTAGAGGAGCGACAGCCGGGCCCAACCACGCGGGTGACACCCGGACGCGAGAACCGGGTGCGAGGCGGACACGGGGACGCGGCGGGCGGGGCCCGTTCATCAATGATTAATACTCCGGCCCCGTCGAGTTGCTAGCATGACCGTCGTCAGCGTGTCGATGCCGGACGACCTCCTGGAGCGCCTCGACAGCTTCGCCGACGAACACGGCTACACCGGCCGGAGCGAGGTGGTGCGTGAGGCCGCGCGGAACCTCCTGGGCGAGTTCGAGGACAGACAGCTCGAGGACCGGGAGCTGATGGGCGTCGTCACCGTCCTCTTTGACTACCAGTCGACGGACGTCGAGCACCGCATGATGGGTCTGCGCCACGACCACGACGACCTCGTCATCTCGAACGTCCACAACCACGTTGGCGACCACTTCTGCATGGAGCTGTTCATCCTCGAGGGGAGCCTCGCGGAGATCTCTACGTTCGTGGGGAAGGTCCGGGCCACCAAGGACATCCTCTCGGTGGACTACTCGGTGATGCCCGTCGACCGCATCGAACAGTTCTCCTGAGCCGCCGGCCCCACCGTCGCGAGGGCCGTGACACCCGGTAGCAGGCCGCCTCGCGCTCGCGAACCACCGCAATTTATGCCCCAAGCCTATCAGAAGTCCTAGCCAAGATGGTCCCCGACTCCACAGGCAACCGCCTCCTCCCCTCCCTCCGTGACTGGGCCGGGCGCGCCGGGTTCCTCGGCCTCTCGGCCGGCGTCATGCTCTTTGGCTACCAGGCGGGCTTCGTACAGATGCACCTCAAGCTGGACTTCCTCGTGGGAGTCCTCGCCATCGCAATCATCCAGGCCGAGTTCGCGCTCGTGTCCTTCGCGGCGTTCATGTTCGGCTCGGCGGCGGTCTTCTTCGGCTGGTCGGTCCGGGACTCGCCCTACCAGCCGCTGTACGACGACGGCACCATCACCGCCATCGTGCCGGTCTACCGCGACGCCGACGTCCTCGAGCGCAGCGTCGAGAGCCTGCTGGCCTCGGCCTACGAGGACCTCGAGGTGGTCGTCGTCTGTGAACGCGACGACGGCCCGGCAAAGCGCAAGGCCGCCGCCCTCGCCGAGGAGTTCCCGTCTGTCTCCCGGCTGGTGAACACGGGCGACCCCGGCTCCAAGGCGGGCGCCATCAACTACGCCGTGGAGCAGACCGAGTCGGCCTACGTCGGTGTCTTCGACGCCGACGAGGTGGTCCACGAGTCCTTCCTCCCCCAGGCCGTCGGGAAGCTGACCGACCACGACGTCGTCCAGGGCCGGACGGTCCCGGAACCGACGGGCACCATCGAGTCCATCGCCTACTACGAGTCCGTCCTGCTCTCGTACGTGGCCCGGCGGGTGCTCTACGTGTTCACGGGCTTCCGGATGGCCGCCAGCCGGGCCGTCCTCATGGACCGGGAAGCCCTCGAGGACCTGGGCGGGTACGACACCGACATGCTCACCGAGGACTTCTACTTCGCCTACCAGTGTTACGAGGGGCACCTGGACGTCGCCGAGCTGCTGGATTACCCGTCCCGCATCGAGGCCGCCCACAACGTCACCGACTGGTGGGGCCAGCGCAAGCGGTGGATGACCGGCTACGCCCAGGTCTTCCACCGCCTCCTGACGAGCTTCTGGAGGCCCTCGAGCTACCGGGACGTCGTCTCCGTCGTCATCTGTGCGAGCACGGTCTGGGGCAGCCTGATGATGCTTGCCATCCTCGCGAAGTTCCCGGTGCTCGCCGTCGTGGGCTCCGAGGAGCTGTTCGTCCTGCCCTTCCTCGCCGTCTTCTCCATCACGCTCGCGGGTCACGTCCACGACTACCGCCGGGGCCTCGTGCCGGCGCCGACCTGGCGGTGGCTGCTCGTCCCGCTCATCTTCCCCTTCTACAGCCTGACGGCGATCAAGGCGGTCTTCGAGTACGTCTTCTCCTGGTCCGGCGAGTGGTACCGGGTCGCGAAGGAGGCCTAGGGCTCGTTGCCCCGGTCCGGCGTCTTCCCCCGACGGTAGTTTGACCTTCCGGCCGGCCGCAGGGAGGGACATGTGGAACGTCCGGATCGCCTCGGTCTGGGGGATCCCCATCCGGGTCAACGTCTCGCTGTTCGTCTTCCTGCCGGTACTTGCCTGGCTCATCGGCAGCGGCGCCCAGATCGCGCTGTACACGGACCTCGTCAACACCTTCGCCCCGCAACCACTCGAGGTCGAGACGCTGACGGCGGGCACCACCCCCTGGCTCATCGGGGTCGCCGCCGCCGTTGGCCTGTTCCTCTCCGTGGCCGTCCACGAACTCGGCCACGCCTGGATGGGGCGTCGGTACGGGGTCCACACCGAGTCCATCACGCTGTGGATCCTGGGCGGCATCGCCAGCCTGTCCGCGATCCCCCGGGAGTGGAACCGCGAGTTCTGGATCGCCGTCGCCGGCCCCGGGACGAGCGTGCTCTTCGCGGGAGTGTGCTACGGCCTGGTACTCGCCCTGCCCGCCTCGACGCCCGTCGCGACGTTCGTCTTCGGGTGGCTCGTCGTCACGAACCTCCTGCTGACGGCCTTCAACCTCCTGCCGGCCTTTCCCATGGACGGCGGGCGCGTCCTCCGGGCGCTGCTCGCGCGGACCCGCTCCTATGCCAGCGCGACGCGCACCGCCGCCCGCATCGGCTCGGGGTTCGCCATCCTCTTTGCCGTCGTCGGCGTGCTCGGGTTCAACCCCATTTTGCTCCTGCTCGCCCTGTTCCTCTATGGCGCTGCAAACGGCGAGTCACGCATCGTCGTCATGGAGACCCTGCTCGAGGGGCAAACGGCGGCGGACGTCATGGCGCGGGAAATCCACACCGTCGACGCCGACGCGACGGTCTCGGCCCTCGTCGACACCATGCTCGCCGAGCAACGCACCACCTACCCCGTGGTCGACGGCGGGACGGTGGTGGGCGTGGTCGACCTCCAGGACCTCCGGCGGGCCCGGAACCGCGACCAGGACACCGTGACCGTCCGGGAGGTCATGGACGAGCGCGTCGTCGCCGTCGAACCCGCCACGGGCGCCTTCGAGGTGATGATGACCCTCTCGCAGGCCCGTGCCGACGTGGCGGTCGTCGAGGCGCCAGACGGCACCGCGGTGGGGCTCATCACGCCCAGCGAGATCGGCACCGCCATGCAGATCCGCCAGGACGGGGACGTGCTGGAGCCGAAGGTCGCGATGTGACGGCTCGGCGGGCCCGAAGTAGCCCGGTCTCTGGCCGGTCCCGGGCAGCTCCAGAATTGGGGGCGGTCGCCGTCGCCCTCGATCCACCGCTCCCCGATGCCGTCGCGGTCGTGCATGGTGGGAACGACGCGGCCCCGTCCGTGGCCGCCCGGCGCCGGGCCTGAGCCGCGACCGGCCCGCGGCCTACAGGCCGACGAGGGCGGCCCGAGCGCGTCGCCCCCAGGGCTGACGCATACCCCCTGGACACTAGTGCCTACGCCGAAGGCCACAACTACCAAGTGTCCATCATACCTGTATATCCGAGTGGTCGGGACGCCGTGACGCCCTCGCCCCGACCGGCAACCCGTGGGAGGTGCGCGGATGCCCGGCGCGTCGCCGGCGGCCCGAGTGCACGCGGGAGGGTCACGCGGGTCACTCGAGCAGGAGTGCCGGTCACTCGACCGAAACAGGGAGTCGATCGGACGCCAACACGGGCCAGACGGGCCGGTGCTCCCCAGCGAGACTGTCAGCAGCGCTCGGCGGGCGGGGCCTGGAGGTCGGCCGCGAGGGCGGCGTCGATCTCGAGGCGCATCTTGACGTTGTCGTCGTTGCGCTCGACCGAGCGGAAGCCGAGGTGGCCGTAGACGTGCTGGGCCCGGTCGTTGTGGAGGCCGACGTGGAGCACCATCGCCTCGTGGCCGTCCGCGGCGGCGTAGGCGACTGCCTGCCGGCACAGCTCCGTCCCGATACCGCGGTCGTGGTAGTCCTCGTCGACGAAGACGACCAGTTCCGACTCCGTCCCGTCCCGCGGTGAGTAGGCGACGTGGCCGACCAGGCGGTCGCCGTCGTAGGCCACGATGTTCCGCCCCCGCTCGAGGAGGCGCTCGAGCCACGCGTCGAGCTGGGCGGTCGCAAGCGGCGGGAGCGACATCGACCGGTGCCGGTGGGGGTAGTCCTCGTAGAACGACCGCAGCGCCGCGTAGTCGCCGGCGGCCGCCTCGACGGGCCGGATCGTCAGGGCCGCCCCCGCCCGGTCCAGGAACCGCGGACACCGCGGGGGGCACCCGACGGTCCCGGGACACTCCGTGTGGTCCCAGGCGGCGTCGGTCGCCGGCGCGTCTGAGGTACTCATCGGCGGGATCTACCCCGAGATAGGGCGGGGATCCGGTTCAATTCTCGCCCGCCCATGGCCGGGATTTAAATAGTCTCGTGGCCGGAACCGGGTTCTCTCGTCGGGGGCGGACCGCGGGGCAGACTGGGCGACCACCCGGACGGGCAGGAGCGGGCCAGTCGGATCGACGAGAGCCGACCACCCGGACGGCCGGGGTCGGCCCTCCCCGGCGGGCGGGTCGGGTATTTTCCATCACTCTCGTGATGGGTTCGTCTTCTCATAATACGTCCGAGTTCTCGGCGACCCGTCGTCGATGGGTCCCCCGGGCCACCCGCCTTCCCAACGCCCGTGGAGGTGGCGGAGCGCCCGTCTGCCGGGGCGTTCGGCCTGAGCGAACACACCTAAGTGTGTGGAGCGGTACCACAGGATATGGGGACGCGAAACACGGTCGCCTCGGACGAGCGGGTCCTGGAGATCGTCCAGGCGCTCAAGCGGCGACAGACCGCGGGGGTGACGGAACTCGCCGACCACCTGGAGATGCCAAAGAGCACGGTCCACGCCCACCTCGCGACGCTCCGCGAGGCGGGCTACGTCGCCCAGGACGACGGGGACCAGTACCGGCTGGGCCTGCGGTTCCTGGACGCGGGGATGGTCGCCCGCCGGACGAGGCGCCTCTACACCGAGGTCGGGCCGAAGCTCGAGGAGCTGGCGGCCGAAACCGAGGAGAAGGTCTGGTGTGCCGTCGAGGAGAACGGGCTGGCGGTCTTCCTCGCGAAGGCGGTGGGGGACCGGGCGATCCACACCGACGCCCGGGTCGGGCAGCACGTCCCCCTCTACCGGCTGGCCGCCGGCAAGGCCATCCTCGCGAACCTGCCCCCCGCCCGGCGGGAGGAGATCCTGGAGGACTACGAGTTCCCGCTTCCGGGGACCGAGACCACGCGGGAGGGCTTCGAGGGGGAGCTCGCCGACGTCCGCGACCGCGGCGTGGCCTTCGGAAACGAGCAGTTCATCCAGGGCGTCACCGGCGTCGCCGCCCCGGTGACGGACAACTCGGGCCGGGTGTACGGCGCGATCAGCATCTCCGGGCCGACCAACCGGCTGACGGGCGAGCGGCTGACCGAGGACCTCGCCGACCTCGTCCGCGGGGCCGCCGGCGAGCTACAGATCAACCTCTCGTACCTCTAGGCCGGGGCCGGTCGAGCCCCGGCGCGGACGCGGGCGCGAGAGGGACTAGGGCGTCTCCGAGGGGCTACAGAGCAGGACCGGGCGCTCGGTGTTGAGGATCACCGACTGGGAGACGCTCCCGAACAGCATCTTCCCCGCCGGCGAGCGCTTCCGACCCGCCACGCAGATTGCGTCGACCCCCAGGTCGGCGGCCGTCCCGACGATCGAGGTGGCCGGGTCGCCACTGCCCTCCCGGAGGTGGACCGGGACGTCCGCTGCCTCGAGAATCTCCTGGGCCCGGTGGACCGCGTCGACCTGGACCACCGAGGCCCCCTCCGGGTTCTCCACGAAGTCATGGAGGAGGTAGGCCTCGAGGTCGGCGGTCTCGAAGAGGTCGACGACGGTCTCCGCCTGGGCTCTGGCACGCTGCTCGTTGGTGTCGATGCCGAGTAGGACCTCCGTCATTGTGGGCCCTCCGGGATCCGGAGTGATGGATCTGGCGCCGCCCGGGCGGCGCCAGCGGAACGGCGAGCGGGGCGGGGCGCGGTCATGCAGACCCCATCCCCAGGTGCCGGTCGAGCACCTGCTCGTTCTCGCCGACCTCCGCCGCGGGCCCCTCGTGGACGATGTGGCCCTTCTCGAGGATGTAGGTGTAGTCAGAGACCTCGAGGGCGACCGGGATGTTCTGCTCGACCACCAGGACCGTGATGCCCTGCTCGTTGAGGTCCCGGATGATGTCCTCGATGTCCCGGACGATGTACGGGGCCAGGCCCTCGGTGGGCTCGTCGAGCAGGAGCAGCTTCGGGTCCGCGACGAGCGCCCGGGCGATGGCCAGCATCTGCTGTTCGCCCCCCGAGAGGTGCGAGCCCGGCTTGTCCTGGTGCTCCTCGAGGTTCTCGAAGGTTTCAAGCACCTCGTCGACGGAGGGGCCCGCCGATGACCCGGCGGAGACGGCGCCCATCTCGATGTTCTCCCGGACGGTCAGACCCGGGAAGATGCGGCGGTCCTCCGGGACGAAGGTGATGCCCGCCCCGATGGTCCGCTCGGTCGGCAGCCGGGTGATGTCCGTGCCGTCGAAGGTGATGGTCCCGCCCGTCGGCGTGATGTTGCCCACGATGGCACGGAGGGTGGTGGTCTTGCCAACCCCGTTGCGCCCGACGAGGGAGACCACGGAGCCGCGGTCGACGACCATGTCCACGCCCGTCAGGACCGTCGTCTTGCCGTAGCCGGCCCTGACGTCTGCAAGCTCCAGCAGGGGATCGCCCCCGTTCATTCCCGGACACCCCCGAGGTAGGCCTCACGGACGGACTCGTCCGCCATGATCTCTTCGGGCGTGCCCGTGGCCAGTTCCTGGCCCCGCGTGAGCACCGTGATCCTGTCCGAAACCTCCATGACCAGGTCGATGTCGTGTTCGATGAGCATGAGTGACTTGTCGGCGAGGACGTCCTCGATGAGGTCGATCGTGGCCCAGGAGTCCTCGCTGCTCATCCCGGCCGTCGGCTCGTCGAGCATGACGAGAGCCGGGTCGTAGGCCAGGACCAGCCCGATCTCCAGGCGCCGCTGGTCGCCGTAGGCCAGCGTGTCCGCGCGCTCCCCGGCCCGGTCGGCCAGGCCGATCCGCTCGAGGATCTCCGCCGTGTGGTCGTTGATGTCCGCGAACTCCGCCGTGTCGCGGAACATCGCGTCCACCCCGGAGAGGTCCTCGGCGTACAGCGCCTGTGCGGCCAGCCGGACGTTCTCGTGGACGGTGAGGCCGCTGAAGACGTTCGTGATCTGGAAGGACCGCCCCAGGCCGCGGCGGACGCGCTCGTGGGGCGGGAGGGAGGTGATGTCCTCACCCCGGAACTCGACGGTTCCCTCGCTCGGCCGGAGCGCCCCCGTGATGAGGTTGAAGGTCGTCGTCTTCCCGGCCCCGTTCGGGCCGATGACGCTCCGGAACTCGCCGTCCTCGACGTCGAGGTCGACGTGGTCGACGGCGGTCATCTCCCCGAACCGCTTGGTCAGGTCGACGGTCCGCAACACTGTCTCAGTCATCCGCGCTCACCTCCGCGTCGTCGCCGGCGGTGACGCCGGGCTCGCCCTCGTCGGGGCCCCGGAGGCGGGACTGGATCACCGTGGGCACGGACACCAGGCCCCGCGGGACGAAGATGACGAACAGCACGAAGATGACGCCGAGCACCATCCGCCACTGCTCGGTGTACCCGAGGATCAGCTCCTCGAGCCCGAGGAAGACGCCGGCCCCGAGCATCGGGCCGAACAGCGTCCCCATCCCGCCGAGGATGGTCATCACGATGACCTCCCCGGAGTGGATCCAGTGCAGCGTCTGCCCGCGGGAGATGACGAAGGTGTTGGGGTCGATGGCCAGGAGGGCGCCCGCCAGCCCGGCCATCGCCCCGCTGATGACGAAGGCCCGGCGCTTGTAGGTCGTCACGTCGTACCCGATGAACTTGGTCCGCTCCTCGCTCTCGGCGATTGACTGGAGCACGCTCCCGAAGGGGGCGTTCATGAACCGCCTGGCGAACAGAAGCGAGAGGACCGCGAGTGCCAGCGCCACGTAGAAGAAGGCGGTCTCGGCGCCGAACTCCATGCCGAAGAGGGTGGCCTCGATGTCCGCGAGCGGGACCCCGAGCCCGGCGAGGCCGAAGACCGCGTCGAAGCCGAGCAACCCGTCGCTGCCGCCCGTGAACTCGAACTTGACCACCAGCTCGTAGAACAGCTCGGCGAACCCGAGCGTGATCATCGCGAAGTAGACCCCCGAGACGCGGATCGAGAGGGTCCCCACGATCCAGGCGATGACCGCACAGACCAGGATGGCCCCCAGGATTGCGACGAGGAACGACGAGGTGAGGTGGAGCATCACCAGCGCCGAGGCGTAGGCGCCGACGCCGTAAAACAGCGTGTGGCCGAGCGAGACCAGACCGGCGTACCCCATCACGAAGTCCAGGCTCAGCGCGAAGATGGCCCAGATCAGGATCTCGTTCAGCAGCGAGACGTAGAAGCTGTTGCCGGTCACCGTCAGGATCACCGGCGGGGCCAGGGCCAACAGCCCGACGGTGACGGCCCCGAGTTTCACCCGCGTCGCCTGCGAGAGGACCCCACCCCCGGTCCCCACGAAGAGGTCACCCTCCTCCTCTGCGTGCCCGCCGGTCTCCTGACCGAACAGGCCCTGGGGCTTGACCAGCAGGACGCCGATCATCAGGAGGAAGACGATGAGGCCCTCGAGGGGCTCGACGTAGGTGCGCAGCAGGGTCTGGACGACACCGACCAGCAGGCCGCCGTAGACCGCCCCCCGGAAGCTGCCCAGCCCCCCGAGGACGACGATGATGAACGCCGGGATGATGGCGTCCCCGCCCATCGTGGGGTTGACGTTCTGGTAGCCACCGAGGATGATGCCGGCCACGGCCGCGAGCGCGGCGCCGAAGCCGAACACCACGGTGTAGTACTTGTCGATGTCGATGCCCACGTTCCGGACCATCTGGCGGTCCTGGGAGCCCGCCCGGACGATCATGCCGTACTTCGTCCGGTTCAGGAGGAGCCAGGTCCCCACCGCGAGGAGCCCCCCGACGACGATCATGAAGTAGCTGTAGATCGACAGCTGGACGCCAAAGAGGTCGAGTGGCTGGGTGAGGTACTCGGGGACCGTCAGCTGCTGTTGCTGGCGGCCCCACCCCAGGACGATGAGGTCCTGGATGATGAGCACCAGCCCGAAGGTGAGCAGGATGTGATACAGGGGGTCCCGGCCGTACAGCGGCCGGATGGTGGTCCGCTCGATGGCCATCCCGATGACGCCGACCAGCAGGGGGGCCAGGACGAGGGCGACCCAGAACCCGGCACCACCGAGGGGGCTGATGATGCTGAGCGCGAAGTACGCCCCGAGCGCGAAGAGCTCGCCGTGGGAGAAGTTGATGACGTCCATCACCCCGAAGATGACGGACAGTCCCGCAGCCAGCAGGACGTACACCATCCCGACGGTGAGCCCGTTGACGAGTTGCTCGAGGACGTCGATGGCGCCAGGCATGGGGGTTCCGACGGGTTACCCCAGGTTGCAGCCCACGTCGCTGCAGGGTGGCAGGGCCTCGTCGCCGGGGGTCTTGCTCAGGGTCTCGACCTTGGTCATCTTCCCGTCGCCGGGGACCATCTCGGCCATCCAGGTCGGGTTGGTCGCCTGGTGGTCACACCCCCGGAGGGTGATGTCGCCCAGGACGGTCGTGAAGGTGCCCCCGGCGAGGGCCTCTTTGGCGTCGGCGGGGTCGGTGCTGCCGGCCTTCATCATGCCCCGGGCCATGAGCCGGACCGAGTCGTAGCCGACGCGCTCGAAGTTGTCCGGGCGGCCCCCGTGCTCGTCCTGGAAGGCCTGGACGAACTGGTTGTTGTCGCCCAGGTCGATGCTCGCGTTGTAGCGGACGCCGCCGTAGGTCCCCTCGGCCTTGGACCCGAGGGCCCCGCGGACGACCTGGAAGCTCATCGTCGGGCCGACGATGTTGACCTGGTCTTTCAGCCCCGCGTCGACCGCCTGGGAGGTGAAGTTGATGAGGTCGCCACCGGTCATCCCGAGGATGACGGCGTCGGCGTCCGAGTTGCTGATCTGGCTGATGTAGGACCCGAAGTTCGAGGACCCGAGCTGTGAGGCGGTCTTGCCGGCCTCGGTGAAGTCGCTGTTTGCCGCCTGCATCCGGGACTTCGTCCGCTTGTAGACCGAGTCGCCGTAGGCGTAGTCCGCGATGTGGAACCAGACGTTCGTGCCGAGGTTGTTGACGGTGTAGGCGGAGATGGCCTCCGCGACCTGGGCGGTGTTCGTCTCGAACCGGAACACCCACTCGTTGCACGCGCTCCCGGTGATGGGCACCGCGGCCCCGCCGGGGAAGTAGATGAGCTCCTCGGACTTGGCGAACTCGTTCAGCGAGAGGGCGACAGAACTGGAGATGGCGCCGAAGACGAACTGGGCGCCGTTCTGCTGGACGACGCGGTTGGCCGCCTGCTGGGCGGTCCCCGCCGTGGTCCCGGTGTCCTCGTAGACCGGATCGATCTCGAGGTTGAACTCGTCGCTTGCGTTGATCTGCTTCACAGCGAGTTTCGCCCCGTCGCGCTGGCCCGGGCCGAGGGAGCTGTACGAGCCCGTCATCGGGTTCAGGATCCCCACCGTCACCGACCCGAGGTCGGTCGCGGCGGCCGTCGTGGTCGTCCCGCCCGGCGTCTCCGTGTCCGCGGGCGTGTCGGTGTCGGCGGGCTGGTCCGTCTGCGTGTCGGCCTCGGTCGTCGTCGTGTCGCCGTCCCCACCGCCACACCCGGCGAGTCCGGTGAGTCCCACGGCGCCGGTGAGGGCGATGAACTTCCGCCGCGACGTACCGCTGTCCATAGCCGACCCTGGCGCACCCTTGTCTGAGCTTGGCATGGTTACAGCGTAGCTTGGCACCTTCCGGGTAATAAAACCTTCTGTGTGCGCGAGGGGAACTGGACAGACCGGCGACGGCGCGGACGCTGCCCGCCGATCCGGGGCCATCCGGCGGCGGCCATCGGGATTTATCCCCCGCGGGGCGGAAGGGGAGGCTGATGTACAAGCACGTCGCCCTCCTGGTCCGGAAGGAGGGCCTGAGTCACGACGAGTTCGTGACCTACTGGCAGGAGAACCACACCCCCATCGCCCGGGACATCGAGGGCGTCGTCCGGTACCACCAGGTCCTCCCGACCGACCCCGAGCACGCCGAGTTCGACGGCCTGGCCGAGCTGTACTTCGAGGACCTGGCGGACCTCCACGCCGCCCTGGGAAGTCCCGGCTCGCGGGACTACGATCCCACCCGCGAGGTGGCGGCCCAAGCCCGCGAGGACGTCGACAACTTCCTGGCCGTCGACGAGCGGCCCCGGTTCATCGGCGAGGAGACCGTCCAGAAGGACGAGGTCGGCGGGGACACCGACGGGCTGTACAAGCACTCGGCCTTCCTGGTCCGGAAGGAGGGGCTGAGCCACGAGGAGTTCCGCGCCCACTGGCAGGACGTCCACACGCCCATCGCCCGCGAGATCGAGGGCGTCGTCAGGTACACCACCGTGGTCCCGACCGA
>Ga0207797_1000890_pt1 | contig 22229 bp, 15 predicted proteins | sample PRCRCaboRojoPR_6_FD_187275 | JGI IMG/M metagenome (GOLD analysis project Ga0207797, IMG submission 187275) | Marine sediment microbial community from Cabo Rojo, Puerto Rico - PR CR 10% Liquid 1 (SPAdes) | ecosystem: Environmental > Aquatic > Marine > Coastal > Sediment | place: Cabo Rojo, Puerto...
AGGACCAGATCGTCAGCTGCCTTTCGTGCGATTACGCGGCCAACCTGGAGAAGGCCGAGGTTCGCGTCGAGACCGTTGAATGGGACGAGTCACCGGCTCCGCTCGAGGAGGTGGACACGCCCGGCACCCGGACCATCGAGGCCGTGACCTCATTTCTCTCGGTTCCGGCGGAGCGACTGATCAAGACGCTGATCTTCCGGGCGGGGGAGGCGGTCGTGGTCGCCCTGGTGCGGGGCGACCACGAGCTGAACGAGGTGAAGCTCAAGGCCCTGCTGGAGGCCGACCAGGTGGAGCTGGCCGACCCGGCGCTGGTGGAGCGGGTGACCGGGGCCCCCATGGGGTTCGCCGGGCCGGTGGGGATCGACCTTCGCATCGTGGCCGACCACGCCGTGGCCGGCATGCGGAACGCCGTCACCGGAGGCAACCGCGCGGACCTGCATCTCAGGAACGTGAACCCGGACCGGGACTTCACGGTGGATCGCTTCGGGGATCTCCGTGTGGTGACGCAGGAGGACCCCTGCCCGCGCTGCGGGGGCCGCCTCCGGTTCGGCCGGGGGATCGAGGTGGGACACATCTTCAAGCTGGGAACCAAGTACAGCCGCGCCATGGGCGCCACCTACCTGGACGAGAACGGCCGGGAAATCCCCATCGTCATGGGGTGCTACGGCATCGGCGTGGGACGGACCGTGGCCGCCGCCATCGAGCAGAACCACGACAAGGACGGGATCGTCTTCCCGATCCCCATCGCCCCCTACGAGGCGGTCGTCCTGCCCCTCCAGATGAACGAGCCGGCGGTGGTGGAGGCCGCCGAAGCGCTGTATCTCGGCCTGAGGGACCTGGGGGTGGACACGCTCCTGGACGACCGCGACCTCCGGGCCGGGGCCAAGTTCAAGGACGCGGACCTGCTGGGGACCCCCGTCCGCGTCACCATCGGCTCCAGAAGCCTGGGAAAGGGGGAGGTGGAGATCAAGCTGCGGTCCGAGGCGGAGGGCGGCACCCTTCCCGTGGACGAGGCCGCAAGGCGGATCCAGGAGCGGGTCCGGGCCCTCTATGGTTGAACGGTGACGCATTCGCGAGGACCCGCTCACGCGCCGCTGGGAACGATATGACCTGTTGAAATCCCCGGGGCAGATCTCGAGGATTCGGGCTTCTTGCGACCCCATCACGGATTCGCAAAAGCCGCTCACCCGCCGCTGGAAACGCTGCAGCCTATCGACATTCCCGGGGCAGAACTCGAGGCTTGGGGCTTTTTCGACTCCATCATGATTCGCTTAAACGACATCACCCACCGGCTCCTGAGCTATCACCCGAAGGCCGATCGAAGCCTCGTGGAGAAGGCCTACGTCTACTCGGCCAAGGTCCACAAGGGACAGGTCCGCCTCTCCGGCGAGCCCTACCTCTCCCACCCCCTCGAGGTGGCGTACATCCTGACCCAGATGAAGATGGACGTGATCAGCGTGGTGGCCGGGCTCCTCCACGACTCCGTGGAGGACACCTTCGCCGAGCTGGGCGAGATCGACCGGTTGTTCGGGCAGGAAACCGCCGCCATTGTGGACGGGGTGACCAAGATCAGCAAGGTCCACTTCACGAGCCACCAGGACCGCCAGGCGGAGAACATGCGCAAGATGATCCTGGCCATGGCCACGGACATCCGCGTCATCACGGTCAAGCTCGCCGACCGCCTCCACAACATGCGCACCCTGGGCTTTCAGCCCCCGGACAAGCAGGAGTCCATCGCCCGGGAAACGCTGGAGATCTATGCCCCGCTGGCCGGCCGCATGGGCATCTACTGGCTCAAGAGCAGTCTGGAGGACCTCTGCCTCTTCTACCTGGAGCCGGAGATCCACGAGCAGATCCGCACCGGCATCGCGGAGCGCCGCGGGGCCCGCGTGGCCTTCATCCGGGAGGTGAAGTTCCTCCTCTCCCAGCGGCTCGAGGAGGCCGGCATCGAGGCCACCATCAAGGGCCGGCACAAGCACTTCTACAGCATATACAAGAAGATGAAGGAGCAGAACCTGAGCGTGAACCAGGTGTACGACATCGTCGCCTGCCGCGTCATCGTCAGCTCGCTCAAGGAGTGCTACGAGGTCCTGGGCGTCATCCACGCCATGTGGAAACCCGTTCCCGGCCGGTTCAAGGACTACATCTCCATGCCCAAGGCGAACATGTACCAGTCCCTCCACTCCACGGTGATCGGTCCGCTCGGGCAGAGCCTGGAGATCCAGATCCGGACCTGGGAGATGGACAAGGTCGCCGAGGAGGGCATTGCCGCGCACTGGAAGTACAAGGAGGGTACCGCGGCCGACCGGACCGACGAGCAGCAGTTCTCCTGGCTGCGGCAGCTGCTGGAGTGGCAGCAGAACCTGAACGATCCCCAGGAGTTCATGGAGAGCGTCCGCATGGACCTCTTCCCCAACGAGGTCTACGTGTTCACGCCCCAGGGCCACGTGAAGGAGTTCCCCCGGGGTGCCACGCCGGTGGACTTCGCCTACAGCATCCACTCCGACATCGGGGACCACTGCGTGGGCGCCCGGGTGAACGGGAAGATGGTCTCCTTCCGCCACGAGCTCGAGAACGGCGACATCGTGGAGATCCTCACCTCCCCGAAGCAGCAGCCTCGAAAGGACTGGCTCGACTTCGTCAAGACGCCCCGGGCCAAGACCAAGATCCGCAACTGGATCAAGCGCCAGGAGCGGGACCAGAGCATCCAGCTCGGAAAGGAGCTCCTCGAGAAGGCCCTGGAAGGCGAGCGCCTCCAGGTCCCCAACATCCCCAAGAACGAGGATCTGGCCAGGGTGGCCGAGGAGTTCTCTTTTCACAGCGCGCAGGACCTGCTCGCCAACATCGGGTACGGCAAGATCTCGGTGAAGCAGGTGATCGGGAGGATCAAGGCGCGCCGGGGCATCGACGACGAGCACCCGGGCCTCATGCGCAAGGTGGTGTCCCGGATCAAGCGCAAAAAGAGCACCCAGGGCATCAAGGTCAAGGGGCTGGAGAACATGCTGGTCCGGTTCGCCAACTGCTGCAGCCCCCTGCCGGGGGAGGAGGTGAAGGGCTTCATCACGCGGGGGCGGGGCGTGACCGTGCACAAGCGGGACTGCCGCCACGTGCTGAACGCCGATCCCGAACGGGTCGTGGACGTGGAGTGGGAGCCCACGGAGAAGGAGGTTCACCTGGCCCGGCTCCGGGTCACGTCCATGGACAAGAAGGGGATCCTGGCGGAGGTCAGCGCCATCATGGCGGCCAAGGACGCAAACATCATCCACGCCGAGGTGCACACGACGGCCGACAAGAAAGGCGTGTCCTACTTCACCATCGAGGTGGGGGATTTCCAGCAGCTGCAGAACATCGTGGCCGCGGTCAAGAAGGTGAAAAACGTGATGATCGTGGAACGGGTCCAGGCCCTGGGAGACGTGGAGATCCACTGAGCCTCGCCCCCCCAATCCGCGGACGTGCTTCCGGTTCGATCCGTCCCTGCAACACCCGGAGAGGGCGGATCTCCAGGCTTGGGGTTTTCAGCGGCTCGGTCAGGGCTTGACGACGACCCCGGAGCGAATGCAGGACGTGCAGACGTTCATCCTCCGGGTGCGGCCGTTCTGCAGGGTCCTGACCCGCTGGAGGTTCGGATACCACCGCTTCTTGGTCTTGTTGTTCGCGTGGCTCACGTTGGAGCCGACCCGGGGTCGTTTTCCGCAGACTTCACATACCTTGGACATGGCTGTCTCCTTACGGTTCGAATCGGAACCTTTTCTTATATTCGGCTTTGACGGCAATGACAACCCTTTTTTTACACTTTGAAGCGAAGCCCGCCCGCCCCGGAAAGACCTGGATCTTATGAAACGCACCCCGCACACCCCTCAGCCGCTCCTCCCCCTCGACCCGGAGCTCAACCGGGTCCCCGATTCCGTGCGCCACGTCCACCTGATGGGCATCTGCGGGACGGGCATGGCCTCGCTGGCCGGCCTGCTCAAGCACCGCGGACACCGGATCACCGGGTCCGACCGCAACGTCTACCCCCCCATGAGCGACCTCCTGGCGGCCCTCGCCATCCCGGTCTTTCCCGACTACGGCGCCGACAACCTCTCGGCCCGGCCGGACCTCGTCATCGTGGGCAACGTGATCACCCGGGACAACCCGGAGGCGGTGGAGCTCGCACGGCTCGGGCTCCCCTACCTGAGCCTCCCCCAGGCCCTCCGCATCTACGCCATCGGGGACAAGCACAGCATCGTCGTGGCCGGGACCCACGGCAAGACCACCACGTCCGCCCTGGCGGCCTGGTTCCTGGAGACCGCGGGCCTGGATCCGGGCTTCATGATCGGGGGCGTCCCGGGGAACTTCCAGGCCAACTTCAAGGAAGGGGCCGGGCCCTGCTTCGTGATCGAGGGGGACGAGTACGACTCGGCCTTCTTCGACAAGGGGCCCAAGTTCCTTCACTACCGTCCGCAGACGGCCCTCCTGACGAGCATCGAGTTCGACCACGCGGACATCTACCGCGACCTGGATCACGTGCTGTCCGGCTTTCGGGCCTTCATCGCCCTGCTGCCCCCGGACGGCCTCCTCGTGGCCAACGCCGACGACCCGCTGGTGGCCGCCGAGGCCGCCCGGGCCCCCTGCCGGGTGACCTTTTACGGCCTGGATTCCGGGGCCGACTGGACCGCCGACCGCCTGGTCTTCGAGGCCGCCTCCACCCGGCTGGACATACGACGGCCTTCCGCTCCCGCCATCCCCATCGAGACGGGCCTGTACGGGCGGCACAACGTGAGCAACCTCCTGGCGGTGAGCGTGCTCTCGGAACGTCTGGGCATCCCTCCCGGCATCCTCCAGGAGACGGCCCGGAGCTTTCAGGGGGTGAAACGGCGGCAGGAGGTTCGGGGCGAGCGCAGGGGGATCACGGTGATCGACGACTTCGCCCACCACCCCACGGCGGTCCGGGAGACCGTCGCCGCCGTCCGCGAGCGGTATGCCGGCCGGCGCACCGTGGCGGTCTTCGAGCCGCGGTCCAACTCGAGCCGGCGCAGCATCTTCCAGGACCGGTACGCAGCCTCCTTCGACCGCGCCCACCTTGCCTTCATCGCGGAGCCGCCGCTCATGGACAAGATCCCGCCCGGGGAGCGCTTCTCCTCCCGGGGCCTGGTGGAGGAGCTCCGGGGACGGGGGCTCGACGCCTCCTACGCCGCGACGACGGAACACCTTCTCGAAACCCTCCTCCGCCGCCTCCGGCCCGGAGACGTCGTCCTCGTCATGTCCAACGGCGCCTTCGACGGGATCCACGACAGGCTGCTCGATGCATTGGAGGAGCACAATCAAGGAGCGAGACCATGACCCGCACCCCGATGGAAGGAAAGGCGAAGCAGGCGGCCGAGGTGATCTGCAAGCAGGGGATGATCCGGTTCCCCGTCACCGACACGGCCGTGGCCATCGTCTCCGCCGTGGCCGGCGGAAACGAGGCGGAGCTGGACCTGATCGAGGCGTTCCGAGAGAGGCCGTCCCAGACCGTCGATCAGCTGATCGACACCACCGGTCTTCCCAGGGACCTCATCGAGACGACCGCCTCGAGCCTCGCCCGCAAAGGACTCGTGTTCAACCAGCCCAACTCAGCCGGGGTGACGGTCTACCGCCTCCTTCCGCTGATGCTGGTCGGCCTCATGGAGTACCGCTTCATGGGGGAGCTCTCCGGAAGTCCCGAGGAAAAGGAGCTCGCCCTCCTCTTCGAGCAGCTGCTGAGCGAGCTGCGCGACCGGATCCAGGGCGACCGCGATGCCCTGGGGCCCCTGTTCGAGAAGGCGCCGGCCACGGATCGAACCGTTCCCACCCGGACGTCAGAGGACGGAAAGCCCACGCGGATCCTGAGGGTCGACCGGAAGCTGGAGGCCTTCGACGAGGTGGTGCTGCCCAGCCAGAGCGTGGAGGAGATCGTCGCCAAGTTCGACGACATCGCCGTGGGGCACTGCTTCTGCCGCCAGCGGCGCAGCTTGCTGGGCGAGCCCTGCAGCACCGGCGCGCCCACCCTGAACTGCTTCACGTTCGGCAAGTCCGCCCGGCACACCGTGGCCCAGGGATTCGCCGAACCGGTATCCCGGGAGGAGGCTCTGGAGATCATGCGGGAGGCCGAAGAGGCGGGGCTCGTGCACAAGGCCTTTCACCCCCACTCCCGGGAGGACAGCCCCGAGACGAGCATCTGCAACTGCTGCAAGGACTGCTGCGACACCCTCCGGCTGTGGAGGGACGGCACCCTGCCGCTCATCAACGCCACCTTTCACCTTGCGGTGATCGACCCCGAGGCGTGCAGCGGCTGCGGCACGTGCGCGGAGCGGTGCCCCACGGAGGCCGTTGCGGTCAACCCAGAAGGCCTGGCGGAGGTCGACGAGAAGGCCTGCTTCGGGTGCGGGGTCTGCGCCCGGTTCTGTCCCGAGGGGGCCGTGGCCCTCCAGGAGGGGATGAGGCGGGTGTTCATCATGCCGCCGGAGATGCGGACCCGGCCTGTGGCGTGACGACCCGTTTCGAGCCCGTACTTGAAGGTTCGGCCCGACCCTAGCCCGGCAGGAGCTCCACCCGGCCGCTCTCCAGGTCGTAAAAGGCGGGTACGGCGGCGCCCCGGCCCGCCTCCGCCATTTCCTTCACGGCCAAGGATTCCGACCGCAGCAGCTCCGCGGTCCGCCGCGCGTGGATCCTGGAGGCGTTGTCGACGAGGTCCCCCGGGAGCCCGGACGCCTCCTCCACCGCCGGCAGGATCGCGGAAACGAGCCGGCCCCACTCCGCCTCCGGTGCGTTGCGCCCCGAAACGGCCGCCCTCACCGCACCGCAGTCGGAGTGGGCCAGGACCACCACCAGGGAGGTCGCCAGGTGGGATGCGGCATACTCGATGCTCTCCAGAGCGCACCTCCCCAGGACATGGCCCGCGGTCCGCACGACGAACAGATCGCCCAGACCCTGGTCGAAGATCAGCTCGGGGGGCACACGGGAGTCGGAGCATCCCAGGATCGCCGCAAAGGGCTGCTGGCCTTCCAGGAGGCGAGCCCGCCGTTCCGGTGTGAGGCACGGGCGGGCGGATCTTGTTTCAGCGAACCGCGCGTTCCCGTCGAGCAGCCGTTCCAGGGCCCCGTCTGCGTGGGTCATGTGAGTCCCTCTTCCCGGTTCCCCTGCCTAGCCGTTCAAGACCGAACGGGGCGAGGAGACGATCTCCTTCACCTTGGCCTCTCGAATGCGCTCCTCGTGCTCCGCCTTCTTGGCGCTCGCCCCGTCGATCTTCCCGAACAGCTCGCCGTCCTCGCACGGCTTCATGAGATAGTCGTAGGCGCCCAGCTTCATTCCCTCGATGGCCGTTTCCACCGTGGCGTGGCCGGTGAGCATGACGACCTCGGTCAGGGGTTTGGTTCCCTTGATCCGCTTCAGGGTCTCCACACCGTCCATGTCCGGCATCAGCACGTCCAGGACGACGACGTCGTAGTTGAACTTCGCCGTCTTCTCCGCCGCGTCCTTTCCGCTCGGAGCCACGGTCACGTCATAGTCCCGCAACGCGAGACGCTCCGACAGGGCCTCTGCGAAATCCCGTTCATCGTCCACGATCAAGACTCTGGTCTTCATTTCCCTCCCTCCTTTCCTTTCGTGACGGAGGGCGTCACCTCAGAGGCTCGCCCTCTTCGGCAGCTCCAGGATGATCTCATCCCGCCCCGGTCCGAACCGGACCTCCGCCCCGATGGCGAGGTACAGGTCCCGGTGACGCTCCGATGGAAACTCCGGTTCATTCTCCCCCTGAATCCCGGTGATCCGCACCCGGGCCCCGGAACCCGTCTCCTCCAGCACGATTCCCAGCCGCTTCTGCGGACCCGCCGCATTCATGGCGCACTCCAGACAGGCCCACAGAAGGGTCTCCAGGAACACGGGGTTGGTCTTCACCCAGACCGGTGCGTCTGGAACCCGGGTCTCGAAAGCGACCCCGTGCATGGCCGCAATCCGGCCGGAAAGCGTCGCGAGGAGCTCGACGGTCTCGCCCAGGTCCAGATCCGCCAGCGGCTCGTCCATGCTGTGAGCGAAACGGTTCATGTTCCGGACGATGCCGTCGGCTTTCATGGCCTGCGTTCCGATCTTCCCGGCAAGGGCCAGAATGCGCGCCGGGTCCAGATCGCCCTTTCTCTCACCCAGGGCGATCAGGTCTTCCATCAACCCGGCGTTCTCCCGAATGACCGCGAGCGCGTTTTTGATCTCGTGGGTTACGGAGGCGGTCACCCGGCCGAAGAACTGAAACCCCTCCTCGCTCAGTGTCTCGAATGCATCCCCCATGTCCCTCTCCTCATTCCCCGACGACTTCCTTCATCTTTTTCAACAGCTCGTCGATCCCGACGGGCTTGACCAGGTAGTAATCGGCCCCGGCCTCCGCCGTGCCCGCCCTGAAGTCCGCCTCGGACCCGTGCCCGGTCAGAAAGATGAACCCCATCCCGGGCGCCTTCTTCTCCATCTCCTTCTTGAGCACAATCCCGCTGAGCTTCGGCATCTTCACGTCGAGCACGGCGACGTCGTACTTCTTCGTATCCAGCTTACCGAGCGCGTCCTTGCAGGTGACGGCCCAGTCCGCATCGATGCCTCTCAAGGACAGACGTTCCGCCAGCGCCTCCACGAGCTCCGCCTCATCGTCCACGAGCAAAACCCTCATCAGACCCGCTCCTCCTTCCCGACAGAACGCGCGGGGATGAACACCTTGAACCGCGTCCCCCGCCCGACCCGGCTCTTGACCCTGATGCGGCCGCCGATCTCCTGCACCAGCCCGTAGGTGATGGACAGGCCCAGCCCGGTTCCGCCCTGACCGGTCTTCGTGGAGTAGAAAGGCTCGAAGATCCGGGAGAGGTCCTCCTCCGGAATCCCGCAGCCGTCGTCCTCGAAGGTCACAACCACGAAATCGTTCTTTTTCCCCTCCACGCGGATGTCCAGCCGCCCCCCTTCGTCGACCGCGGCGAAGGCGTTGTTGATGATGTTCAGAAAGATCTGCTGCAGCTTGCCCCGATCGCACTCGAACGGGGGAAGCTCCTCGGGGACCTCCAGGCGGACCTCGATGTCCCTCAGCTCGGCCTCCTTTCCGATGAAGCCGAGCACCTGCTCGATCACCTCCTCGATACGGACCTCTTCCACGTCCGCCTCCAGGTTGCGAGCGAAGTTCAACAGCCTCTTCGTGATGACGCCCGCCCGCTCCACCGAGGCCAGGACCGAGTCCACCAGGCCGAGGAGACGTTCGTCCTGCGCGTACTCCTTCTTCAACCTGAACAGGTCCTGGATCAGGCCCGCTTTCTCGTTGATGACCGCCAGGGGGTTGTTGATCTCGTGCGCCACGCTCGCAGCCAGGCGGCCGATGGAGGCCATCTTGTTGGCATACTCGACCTGGTGAAGCGTGGCGACACGCTTCTGGTCCGCGATCTGGATCCTGCGAACCATGTAGGTGGACATCCCGAGAATGACCGCCATGATGACGCTGGCGCTGACGAGGAGAAAGCCGATCAGCTCGAGACGGATCCGGGCCCATGGCTTCATCAGCTCCTTCTTCTTCTTGATGACCATGAGGATAAAGGGCCCCTCCTCGATGTATCGGTATCCGATGAAAAGCTCCTCCCCGGCCGCGTTGCTCTCCTCCATGAGCTGCGTCTGCGGCGTGTACTCCGGCACCGGGAGCGGAAGCTCTCCCAGCACGTCACCGTAGTGACGCGACGGCGTCTGGAGAATCCCCTCGCGGTTGATCAAGAACGCATCCCCCTTCCCGCTGAGCTCCAGGTTGGAGAGCAGGCTTTCGAAGGGCCGGATGCTCAGGGCGGCCCTGAGGACGTAGAACGAGCCCGCTTCGGTGTCGCCCCTGACCGCGATCACCATGTGCGGCACCTGGCGGTAGCCGAGAAAGACGTCGCTCACGTGGACGCCGTACTCCGCCACCTGCTCGAACCACCTCTGACCGCTGTAGTCCTTTCCCTCCAGGCGATAGGGCCCCACGTAGTTCACCTGGTAACCCGATGCGTCGATCACGCCCAAATCGACGAACCCTCCGCCGAAGCTCCGGCCCAGATCCGACAGGACGCCGGCCAGCCGTTCAGGATCCTTCAAGGACTCGAGGTTGTTGTCGTGAACGATGAAGTCGAGCGCCGATTTCCGCTCCGTCAGGAAGAAGGAGATCGCCCTTCGAGTGTTGGAAACGATTCTCGCGGTCCTGAGCTGGAACTCGGACTCGATGGCCTGCTGCATGGCCGTGTAGTTCACCACCGTGATCACGATGAGCGGCAGCAGGGCGACTCCGCCCGTGAGCAGCACCGCGAGCTTCCAGATCCTTCGGTAGTCGAAGGTGTGACGCGAGGCGACGGGTGCATCTTCCCCGCTGTCCCGGAATGGCGGTTTGATGGTATCCCAGAGACGCATTCGAAGCCCCGTTCCGAAAGACCTCACGACGGACGGACTCGCAAAAGACGGATCAACCGCCGCAAAGATCGCCGCAACCCGATGACATTCCGGGGGCGGATCTCACACCCTCGGGCCTTTTCCGCCCCTCGCAGCGCCGCGCGGCGGAAGAAGCCGTTCCTTATGCCGCACCGTCCTCGCCTTTCCTGCCGACGATCTTTTCGTTGGCCCGCCGGATGGTTTCACTCAGCAGGTCGATGTCCACCGGTTTCTGCAGGTAAGCGAAAGCCCCCAGGTCCATGCAGGTGGTCTTGTCCGCCTCGGAACCGTGCCCGGTCAAAATGATGACCTCGATGCCCGGATTGGTCTGCTTGACCCGCCGCAGGACCTCGATCCCGTCGATGCCCGGCATCCTGAGGTCCAGGATCATCACCTCGGGCTCGTCCTCCCGGATCAACTCGAGCGCCGACTCCCCGTCGTAGGCCACGGCGGAACCCATGTCCCGCATGAGCAGCCGCTCGGAGAGCGTCTGCACGAACTCCCGCTCGTCGTCCACCAGGAGGACCTTGGACGGTGTCTCGAAGTCGTACTTGCGGTAGATGTCCGCCTGGTGAAACCCGGGGCCCACTTTTGTCTTCACGCCCTTCACCCCCTCGACATCCCAGGCGATCTGCTTCAGCTCCTCCTCCAGCCGGGCCAGCATCAGCACGTGCTTGTTGATGGTGAGCGTCACCACGCCCTCCCTGGCCTCGACCCCGACGTTGTGCCCTTCCCTGACGAGAACCACTTCCACGCGGGCGGACAGGAGGAAGTCGTCCACCGCCTTCCGGGACCGCCCGGTGGCCTGCACCACGTCCCGGCCCATGTGCTCCTCGATGAGCCCGAGGATCTCTCGCGGGTCTCTCTTGTCCGTCGGAATCAACATGTCGTACAGGCGGGGGTCCCAGGGGTCTTTCATGTCGCGCACCTCCATGACCCAGGAGGCCCGGTCCTCGTCCTGCCTGTGGATCAACCGGGCGGCCTCGCCTTCGCCCAGCCCGTAGGCATCGGAGGCGATTTTCAGGCGAGACGGCATGTCCGCGATGAGACAGACCCGGAGCACGTGATTGAGCTCCTCCGGGATGAGGTGCGCGACGAACCCCTCCACGACGGCATCTTCGTCCGAGGACAGTCTCTCCGCGAGCGCCAGCTTGAGATGGGCGACGGACCGCTCGCGCTCGTGTGTGAAGCGGTTGAAGACGGACGTCTTTGCGGTGAAAGCGCGTTGGATCTTGTTCCCCGGCATGCCGGATCGCCTCTCGGCCTCGGCCACGGCGTCCGTGTCCGAAAACAGGGGTTTTCCGGTCTTCTCCCGAAGGGCGGCGACGATCTCCTCCCCGCGGCAGAACGTCCCGCTGAAGATGCTGATCACTGGCATATCGGCCCCCTCTTTCCTGGAACTCAGGCGATTCGGCACACGTTGACGAGCGGGCAGAGGTCCTCACCTTCCGCCCTGTGTGTTTGTTCGTGCACGGCATCGACGGCCGTCTCCATGGTGGGGTGGAGGTGGTCCCGCCCGATCTTCTCCGTGAAATGCGTCCTCTCCAGCACCTCCATGACCGACTCGTTCACCCCGCTCAGCGAGATGTCGATCCCGGCGCTCCGCACGGTTTCCACGATCAGCGAGAGGACCTCTTCCCCGGACGCGTCGATGTCGTTGATCCCGTTCGCCACGATCACGATGTGCTTCAAGTCCTGCTTACGCCGCATCAGGTCGTTGATCTTGTCCTCCAGGTAGCTGGCGTTGGCGAAAAAGAGGGATCCCTCGAACCGCACCAGGGCGACGAACCGGCACTCCTGGAGCTGGTGCGTGGAGGCGCACCGGAACGACATATCCTCGAACCGGGCCAGGGAGGCGACCTTCGGCCTCATGCTCTTGTAGACGAACACGCCCAGGGAGAGCACGACACCGATCATGATGCCCCGGTCGAGGTGGGGTGCGAAACCGAGGGTGGCGACGAACGAGATGATGGCGATGGCGCCGTCATACCACTGGGCCCTCCACGCGTGCACGAAGCCGGAGACGTTGACGAGCCCGATGACGGCCATCATGATCACGGCGGCCAGGACGGACTGCGGCAGGTGGTAGAGCAGGGGTGTGAAGAAGATCAGCACGATCACCACCGCCAGGCTCGTGAACACGCTGGAGAGGCCGGACACAGCGCCGGCCTGGAGGTTCACCGCAGACCTGGAGAAGGAGCCCGATGTCGGGTAGCTCTTCCCGACGGCGCCGCAGATGTTGGCGAGCCCCTGGCCGATGAGCTCCCGGTTGGGATCGAGCCTCTGGCCGGTCTTGGCGGCCATGGCCTTGGCAATGGAGATCGCCTCCATGAAGCCCAGGAGGGAGATGATGGCGGCGAAGGGAAAGAGGTGGAGAATCAGGCGGAAGTCGATTCTCGGCACGCTGAGAGACGGCAGCCCGCTGGGGATGGCGCCGACGACCTCTCCGCCGCCGGTCAGGGTGAGCGATTCCTCCGAGAGGGGCCCGTTTCCCACCCGGATCCGCCAGACGCGGCCGTCGTGGGACGCGCCCTCCGGCAGGTTCTTGTCGAGGTAGAAGAGCTTCCGTCCTTCCGGCCCTTCCACACCGCGGAACACGAGGTTTCGAATCCGCTCCCGGTGTTCGTGGGCGTCCTGCTTGAGATGCTTGATCTCCAACGAGAGAACGCTGGCGTCGTGCTCGGCCTTGAGCGCTTCCACCCCCGGGCGGCTTTCGTCGCCCGCCTCCTCCAGGGTGCTGTAAGCCTGGGAGCGACGTTCGGAGAGCGCCGGGATCCTCCGGACCGTCTCGCTGAAGTCCTGAATCAGCTGCCGGGCCTCGGGCGATTCGATCTGCGCCAGGTCCACCCGGGCGTTGTGCTGGAACCCCGTCGCCCAGGAGATCAACGTGGTCACGGTCACCGCCACTAGCACGTTGGGAATCTTGGGAGAGATCCACCGCAGTCCGTACATGACGGCGAAGGCCAGGGCCCCCATGAGCAGTGTGGGCCAGTGGGTGTAGTGGACGGCGGCCTCGATCACCCGGATGATCGTCTCGTAGTGGTGGGACGCCTTGTCCACGTGAACGCCGAACATCTTGGAGAGCTGGGAGGAAGCGATGATGATGGCGGCGGCGTTGGTGAAGCCGTTGACGACGGGGTGGGAGAGAAAGTTGACCACCACCCCGAGCCTCAGGATCCCCAGGGAGAACTGGAAGAGCCCTACCATCAGCGCCAGCATGATGGCGTACGCGATGTACCCCTCGCTGCCCGCGGTGGCCAGCGGCTCTAGGGATGCCGAGGTCATGAGCGAGACCACGGCCACGGGCCCCGTGGCCAGCTGGCGGCTCGAACCGAAGAGCGCTGCGATCATGGGCGGGAGAAAGGAGGCATAGAGCCCGTAGTAGGGAGGCAGGCCCGCCAGCTGCGCATAGGCCATGGACTGCGGGATCAGGACCAGCGCCACGGTCAGACCGGAGACCGCGTCGATCCGAAGGTTCTCCAGGCTGTACCCCCTGAACCACTCCAGGAAGGGAAACAGCCGGGCCGGAAGCCCCTGGAACGGGCTCCCCCTAGACCCCACCCTTGGCGATCCTCCGACAGACTTCGATAAGCTCATTGTACAAAGACCCTGCGTCGTAGAGTTGGTAGGTGTTGAGCCGGGCCAGGCCGTCCACCATGGAGAACAGAATCATGGCCGTCTTCCTGGCCGGCATGCCGTCGATGGAGCCGTCCTCCTGGCCCCGCGCGACGGCCCGCTCGTAGACATCGATGAGGCACTCGTAGATGGCTTCCAGATGCTCCTTGCAGGCGGTGTTGATCCTGGCGAGCTCGTAGGCGTCATGGCGGTGGAGGAGCAGGAACCGGTCGTCCATCTGGCCCGAAAGGGAAAGATGAAAGGAAATCACCCCTTCCAGCATCTCCAGGCCGGTGCCGAACTCGGCTTCCTGCAGGTACTGCTCGAACTCGCGAACGATGTCCTCCTCGAGCCGCTGGAGGATGGAGATGAACAAGTCCTCCTTGTTCTTGAAGTGATAGAAGATGGTTCCCTCGGCCGCGCCGGTCATCTTGGAGATCTCCGACATGCCGGCGTCCTTGAACCCCTTGGTGGAAAAGAGGACGGTTGCGGCCCCGAGAATGGCTTCCTTCTTGGACAAGAGATTCCCTCCCCCCACAAAACCGACTGAGCACTCAGTCGGTTTTTACCCCACGAACGGGGGCCTGTCAAGCGAGAAAACGCGAATACCCGGAAAATGGGGGCAATCCACTCAAACCCTTTGATTTCGTGAGTCTTATTTTGTGCGAGCCCTTCGAGGTCCCTCGAGGGACGGCATCTCATGCCGCGAAAAGCACCGATGTGATTTCTGTTTTCTCGGAAAGGGGGAGAGGGAACCCTGATGGGATCGCGATCGGACCGCCTGCTGCCTGCGCCTGCGTGTAAAGGGACGCACACAATCGGCACCAACCTTCCGACAAGCGTGACACGGGTTGGGCCGCCAGAGCGAAAGAGGACCGGAAGCCAACCGCAACTGATTGGAATATCGGAGTATCTAGCAGAACCAGCGAAGAGATCAAAAAGCATACTTTTTGCATGTCAACTTGGACGCATTCGCAAAACCCGCTCACGCGCCGCTGGGCATGATATAACCTGTGGAAACCCCAAGGGCAGATCTCGAGGCTTCGGGCCTTTTGCGACCCCATCAACCTTGGAGAAGAAGCCTTCGATGAAGAAGCCATGAGGACGGACACCCAAATCACGGCGCTCGATACACCGTCCTCGGGCAACAAAGGATCCGCCAAAGCGTCCCGGCGTGTGTTGCCCGATCGGCGAATCACGCCTTTCGACTGGAACACCCCCGTCCGCATCGACGGGGAGCCCCCCATACAGCGCCGGAGCGGTGTTCCGCGCCGTGTCATCGCAGACCGCCGTAGAGAACCGGAAATCCCCCCTCTTCCAGGGGCTGCGGCCCAAGCGCTGGTCTTCCCCGGGCAGGGATCCCAGGCCGTTGGAATGGGAAGAGAGCTTGCCGCCTCGTTTCCCGTCGCCAGGCAGGTCTTTGAGGAAGTGGACGACGCCGTGGGGCTGCACCTGTTTCGCATCATGTGCGAAGGGCCGGAAAAAACCCTCATGCAGACAGAAAACGCCCAGCCGGCGCTGATGGCTTACAGCATGGCGTTGCTGAAGGCCCTGGAGGCGGAAGGGGGGGTCTCGCTGGAAGAAATGTGCCGGTATGTGGCCGGCCATTCCCTTGGAGAGTACACGGCGCTTGCTGCGGCGGGCAGCCTCACCCTTTCCCAGACGGCGCGTCTTCTCAGAGTTCGCGGCAAGGCGATGAACGAGGCCGTTCCTCCAGGCAGGGGCGGAATGGCGGCCGTCATGGGTCTCGATCTCGAGGCGGTTCGGGACGCGGTGCGAAGCGCGCAAGCGGGAGGCGTCTGCGCCGCGGCAAACGACAACGCCCCCGGACAGGTGGTGATCAGCGGGGACTTCGAAGCGGTGGAACGAGCCATCGCCCTCTGTCTCCAACGTGGTGCCAGACGAACCGCCATGCTGACGGTCAGCGGCCCGTTCCACTCCCCGTTGATGAGCCCGGCGGCCGAAAAGCTCGCGGACGCCCTGTCGCAATCGTCGCTCCGTTCACCGGCCGTCCCCCTGGTATCCAATGCCCTTGCGGGCGAGGTGACGGATCCTTCCCTGATCCGCGAGCTCCTGGTGAAAAACCTGACCGGAACCGTCCGATGGCGCGAGAGTGTGCTGTACATGAGACGGAAAGGCATTCGGACCGCGATCGAGGTGGGTTGCGGAAGGGTGCTCTCCGGTTTGGCAAAACGGATTGATCCCGCCCTGTCGCCCGTCTGCGTAGGCACCGCCCGAGAGGTCGAAACGCTGCTGTCCACCCTGAAAAGGATGGGCGGCGGGCCGAAACGGGAGCAGCGGAAAGGGCGGGAGCCGGAGGCATCCCCCGATGCGTTGGAGCTGCGGGTGCGGGAGCGGACCGCGAAGCTCGAGGCGTCGGAGGCCCGGTATCGCGTCGAGGCTGAATGGAGACGCAGGCTCACTCAACGGCTCGCCGGGCGCCTGGAGGAGCTGCGTCGCCAGGTCTCCACGGTCCTCCATGATGATGTCGTCCAGACGGTTGTCGCTGCGAAAATGAAAATCGAAAGCCTTTTGAGAGACCTGAGAGACAAGAAGGAACCGGATGATGCAAAGCGCCTGAAAGGGGCTGCCATGGATCTTGAGAGATCCGTCGCCACCCTGCGGGATTTGAGCTGCGAGCTCCCTCCCCTCGATCTCGAACAATTCGGACTGGCGGCGAAGATCCGATCGATGTGCGATCGACTTCAACCTCCGTGGGCCTCCATTGATTGCGTTTTGCACGGGCTGCCCCAAACCCTGGATCGCGACCTGGAGCTTGCGGTCTTTCGTGTTGCACAGGAAACGATCACCAATGCCATCCGCCACTCGGGCGGCGAGGAGATCCGTTTGACCCTGTCCGTCCGGACCGACCCCGACCTCTTGTGTCTTCGTGTCGAGGACAACGGCTGCGGGTTTTCCTGGGAAGAAGTCGTGTCAAACGCGTCCTCTGAGGGCCCCCTGGGCCTCATGATCGTCAGGGAGCTCGCCGCGGGCGTCGGCGGAGCGTTCCGTGTGGATTCGATCCCGGGGAAGGGCACCCGGGTGTCGGTGATGTTCCCCCTCGAGACGGCGACGACACCCTGAAGAAGCCCGTGCGGGTTTCGCGAGCCGGAAGGGATCGAGCCGCCATCCAAAGGGCACAGTGCCTTCACCCTCCGAATACCGCAGGCAGGGCCTCTTCCCGAATCCGTTCCCAGAGGTCCTCCCCGCCGAAGCTCTCGATGTAGACCTTCATCTTGGGCTCGGTCCCCGAGGGGCGCATGGCGAACCAGGATCCGTCCTCCAGCAGGACCTTGATGCCCCCCACGGGGGCGTCGTTTCCCGGCGCCCGGGTCAGCACGGACCGGACCGCCTTTCCCGCCACGCGGGAAGGCCCGAATGCCTCCGGCGAGAGCGCGGCCAGCGCGGACTTCTGCGCGTCCGTGATGGGACCGTCCGACCTCCGGTAGAAGGGCTCGCCGTATTGGGCGGTGAGGGTCTCCCGGTAGATCTCCGAGGGGGTCCGGTCCGTCCTCGCCAGGATCTCGGCGGCCAGGAAGGACATGCAGAACCCGTCCTTGTCCGTGCACCAGACGGAGCCGTCCCGCCGCAGGAACGAGGCTCCGGCGCTCTCCTCCCCGCCGAAGGCGAGCCGGCCTTCGAGGAGACCCTGAACGAACCACTTGAACCCCACGGGGACCTCGTAGACGGTCCGCCCCAGGCCCTCCACCACCCGGTCGATCATGGAGCTGCTCACCAGGGTCTTGCCCACCTGCAGCTCGTCCCCCCAGGAGGGGCGGTGCCGGAGGAGGTACCAGACGGCTGCGGACAGGTAGTGGTTGGGGTTCATCAGACCGGCGGCGTCGACGATCCCGTGGCGGTCCACGTCCGGGTCGTTTCCCCAGGCGAGGTCGAATCGGTCGGCGAGCGCGATCAGCCCGGCCATGGCGTAGGGGGAGGAGCAGTCCATCCGGATCTCGCCGTCCGAGTCGAGGGTCATGAACCCGAAAGCCGGATCGACCTGCTCGTTCACCACCTCGAGGTTCAGGCCGTAGGCCTCGGCAATGGCCCCCCAGAAGTCCACCGAGGCCCCCCCCATGGGATCGACACCCAGGCGGAGCCCGGCACCCCGGACGGCGTCCATGTCCACCACCCCCCCCAGATCGCGGACGAAGGGGGTGACGAAATCCCGCTCCTCCGTGGTGCCGCCCCCCCTGGCCCGGCGGTAGGGGACCCGCCGTACGGGCTTTCCCTCCTTCATCAGCGCGTTGGCCCGCTCCTGGATCCAGCGGGTGACGTCCACGTCCGCCGGGCCACCGTGAGTCGGGTTGTACTTGAACCCCCCGTCCCGGGGAGGGTTGTGGGACGGGGTGACGACCACGCCGTCGGCGAGCCCGGCGGACCGGCCCCGGTTGTGCTCCAGGATGAGATAGGAGATGACCGGGGTGGGCGTGTACCCGTCCCCCGCGTGAACGACCACGTGCAGGCCGTTTGCGGCAAAGACCTCCAGGGCCGTCCGGAAGGCCGGCTCGGAGAGGGCGTGGGTGTCGAACCCCATGAACAGGGGCCCGTCGATCTTGCGCTCCCCGCGGAAGTCGCAGATGGCCTGGGCCGTCGAGGCGATGTGGGCCTCGTTGAAGGTCCCGCTCAGCGACGAGCCCCGGTGCCCGGAGGTCCCGAAGGAGACGGGCCCCGACGCCTCTTCCGTGTAGAAGGAGGCGACCAGCCTCGGCACGTGGATCCGCGTGGATGCGGGGACCTTGTTTCCTGCCAGCTCATGTACCGTCATGGTGGAAACGCTCCTTTCGCTGTCCCATCCGGAACCTTCCATCCCAGAGGCAAAAACCGTTTGTCGATAGCGCATGATGTGTTATGTGTGGACTGTCATCAAGGTACCACACCCGGCCTCCCCGGGGAAACGCCCATTTCCGACGGACCGCACCTCGAGTCACCGTTCCGTGGTTGACGCGTTCGCAAGGACCGCTCACGCGCCGCTGGAAACGCCATGAGCGATTGATATTCCAAGGGCAGACCTCAAGGCCAAAGGCTTTTGCGACTCCATCATGGTTCGAATCGCCTCCATCTTGACAGCCGTGGCCGTCTCCTCCCTCATGTACTGGGGCATCGTGATCGTCCTGAGACGGCGCCGCGTCCGGGAGTACGTGGTCGCCCACCCCATCCTGCACCCCAACGCCATCTGCATCTGGCGCGTCCTGATCGGCCTCATCGGCATGATGCTCTACTTCGTGCTGGGCCACCAGTTCTGGGGCATCCTCTTTTTCACCGTTTCGGCCTTCCTGGACGGCGTGGACGGCCTCGTCGCCCGCCGGTGCGACCTCGTCACCGGCTTCGGCGAGGAGATCGACCCCCTCTGCGACAAGCTCACATACCTCCCGCCCATGGGCTTCTTCGCCTATCAGGGGTTGATCCCGGTCGGGGCGTTCTGGGCCCTCGTCCTGATCGAGTTCCTGGGCCAGTTCGTGGTCCGCTACTTCCTGAAGCGGTTCACCGCCTTCTCGGTTCAAGCGAACAACTTCGGCAAGATCAAGGCCGTTCTCCTCTTTGCGCTGATCATCTACCTGGCCATCCTGGACGACTCCCTGAAGGTCCCCGACTTCACCACCCAGCTGCTCTACCTGAGCATCATCATGTCCCTCGCCTCCATCGTCTTCAAGGCGATCCCCAACCGGCTGTACGCGGACATCCTCAGCATCCTGAACCTCCTCTGCGGAATCCTGGGCATCGTCCTCGTGGTTCAGGCCCACTACGTTCTCGCCGCGCTTGCCATCCTGGCCGGGCAGGTGTTCGACCTGTTCGACGGGCGCATGGCGGAGAAGCACGGGGGCACGAGGTTCGGCCCCTGGCTGGACGACATCGCCGACCTGACGAGCTTCGGCCTGTGTCCCGCCCTCCTCATGTCCGAGCTGGGCCGGCTCAGCCCCCATGCCGTGTCGCTCGGCGCGCTCTACTTTCTTGCGGTCTCCTTCCGGCTGTGGCGGTTCGTCATTCGGGACAAGCGCGACCGGGACATCCCCCAGGGGGCGTTCAACGGCCTCCCCAGCCCGGCGGGCGCCCTGGTGGCCTTGGGGGCCCTCCTGTTCTGGCGGGACACCTGGGTCTCCTGGGTCGTGATCTGCGCGACCTCCTTCCTCCTGGTGAGCCACATCCGGTTCGTCCACTTCGGCCGCGTCATCCTGCCGCTGATGCCCCGGAGCCTCGTGATCCTGCTCGGCTTTCTCGTGCTCCTCATCGCGGCCTACCTCATCAAGGTCCGGGACCCCCGGATGCTCGGCGGGGTCCTCCTGGGCCTCTTTGCGATCTACGGGCTCGCCGGCAACTACCGGGTCCTGAGCCGCTTCCTGCGGACCGGGGACTGAGGCGAACCCTACAGCATCTGGTAGGGATCCACGTCGATGACCACCTTCACGCCGCTCCCCCGGGTCAGCTTCGACGACAACGCCTCCACCCGGTGCAGGAACCGGTGCAGTCCCTCCACCCGGGCCCCCTTGACCAGGATCTGCCACCGGTGCTTTCCCTTGATGCGGGCGATGGGCGCCTCCACGGGGCCCAGGACCTGAAGGCCGACGCCCGGGTCCCCCTCCCGCCGGATCTCCTCCATGCCCCGGCCCAGCCTCCGGGCGATCCGTTCGGCCGCCTCCCGCTCCGGGCCCTGGATCTGGAGCCTGGCCAGGTGCGAGAACGGCGGGTACCCCAGCTGGGATCGAAGCCCCTTTTCCTCGCGAAAGAACGCCCCGTAGTCGTACGCCCGGGCGGTGGAGATGGCGTAATGGGACGGGTTGTAGGTCTGCACGACGACCCGTCCCGGATGCTCGCCGCGCCCGGCCCTTCCGGCCACCTGGCACAGCAGGTGAAAGGTCCGCTCGGCCGCGCGGAAGTCCGGGAACCCCAGCGACGCATCCGCCGCAATGACGCCCACCAGGGTCACGTTGGGAAAGTCGTACCCCTTGGTGATCATCTGGGTGCCCACGAGGATGTCGATCCCGCCCGCGCCGAACCGCTTCAGCAGCTTGTACGCCTCTCCCTTCCGCCGGGTGGAGTCCCGGTCCATACGATCGATACGGGCTCCGGGAAGCAGCGTGCGGAGCTCGTTCTCCAGCCGCTCCGTTCCGAACCCCAGGGCCCGGATCCGGTCGTGCCCGCAGGCGGCGCACTGCGTCAAAGGCCGGGTTCGAAAGCCGCAGTAGTGACAGGCGAGCAGGTCGTCCTTCAGGTGGTGGATCAGGGTCAGGTCGCAGTTCGGGCAGCGGACCGTCTCCCCGCAGCGACGGCACAGGCAGACGCGGTGAAAGCCTCTGCGGTTGAGAAACAGAAGGGTCTGCCGGCCCTCGGACAGGGTGCGTTCCAGGGCCTCCCTCAGGACCGGGCTGATCATTCCTCCGCCGGGCGCCCCCGCTTCGGCGGCCTCCTTCATGTCCACCACCTCCACGGGGGGCATGGGGCGCTTCTCCACGCGCTGGGGCATGGAGAGCAGGACGTACTTGCCCGTCAGGGCGTTGTGGAAGGACTGGATCGAAGGGGTGCCCGAACCCAGGAGGACCACGGCGCGCTCCATCTTGCCCCGCACCACGGCCGCGTCCCTCGCCTGGTACCGGGGGGACTCCTCCTGCTTGTAGGAGAAGTCGTGCTCCTCGTCCACCACGATGAGCCCGGGGTTCGGAAGGGGAGCAAAGAGCGCGGACCGGGCGCCGACGACCACGTCCACACCGCCGCCGGCGATGCGCACCCACTGGTCGTAGCGCTCCCCTTTGCTCAGCCCGCTGTGGTAGACGGCGACCCGGTCCCCGAGGCGGGACCGGAACAGGGCCTCCATGTACCCGGAGAGGGAGATCTCCGGGACCAGGACCAGGGCCTGCCGTCCCAGGGCGACGGCCTCCCGGACGGCCCGGAGGTAGACCTCCGTCTTCCCGCTCCCGGTCACGCCGTGGATCAGGCAGGAGGCGAACCCGCCTTTCCGGAGGAGCCCCCGGATCTCCTTCAGCGAGGCCTCCTGCTGGGGGAACAGCGTCGCCGGTTCGAAGGCCGGGAGGAGCTCGCATCCGTCCGGGGTCTTGAGGACGGGGGCGTCGTAGGTCTCCAGAACCCCTCTCTTGACCCACTTCCGCACGAGGTAGTCCCCGTTGGGGAACCGCGCCTTCAGGTCCCGAAGACGGAGGCCGTCCGACGCGAAGAGCGACTCCAGGAAGACCTGCTCGTTTCGGGCGGCAAGG
>Ga0207797_1000891_pt1 | contig 22189 bp, 17 predicted proteins | sample PRCRCaboRojoPR_6_FD_187275 | JGI IMG/M metagenome (GOLD analysis project Ga0207797, IMG submission 187275) | Marine sediment microbial community from Cabo Rojo, Puerto Rico - PR CR 10% Liquid 1 (SPAdes) | ecosystem: Environmental > Aquatic > Marine > Coastal > Sediment | place: Cabo Rojo, Puerto...
TCATATCAAGTTAAGTTAACCAGCTGATTCATCCCCAGGGCAAGCCCTGGGGCATTCTCAGCTATTGTTGGTAAAATAAAATAGAAAGAAATATTTAATATGCTAATTTCGCTTCCCGGGAGGTTGTAACAATCAAATTAAACGAACTGACTTTACACGAGACTCTTGACTTGCTGGAAGAGGAACCGGAAAGAATCGAAGAACTTTACGACGATCTCTTTGTCCGGATAAACGAGGTCGAAGACGACGTACAGGCTTACCTGGAATTAGGCGACAAGGAGGATCTACTGGACCAGGCCCGGGACTACCTCGACAGGCCGTTAAAAGGTGTCCCAGGAACGATAAAGGACAACATACAGACCCTCGGTTACAGGACTACCTGTGGGTCAAGTTTCCTCGCGGATTACGACTCCGTCTACGATGCTACGGTAATTAAATCACTGAAAGAAGGGGGTTCACCCGTACTTGGCAAGGCCAATATGGACGAGTTTGCGATGGGGTCCTCGACCGAGAACTCCTTTTTTCAAACCACCAGAAACCCGAACGACCTCTCCCGCGTACCGGGAGGCTCTTCCGGTGGTTCTGCTGCGGCCATAGCTGCCGACGAGGCGATATACGCCCTCGGTTCCGATACTGGCGGTTCGGTGCGTCATCCCGCTGCATTCTGCGGAGTAGTCGGCCTGAAACCAACGTATGGCCTGGTATCACGGTACGGTTTGACCGCATTTGCCTCATCTCTTGACCAGATAGGCCCGATAACGAAAGACGTTTACGATGCCGCCCTGGTGCTTAACTACCTGGCAGATTACGACGAAATGGACTCGACCTCAGCAGTCAAGGGGACTCCGGATTACACTCAAGGGATAAAGGAGGGAATATCCGACTTCACGATCGGTTTTCCCGAGGAGTACTTTGGCGAGGAACTCGATTCGAGTATCCAGGATAGAGCGGACGAGTGGAAGGAAAACTTTGAGGGTCTGGGGGCCGAAGTCAAAGACATCTCGCTTCCCCATTCGGAATACGCCATAGCAACCTACTACTTAATTGCCAGTTCGGAGGCCAGCGCCAACCTCGCTCGTTTTGACGGCGTCAGGTATACCAGCCGGGCCGAGACCGAGACCATAGACGAATTGTTTTCGAAAAGCCGGGACGAAGGCTTCGGCCCGGAGGTAAAACGCCGGATTCTCCTGGGCACCTATGCGTTATCGGCCGGTTATTACGACGAATACTACGGTAAAGCGCAGAAAGCCAGGAGGCTAATAAAGGAGGACTTCGATCGGGCTTTCGAGGAAATTGACCTCATAGCCGCACCTACTTCACCAACTCCTGCCTTTAAAATCGGCGACAAAATCGACGACCCTCTTGACATGTACCTATCGGACGTATTTAACGTTCCGGTAAACATGGCAGGGCTACCGGCGATGTCAGTACCGGCTGGCGAAGTAAACGATCTGCCCGTGGGGATGCAAATCATCGGCGACAGTCTGACGGAAGAGGAAATTCTCAGGGCAGGATACGCGTTCGAGCAGGCCTTCTAGGTCCGGAAAATCTTTGTCTTTAAGACACGGTTCTCTAAAACCGGACTACAGGGGCTAACCGGTTAAGGTATTTATTGGGTGAATAAGTTGGTTCTAACGCTTCTTACGACCTCCTTAATTTCGCTGCTGACGTCACTCGCGGTTTCCGGCCTGATTATCAAGTTGATGAGTGATCAGGGTCTGGGACAGCAGATACGTAGCTGGGGTCCAACCCTTCACGCACACAAAAGCGGCACACCCACCATGGGCGGACTGGCCATACTGGCCGGTATAGGAATATCTTCCTTTCTACTCTGGCTTTTTTCGCCAGAAGAAAACCACTACTTGGCCCTATTTCTGCTCGGTGGGTTTGGCTTTGGCCTCATCGGGTTCTCGGACGACCTGTTGAGCATACTCCGTGGACAATCACAGGGGCTGAGTCCGGCTGAAAAAATAGGCTCTCAGGTCGTTTTTTCACTTGGATTGATTTTTCTTGCTTTTCATTTGCTGGAAACACCAAACCAGGTATTATTGCCCTTCATCGGGAGAGAAATATTTCTCTCGCCTCCATGGTTCCACACCCTCGCAACCTTCGTAATCGTCGGAACGGTCAACGGGGTAAACCTATCCGACGGACTGGATGGACTGGCGGGCGGAGGGGTAGTCATTACTCTTGCCGGGTTTGCCTTGCTTGGTCCGCTGGAGTTGCTGCCAGTCCTGGCGATTTCCGTGGCCGCAACCGTCGGCTTCCTCTGGCATAACCTGTTTCCCGCGGACATCTTTCTCGGTGACACCGGTTCCTTTGCTCTCGGCGGTATAATCGCAACCGCGGCAGTAGTAACCAGGACCGAATTATTTCTCCCGCTGTTCGGTGGTCTATTCGTGCTTGATACTCTATCCGTCATAATCCAGGTCCCTTACTACAAAATTACCGGAAGCAGGGTGTTTAAAATCAGCCCGCTTCACCACCACTTCGAATCCGCAGAGGGAATAGATTACAGTTATTTGCTTCCCGAGGTGGAATGGGCCGAACCGAAGGTCACGGGGAGACTGTGGATAGTTCACCTAATTCTGGGGTCCATCGGTTTAGCGGGGTACTTTTGTTGCTTTTAGCGCTTATCCACGGAGACCTTGATATAGAAAAAGGGGGAGTTAAGCCGGATCCTGTGTCAGGAAGCCATCTATCTCAGCAGCCTACCCGGAGGTAACGGAGCGGGCAGCTCCAGCCTCCCTATTTGGCTTTACTCCGGTCGGGGTTTGCCCTGCCTTCGACCTCGCGGTCGAAGCGGTGAGCTCTTACCTCGCCGTTTCACCCTTTCCAGCACTCAATTGGAGCCTCCATCCACTTTTGGAAAAATTTGTAGTGTCTTTTTCCGTAACTCGCTGCTTTTTCCTTTTTTAGATGAAGTACCCAATTGAGTGCTGGAGGTCTCTTCTCTGTGGCACTTTCCAGCCGTCTCCGGCTCTGGTCTACGGCAGTACGCCTCGACCAGCGACCTGCCCTGTGGAGTCCGGACTTTCCTCGACCGTAAACTTACGGTCGCGACTTCCTCTCCCCCTCGCAACTAATTCTATTCGCTCCCAAGGGGACGATCAATTGCGGCAGGATTTACTCGGGATGGTGAACGTTAATTAATCGTATGAAACTAACTAAAAAGGTCCCGTATTGCTTTTATTAAACCACGGGACCAGGCAACCATCTTATGCTCCTTCCCTTTAAACATGACGACGGACGATTCAACCCTGTTGGTCAGGTTGTCCGCTGTCCTGCCAAAGAGGAAACGATTAAATACCCACTCACGGCCCGGCCCAAGCACCAGCAGGTCGGCGCCCTCGGCTGCAGTCAACAAACCATCCAATACGGAGTCCGAAGTAACTATTCTGGTGTCAAGCGAGTTTTCCATCAGGTCAAGTGCCTCCTCCAAGTATCCGGCCGCTTCCTCTCCACTCTTGGCTTCCTGCCCGCCAGTAAGGACGTGAACCAGCTCACCCTCCGCACCGCTCTGACCGACTAACTTGTCGACCAGGGATAACCGCTTCGGTCTCGGGTTATTCGGCCCCAGCGGCATCATTACTTTTTTCACCTTCCCGAGTTCTTTTCTCGATTTCAGAACGGCAACGTCACAGGAAGCTCTATGCATTACCTTGTTTACCACGGAACTCCTTCGGACGGCCACCGAGGTAATCCGACCAAACCACCCAAGGAGGATTAAATCAGCACCGAGCTCATCGGCCGTGTTAATTATCGCATTAGGTATTGAGCTGGACGTTACGGTCAGAGGTTTCGCTACCCGACCGAGCCGCTGCGCGTAATGTGTCGTATCCATCACGAGCTGGGAACCCTTACGCCAGGACCTCTCCTCTTCCGGAAACGAGCCCGACTGTGTGACGTTCATGACGTGAAAAGTCGTCCGGCTGTCGGTAATCAAATGAGCCAGCGTCACGAGCTGCTTGGCCGTCTCCGGGTTGGCGACGCTGATTAGAACGTTCTCGTAGTTCAACTCCTCAAGTGAAGGCACTTCGGCTTTTTCGGTCATTTTAACCCGACTCCAGTAAGGAATCTATTTCCAGGTTCAACTTCAGAACGTTTACCCGCTTTTCGCCATACAGGCCAAGAAATTTCCCCTTCACGTGTTCATTTACGATTTCTCTTAGTTTTTCCCGGCCCAACCCGGTAGCACGGGCTATTCTCGGTACCTGCAGTTTTGCGGAAGCGGGAGTAATATGCGGGTCGAGGGCAGAACCGGATTCCGTGACGAAACTTACCGGAACCTCTTCCGCTCGTACGCCTTCTTCTTCCAGTCTGTCGAGAATATTTCTTGCTCTATTAACGAGCTTTTCGTTCGTCGGGGCCAGGTTCGCACTCCCCGAATCGGTTGCGTCGTAGCTGGTTGACGACGGCCTGGGATGAAAATACCGGTCGGAGTTAAAGGACTGCCCAATCAGCTTCGAACCAACCAGGCGGCCTCCGCTTTCGACGAGACTACCCCGAGCCGGCCCCTGCCAGACCAGGTTACCTATTCCCGTCAGCGCCAGCGTATAAAGGAGGCTCGTCAGCAGGATAGCAATGATAATTACACGAAACCCGGTAGCAAACTGGTTGCTAATACCGATCCGGTCAGCTTCGGGTAATTGTTCTTCCGCTTCCCCGGATTCGTTATCTGTTCCCTGAACCCCTTTTTCGGCGTCACAATCCGTGTCTTTCAGGTTCTCTTCCGCTTCAGCCACTTCAAAACACCCCCACTGCTACGAGCAACGTATCAATCAATTTGATCCCGAGGAAAGGCACTACGAGGCCACTGCCCCCGTAGATCAACATATTTCGGACGAGCAACCGAGAAGCGCTAACCGGTTTGTACTCCACGCCCCGCATTGCAAGCGGGACGAGAAACGGAATAATCAAACTATTGTAGATGAGCGAAGCAACCACGGTACTTTGCAGGGAATGGAGGTTCATCAAATTTAGCTTTCCCAGGGCCGGAATACTGGAAGCAAAGATCGCCGGCACGAGGGCAAAGTACCGAGATACGTCGTTTGCGATGCTAAAGGTGGTCAAAGACCCCCGGGTCATCAGGAGCTGCTTACCGATACCGACAACCTCAATCAGTTTGGTCGGATCGGAATCCATATCCACCATGTTTCCGGCTTCCTTGGCCGCGGCAGTACCGGCGTTCATGGCGAGACCGACGTCTGCCTTGGCAAGTGCAGGAGCGTCGTTCGTACCGTCTCCGGTCATGCCCACCATGTGGCCTTTTGCTTTCTCTTCCTCGACCAGACCGATTTTCTCCTCCGGCTGAAATTCAGCGTGGTACTCGTCCAAACCGGCTTGCTCCGCGATATAACGGGCGGTCCTTTCGTTATCACCGGTACACATTACGGTCTTAATCCCCATCTTTTGAAGTTCCGCTATCCGATCACCTATTCCAGTCTTCAACTCGTCCTGGAGTTCGATCAGCCCGATGGCTTCACCCTCGACGGCCAATCCCAACGGGGTACCCCCCGAATCGGCAACTTCCGCTGCTTTGTCCTCCAGTTCCTCCGGTACGGAATCCGCGTAATCCTTAATTGCGTCCACCGAACCCTTCCGGATCTCCGTTCCGTCCTCGAGGTCGATGCCACTTATTCCCGTCTCGGCCGTGAACTCGATAAAGTTATCCTCCGGCAACTCGGACTCATTGACTTCCGCGCCCTTCTGCTCGGCCAGTGCAACAACCGAACGACCTTCCGTAGTCTCGTCGTAGTAAGAAGCTTTCAGTGCAGCATCCGCAACGGAATCTTTGTCCCCGCTTCCGGTCGGGATGAAATCGGTCGCTGCCCTTTCTCCCGTCGTGATGGTACCGGTTTTGTCCAGAATCAACACGTCGAGATCACCAGCCGACTCGACCGCCTTGCCGGACTTGGCTATTACGTTATCCCTGGTTACCCTGGTCATTCCCGCTATCCTGATTGCTGAAAGTAGAGCGCCGACGGTGGTCGGGATTAAACCGATTAACAGCGCTATCTGATCGGCGACTTCGACGTTGAGCCTGACGAAATCACCGAAAAAAGTTAGAGTGGTGACGACCAGCATGTAGATGAAGGTAAAACTGGCCAGCAGCAGTGTGAGAGAGATTTCGTTGGGAGTTTTTTCCCGGCTGGCACTCTCAACCAGACCAATCATCTCGTCCATAAAGGACTCCCCGGCAGCAGCCGTTAATTCTATCTTTAGCTCGTCACTCAGCACTTCGGTTCCTCCGGTTACCGAACTCTTGTCACCGCCGCTCTGCCTTATGACCGGTTCGGATTCGCCGGTAATGGCGGATTCATCTATCGAAGCCGATCCCTCGACTATGGAACCGTCCCGCGGTATCATGTCTCCCTCTTCCACGTACACCAGGTCGCCTTCCTCCAGGTTCTCCGACTCGACCTCCTCCAGATCGCCTTCTCCTATCTCGTCCAGTGGAACGTCCTCTTTTAACTTTTTCCCCACGACCTCTTCCTTCATTGCCCGCAAGCTTTCGGCGTGAGCCTCGCCCTGTGCCTCGGCGAGCGACTCCGCGAACGTCGCAAAGAGCACCGTGAATACGAGCACGATCGAAATCGCCGAATAGTACCATCTCCCCTGAGCTCCGCCAAAGAACCCCGGGAAAATGGTCAAAACAATTACTATCAGGGTGCTGATCTCCGTAACGAATATCACGGGGTTCTTCACGAGGTAACGCGGACTCAGCTTCTTCAGGGCATCTACCATGGCCTGAGTTATCTGTTCTCTATCCATTATCAGTCACCATAGCGATAAAAGTTCGGCAATTGGCCCGAGGGCCAGAGCGGGAACAAAGACCAAACCACCAATTACGACCATGATCACCACGAGAAGCACCAGAAACGGCAGGTTTTCGACCTTTAGCGTACCCTCCGATTCCGGCCTTATTTTCTTTCTGGCAAGAGAATCAGCGATCATCATCTGTAGAACCAGCGGGACGTAACGTGCCAGAAGAATCACTATTCCGCCGGAGAGGTTATAGAAGACGGTATTGTCGACCAAACCCTCGAAACCGGAGCCATTGTTCGAAGCCGCGGAGAAGAACTCGTAAATCACCTGAGTGAAGCCGTGAAAACCGGGATTCGTGATGGAGTTTCTACCGGCCTCCGTAAACACTGCGATCCCCGTGGGAAACAGAACCAGCGTCGGTAGCAAGAGGATAATTATCGCTGCAAACTTGATCTCGTCCGACTCCAATCTCTTCCCCAGGTAGCCGGGGGCTCTACCAATCATCAGCGCTCCCATAAAGCTGGCCAGGAAGACGTAGGTTAACAGATTCATCACTCCGGTACCGATACCGGCAAAGAGTGAATTGAGGCTCATCCCCAGGGTAAGGGCCAGGCCGCCCAGTGCCGTAAAACTGTCGTGCATGGCGTTGACCGAACCCGAAGTCGTCGAGGTGGTCGAAACGGCCCAGATGCTACTCAGCACCGACCCAAAGCGAACCTCTTTACCCTCCATGTTACCCAGAGACTGATCGACCCCGAGTCCGTTCAACCCAGGATTTCCCGTAATTTCCCCTCCGAGGGTCAGGGCCAAAAATATCAGAACGAGAAAGGATACAGCACCGACTAATACCAGGCCGTGCTTCCTCTTCTTTACCCAGACACCGAAGGCGTAAAAGTTGGAGACCGTTCCCAGGAGGAGAAACAGGTTAAGGACGACGTTGGAAAACGGCGTCGGGTTCTCGAACGGATGGGCCGCGTTGGCCGCAAAGAACCCACCACCGTTGGTTCCGACCATTTTTATTGCTTCCACGGCCGCCACTGGCCCTCGGGAGATGGTCTGGATTGCTCCTTCCAGGGTAGTGACGGAGATCGGCCCGGAAAAGGTCTGAGGCACGCCCTGGCTGAGCAAAAACAGGGCGAGAATAAAGCTAATCGGCAACAGGAATCTGGTCAGTGACTTGACGAAGGCAACGAAAAAGTTCCCGAGGCGTGGGTCCTGATCGTTAGTCAAACCCTTCGCAAACCCCACGAGCAGTCCCATTCCGGTGGCAGCGGAGACGAACATCGCAAGTAAAACCGCTCCGAGCTGGGAAAAGTAGGATAAATCAGTCTCGCCGGCATAGTGCTGCTGGTTGGTATTCGTGACGAAAGTAGACGCGTTATGGAATGCCAGATCCCAGTCCAGACCACCGATATCTGCGGGATTTAGCGGTAAGCCCCCCTGAAACAGGAAGATAAAGTAAATCAGGAGAAAAAGAATCAAATTGACCGAGAGAGCACTCAGCAGGTAGGATTTCCAGTTCATCGAGGTATCGGGATCTATCCCGGCCACCCGATAAATAAGCCTTTCGATTGGTTCCAGGACTGGCTCCTCCAGATAACGCTCCAGATAACGGAAAAAACCGGGGAAACCTTCGCTAACCCCCAGCTCCTTCCGAAAGCTCCAGCCGAGGTACTCCCCAAAAACGTAGACCAGCAGGGAAAGAACCAGGATAAACAGGAAGACCGGCAGTACGATTCCAAAAAACATGCTAGAACCGCTCCGGGAATATCAGGACGTAGCCGAGGTAGAGGAAGATGAATCCAGCTACCACGACAAGCAAGATCTTTCCACCCATCCGTGACCTCCCAGCTGGTTCCAGGTTGGTGTTACTCACGGAACCAGCAATTATACACAAATTGATTCGGGGTGAATAATATTAAAGCTTTCACCCAGGTTCCGGCAAACTACTGGAATTAAATAATATTTTTTTGAACCCGTTCCTTCAAACACTAAACTAATTCGCTCATTTCCAGCTTTCCTCGCTTTCGAGACGGAAGGAACCGAGAACTGCGACCAGAATAACTCCCAGTATCCCGAAAAGGGTTACGACAATAGTTGTCTCAAGGGTCCAGACAAAGCTAATTTCCGGGTTCGCCGCGGATCCAAGCAAGACCTGAAATGGCTTGCGGAGCGCTCCGAGCATGAGGCCAATCAGGAAGCCAAGCGTCGGGGAACGCCACCGATCCAGGGTGTAGGAGAGCACCCGGGAGAAAGACATTAGACCCAGAGCGGCACCGAAACCAAAGACGACCAGAGTCGGCAAACTACCGGGTAAATTACCGATCTTGTCCAGGATGTACTCGTACTGCCCGATCAATAAGAGGATAAAGGCGCCGGATATCCCAGGCAGGATCATTGCACTGACGGCGACAGCCCCGGCAAGAAAAATTAACGGGAGCGAGTGGCCAAAGTTTCCCCCCGACACTCCTACTATTAGTACTGAGGCCACGGCCCCGACCAGTCCGGCAAAAAGCACGGCAAAACCGGACTGCGGCACCTCAAAGTAAAGCAAAACTGCCGAAGCAAGAATTAAACCGAAAAAAAATGCGTAGGTATACGGGGGGTAATTATCCAGTAAAAACCGGGCAAACTGTGATGCAACAAGGAGAGCAAAACCCTCTCCAAACAGGACTGGCACGAGAAAACCCCACCTTACGTCCTTCAACCCCTGCCAGAAATTCCGGGGTCGCCAGGCAAACAGGTCGAGAATTATGGTCGGTTTGAAGGATTTTATGGCGTTAATAAATTCCTGATAGATCCCCGTAACCAGGGCCATTGTACCGCTAGATACTCCGGGTATCACGTCGGCCAGCCCCATTACCATGCCCTTGAGAACCAGGATTGCTTTCGTCTTAAACCTTTTCAAATGATATCGGACTCCGTATGCGATATTTGCCGATAATTAACGGCAGTAATTGATATTAATTTTAAACCAGGAGCCAGCGAAAAACACCGGGGAGTACCTCCAGTTGCGGAAGGACCGGCTTACCGATTCCGGATAGCACTTCTCCCGGGCGAATTATTCTCTAAAAACTTAACCCGAATTTCAATTCCTCCGTCCATCGTTCCACCTGGCCGTTTAAAAATCGGCTACATTACGTTATCCTGATATCAGATTGACAGTTGATATATCAATAGATCCCGGAGGTCGTAACCAAGATGAAAACAGACATCGGTATAATCGGAATGGCTGTGATGGGACAGAATCTCGCTTTAAACGTAGAATCCAAAGGTTACAGCGTATCCGTCTACAACAGAAGCGAGTACAGAACTCGCGAGTTCGTTGAAGATAGAGCTCAGGACAGGGATATCGTACCCGAGTACGACCTGGAAGGGCTCGTAAATTCGGTTGCCAGACCGAGAAAAATCCTCTTGATGATCAAGGCCGGGTCGCCCGTCGATAAAGTCATATCACAGTTAATTCCGCTTCTCGACGAGGGTGACGTGATCCTGGACGGAGGAAACTCCAACTTCAGGGACACGGATAGACGGATAGAGGAAGTCAATTCGGAGGGGATCCTTTACCTGGGTACGGGTATCAGTGGCGGGGAATACGGAGCCAGGCACGGTCCGTCGATAATGCCGGGAGGAAACGAAGAAGCCTACGAGATCGCAGGCCCAGTTCTCGAGGACGCGGCGGCTCAGATACCGGAAGGACCCTGTTGTACCTATCTCGGCCCTCGCTCGGCCGGTCACTACGTCAAGATGGTCCATAATGGAATCGAATACGGAGTTATGGAGGCCATCGCCGAGTCCTACTGGGTGATGGACCGAGGGATGGGTCTGTCCACCGAGGAGATGAGTTCGGTTTTCTCAAGCTGGAACCAGGATATGGAATCTTACCTGGTTGAAATCACTGCCGAAATACTCGAGCACAAGGACAAGAAGACGGGGGAACCATTGATCGACCAGATTCTCGACACGGCGGAACAAAAAGGCACGGGAAAGTGGACCGCTCAGAACGCTCTTGAGCTCGGCGTCCCCGTTCCCACCATAACCGCGGCAGTTGACGGTCGGTTCATCTCGTCCCGAAAGGAAGAGAGGAGCGAAAACTCGAATAAACTGGATTTTGTCACTGAAACCGAACTTCCCGGCGGAAACTGGTTAAAGAAAATTCGCTCCGGCCTGGAGCTTTCGATTTACAGCGCTTACGCCCAGGGAATATACCTCTTAACCGTCGCTTCAGACGAATACGATTACGATCTGGAGCTCTCCGAGATTGCAAGGATCTGGAAGGACGGCTGTATAATTAGGTCAAACGTCCTCGGGGAAATCCAGGAAGGCTTGAATAACGAACCGAACAATCCAAACCTGCTTTTCGAGGAACCGTTCCTGTCAAAAGCCAAAGACCAGATGGAGCCAACGAAGGAGTTGCTCGCTGCTGGTAAAAAAGCCGGATTGCCGCTGCCCGCAATGAGCTCCTCGCTTGATTACCTGCTTGCTTTCGCCTCTGAGAACTTGCCAGCAAACATGATACAGGCCCAGCGGGATTATTTTGGAGCCCACACGTACCAGCGGCGGGGCAAGGAAGGATACTTCCATACCGAATGGATGGAGGATGCGAACTGAATCCGGAATTACCAGCTATAAACAGTATTGATTATAACGTCCTCAAGGCCTCCGCCGGAATCCAGAACGAGGCCGGTAGTCAGGTCAAAGGAGTTGCTCAACCTGTACTCGGCTTCACCCGTCAACTGGCTGACTCCAAATAATTCACTGTCGTCGGACCAGTATAGATCCACGCCGAGGTAGAGGTTGCCGCTGCCGCCCTCGAGGGAGAGAACTCCCCCGTAGTTCGTTTTACTCGATACAGAGGCCCCGCCCGGGAGATAGGAGTACCTGCTGCGGGGGAACAGACCGTAATCCTCGGCCCGGAGTCGCCAGTCCTTCTCCTCGCTTTCACGAATCAAATTATTGTCTCCCAGGGCCTCGAGAAAGCTAAACTCTACGTTACCGAGGCTTATTTCGTTCATTCCATAACCCCTGATCTCAAAACCCTCGATAACGTTTTTCCCCTCGGTCAGTTCGTCCGGTTTCAGTTCCGAGTAGACGTCGAGGCAGCCCCATTCCAGGTTTAATTCCGGTTCCAGGGCGATATCCTTGCTGCTCGGCTTAAACTGGAAGGAACCATTCAGCTCCAGTAAATCCTCGTCGTCTCCGACGGAGAAGTCGAGGGTGGTCTCTTCAAAACCCTTGTCAGCGCTGAAGTTGCTGGTGGAGTCGAACCGCAGCGGGCCAAACTTTACTCCTTCCAGGCTAACTTCGCTCCCGGTGTAGCCACTGAGCCTCTCGTAACCCTGAGCCGGCCCGCTAAAGGTATCGTAGCCGCTTCCATCCTGGATTCCGGCCAGTTCAAGCGGGCTTGGCTGCAACCCAAACCGTGCAACCAATTCCACGCCTATACCGCTCAGCTTCGTACCGGAGACGGATAACTCCAGGCCGGAATTGTACTCCACCTGGCTCTGGGTGGATTCGCTATTCTTCTTTACCTGTTCGTCGTCCATTTCGCCTTCCGGCTGCCTCTCCAGGAGAAATATTCCCTGGTAGGAAAACCCGCCGTAGTTAACGATCCCGGTACTGGCCCAGTAATCCAGCTCGTCCTCTTCAAAGTCTGCTCTCGTACTACCTCCCATGGTCCCGATCGGGTAGTCCGGACCGAACTCCCAGGCAAAGTAACCGTCAAAGGAAACGTCAAAGAGGTCAGCGTCATTCGTGTCCAGAAGCTTGCTCTCAGCCTGAGCCGAAAGAGCCGCACCGGTATCCGCAAGTCTCGTCTCCGGCCAGTAGAGAGCCCCGGTTACCATACTTGGCAGGTCCTCTACGTTTCCACTTACGTAGCTCATATCCCAGGTCACGACGGATTCCTTCCCAAAGATACCTTCGGTATCGCCGGGTGAAAACCAAATTTCAGAATCCATTTCTCCTTCAACCCTTCCTCTAGCTAAGGAACCAGACAAGGAAACCAGCAAAAATAAAACCAGGATTAGCGCAATGACTTTATCGAGCTTCTGTATGGACAAAATATACCCCCGTTTTTTTTAAAGAAGTGAGCCTGGACCGAGACCAGTGTCATATCCCGCTGCCACCCATTTATTCATACCGCAAAGCTTCCACTGGTTGCAACCCGGAAGCCTGTCTGGCCGGCAACACGCCGGAAATCGATCCAAGGACGAAGGAGAAAGCAATTGCACCAATTATCAACCCCGGTTGGAACGAAGGCGCAAAAGGCACCGAAAGGGCCTGATCAATAAACCTTCCGGCAATTAAGCTGATACCTATTCCGACTAGCGTACCCAGTGCACCACCTACCAACCCCAGGAGTCCGGATTCTATAAGGAAGAGGCTCAGGATCTGGCCGTTTTTGGCACCAACTGCCTTCATGACACCTATCTCCCTTGTCCGCTCCAGCACTGCAGTATACATGGTATTCATGACACCAATTCCCCCGACAAGCAGAGATATGGCGGCGATGCCGGCAAGGGCGATCTGTATGGTTCCGAGCACGTTATTGACCCTGTTGCTTATATCCTCCGTGGTTATCGTGGTCGAGGCAGTATCGTTTGCAGTATAGGCGTCCTCTATGGCCTCCGCCACACTGGAGACGTCCGAATCCTCGTAAACTTCGGCCAGGACAATAGAGGCCCTGTTCTCTCCTCCGTATAGGTCGTTCATGGTAGCCAGGGGAACGAAAATGCCACTATCCAGGTCACCGTAGAAGTTGAAGCCTCCGTCACCCTGGTCTTCGGGCTCCAGAACGCCCGTTACCGTAAACTCCTTTCCCTCAATCCTTACGGTACCACCGGCAGATACGCCGAGGTCCTTCGCGGCACCGCTACCGAGCACGACTTCCAGGGGTGCTCCCTCGAAGGAAAATCGTTCCCCGGCTTCAACCGGAAAACCGCTGAAGTAATCGTCGAAATTCGAGAGGACTTCTTCGCTCATTCCGGTAACCCGAAGGAAAGCCTGACCGTCGAGCTGGTCCGAATTGATCAGACCGGTTTCGGTGCGGGTGGCACCGGAAACTTTGATCTCTTCCAGGTTCTTTATCACGGTACTATCCAGGTAGGTATCCGTGCCAGAACTAGCGTTACCAAAACCACCACGCTCTGTGTCCAGGTTACCCGGTAGGACGGTTATCGTATTGTAACCGAGTTTCTCGAATTCACCCGTAATCGAGTCCTGAATCCCCTGACCGATCGAAATCAGCGTCACTATCGCCGTTACGCCAATTACGACACCCAGAATGGTCAGCCAGGAACGGAGCTTTCTGTTGCGTATCGAGTGCCAGGACAAACCAAGGTAATCAAGTAGCATTAACTCTCCCCTCCGATCTCTTCCTTACCGTTTTCTATCCTTCCATCAAACATTTTTACCGTCCTTTCGGCGTATTCCGCGTCCCTGGGATTGTGAGTAACCACTACTATCGTCATCCCCCGGTCGCTGTTCAAGCCCGCAATCAACTCCATGATCTCCCGACCGGTTTCCGAGTCCAGGTTACCCGTCGGCTCGTCGGCAAGAAGAATTTCCGGATCGTTTACGAGCGCCCGGGCGATGGAAACACGCTGCTGCTCTCCTCCCGAGAGCTCGGCGGGTTTATGTCTCAACCGGTCACCGAGACCGACCATTTCAAGCAGTTCTGCGGCCCTTTCCTCTCGTTCCTCCCGGTTAACTCCCTGAAAGGTCAGTGGGAGCGCCACGTTATCCAGGCTACTGAGGGTATGAATCAAGTTGAACGTCTGAAATACGAAACCGACTTTGTTCCCCCGCAATTCGGCCAGTTCGTTTTCTTCGTAATCGGAAATATCCCTTTCGTCCAGCACCACCTGTCCCTGGTCCGGAATATCGAGCGCCCCAATTATGTGCATTAAAGTACTCTTTCCGGAACCGGAGGGTCCAACTATAGCAACGAACTCTCCGGGTGAAACAGTCAAATCGAGACCGCGCAGCGCCTGAACCTCAGTTTCTCCCATCTGATATTGTTTTGCCACGCCCTTCAGTTCTACCATTATCTCTCCTGTATTCACTTTTCGTAACTAAATTCCACCAGTTCGATTCGGGTCTTGACGGTCCCGCCCTCTTCTCGCTCGAATAGAGCGGGGAATAAGAGCAAGTCCCGGGTTTCTCTCCCGGCAAAAGCCATGTTGACCCGCTGGTTCGGGTAGTTCGAATGTACGAACGTTCCCATTACCACTTCTATACCGGCTATCGTTTGCTCGCCGTCGGTCACCAGCCTTGCCCCACTGGGCAATATGTAATTCTCGTTTGGCTTTATCTCCACGTTCCTATCGTCCAGAGTGGCAAGCGGGCTTAAATCTATATTTGGCGTTTCCCCTTCTTCGAACTGGGATCCGGCAGCACCCGCACCTCCACTGGCACCAAATGCCGTGGAAACGTCCTTTCTGGCCCTTCCCGGGCTCGTGACTTTTTCAGTAACGGTGTACGTATCGTCCTTGGAGGTCACGTTCATCTCGTACCTCCTTTCCGGAGCATCGCTATCCGGCTCGCTAATTACAAATACAGCTCGTAAAGTACCTCCAGGATATTCCCCCATGCCAAATATCCCGGCAACTCCGGCTGTATCCAATACAAGTACTGCGAGAAGGACTATTAAACCGACAGTGACGTAATTCGATGGACTTCTCTTCTCCTGAAATAGTTTCATGCTAGCCCTCCTGGTCTCTTTATTAAAAGAACTCATCCTTCATCTCTTTCAACAGAACCTGGAACTTTTCCTCACCGGCAATAAACCGATAAATGTACATCAGGCCCAGAACCCGCTCTTCCGGTTTCATCTCTTCCTCGCACTGATCGCGCAGGTCGTTCAACTCTTCCTTGCCCTTCTCGGTCAGGCCATAGTAATTTCGATTGTTGCTTCCTCGGGCTCCTTCCGGCTCTACCTCTTCAATCATTCCTTCTTCATCCAGCCTCTCCAGGGCCCCGTAGACGGTTCCCTGACCGGGCTCCCAGTACTCCCCCGACTTCTCCTCTATTTCCTTAATGATCTCGTAACCGTATCGGGGTTTTTCTTCCATTAGCTCAAATAAAAGAAGATCCATAAAACCTTCTGATTTACGCAAATCGGTTACCTCCAGTCTATTACGTAACGTAATATTACGTTCTGTAAAAGATTGCGTCAAGAGCTGGTCCCGAGGAGTTGTTTGCTGGATATACCATTTACCTTTCGCTAAACTCTATACACACATGAAAATTCATTACAGCGCCAGTAATAACAGGGTATCGGTGATAAAATGATCAAAACTATAACGTTTGACTTCGGTGGGGTACTTTACGATTACGACGGGGCAGGATTAATGGAAGAACTGGCAGCTAATTCCAGAAAAACTGCCAGGGATTTTGAGGAACTTCTCGCCGGGTCGAGCCTGGATAGAGCCCACTTTAGGGGCGAGGTAAGCGCAAAAGAGTTGCTGGACACCCTGCGTGACAGGGTCGGCCTAGACATGACAATTGACGGTCTGGTCCGCGCTTACTACAAAAGCGTAAATCCGCGTGAGGAAGTTTTTCACCTCGTCCGGGCCCTGGAGGGTGACTACAACCTTCAGCTTTATTCCGATACCCCCGAGTTGCTTTACGAGCGCGTTATCAAGGAGATGCCGGTATTCGATGCTTTTTCCGAAGTCGTTCTGTCCTTCGAAGTCGGCAAGTTAAAGGACGAACCGGACGGACACAGGGAAGTGATCGCAAAATCGGGCAACCGACCAGAAGAGATAGTCTTCATTGACGACAGGGAAGAATTTGTGGAAAAGTCCAGAGAACTCGGGATAAACGGCATCCAGTTCACCAATCTACGTAATCTAGTCGGGCAACTGGAAGGGCTCGGCGTCAAGCTGGACGGAAAATTGGATTTTAACTGGAGGCAGAACAATGGCTAAACCTTCGACGTTTTCAATAGTAGCTTTCGATCCTGAAACGAGCGAACTCGGTATTGCAGTCCAATCAAAATTCCTGGCCGCGGGTGCGGTCGTTCCATGGGCCCGGGCAGAGGTCGGTGCTATCGCAACTCAGTCTGCCGCGAACACCACCTACGGTCCCGAGGGACTAGATATGCTGCAGGAAGGAAAGACCCCGGAGGAAGTAGTTGAAAAACTCACCGCCCGGGACGACGAAAGCCCGATCAGGCAAGTTGGAATAGTTGACTCCAGCGGCAATACGGCGGCCTTTACCGGAGAAGAATGTATAGATTACGCCGGCCACATAAGTAAAAAGAATTACAGCTGTCAGGGCAACATACTCGTCTCCGAGGAAACGGTAGAGGCCCTGTCGGAGAGGTTCGAGGAAACCGAGGGTAAACCCCTATCCGAGAGACTGGTCAGCGCACTCGCAGCCGCGGATTCCGCCGGCGGCGACAGGAGGGGAAAACAATCGGCCGCCCTTCTGGTCGTAGAAGAGGAAGGTGGTTACGGCGGCTTCAACGACAGGAAAATTGATCTCCGCGTCGACGACAACCCGAGTCCGATTGAAAAGCTGGGCGAGTTGCTAGAACTGCACCAGCTTTATTTTAGCCAGCCGGAAGAAGCAGATCTGGTAAAAATGGACGAGGACGTAGTAAAGAAGCTTCAGTACCTGATGAACGAACTTGGCTACTATTCCGGTCCCTTAACAGGTGAATACGACGGCTCTACTAAAGAATCCTTTCTCGAGTACTGCCGCACCGAAAACTTTGAGGAAAAACTGCGGGACGACGACAAACTGGATTTCCGGATCGTCGAGTTCATGGAAAACCAGGCTGCGGAAAATTCCTGTTAAGCTAAACCGGTAGGTTAACCTTTTTGGTCACCATCGACGCTTAACCCGAGTTCCTCCAGTTGTCCGCGCGAAACTTCCATGGGGGCGCCGGTTAACGGTGACTGAGCCATTCCAGTTTTTGGGAAGGCTATTACATCCCTGATGCTATCCTCGCCGGCCAACAACATCACCAGCCGGTCGAGACCAAGAGCGATTCCGCCGTGGGGCGGCGCTCCGTAGTTTAGCGCCTCGAGGAAGAAACCGAATTTTTCCTCCGCTTCTTCCTGAGTTATGCCAAGCACGTCAAATATCCTTTCCTGGAGGTCCCGGTCGTGGATCCTGATGCTACCCCCACCTAACTCTATTCCATTTAGAACCAGGTCGTAGGCTCTGGCTTCCACGTCGAGCGGTTCTTCTTCCAGTCGCTCGAGATCCTCTTTTCTCGGAGAGGTAAACGGGTGGTGCTCGGAGGTGACTCCCCCGGCTTCGGCCTCGCCGAAGAGCGGGAAACGAGTTACCCAGACGAACTCCCACTCGTCCTCGGGAATCATCTCGTGGTCCTCCGCCAGCTTGAGCCTGAGCTGTCCGAGAACCTGGTTGGCGGTCCTCCTCGAATCGGCTACTATGAAAACGAGGTCTCCCGGTTCGGCGTCAAATTCCTCGATAATCGCTTTTTCCGTATCGGCAGAGAGGTGCGAAGTAAACTGTCCGTCGAGTCCTTCTTCAGTAACGTCGGCCCAGAGCAGACCCTTTGCCCCGCCATCCTTAACGAGGTCTTCCAGCGAATCTAGCTGGGACCTGTTGTAATCTATCGGGTCACTGAGACAGAGCCCCTTGACCACGTCACCGCCGGCAACTGTTCCGGAAAATATCTTAAAGTTTGAGTCCTTTACTGCGTCCGACAAGTCGATTAGTTCTAGGCCAAAGCGGAGGTCGGGCCGATCCGACCCGTACTTGTTCATGGCTTCTTCGTAGGGCATCCGGGGCAGGGGAAGTTCCAGCTCCGGCTCGAGTTCGGCGTCAAACACCCTCTTTACCATTCCTTCAGTAACCTCGATCACGTCTTCCTCGTCCACGAAGGACATCTCAAGGTCCAGTTGAGTGAACTCAGGTTGCCTGTCCGCCCTTAGGTCCTCGTCCCGGAAACACTTTACTATCTGGAAGTACTTCTCGAAGCCGCTAACCATAAATAGCTGCTTGAAGAGCTGGGGTGACTGCGGTAGCGCGTAAAACTTGCCGTGGTGCAACCGCGAGGGGACGAGAAAGTCCCGGGCCCCTTCCGGCGTGCTCTTTGTCAGTACCGGGGTCTCGATTTCCCAGAAGTTCTCCTCGTCAAAGTAATCCCGGATCCTCTTGAAGGTCCGGTGTCGCAGGGCGATGTTCTCCCTCATTCCGTCCCGCCGCAGATCGAGGTAACGGTACTTCAACCTGGTATTCTCGTTTACCTCCAGGCCGTTTCCCGGGGAAAAGGGCAGATGGTCCGCCGAATTGAGCACTTCCATTTCTTCGACTTCGACCTCTATCCTTCCCGTCTCGAGGTCAGGGTTTACGTTGTCTTCTCCCCTCTCTATTATGTTACCCTCGACTTTGACGACGTCCTCCCTGTTCAGGTCTCCGGCTCGCTCGTGTAATTCCTCCCTGTCCGGGGTAAAAAGTAACTGGATAATTCCGGACCTGTCTCGTAAATCGATAAAAAGTAAACCACCGAGGTCCCGCCGGTTGGTTACCCAGCCAGCAAGAGTGACGGAATCCCCGATGTTTTCCTGGCTCAATGCACCACAATGTTCATCCCTGATCAATTAGGATCATCCTCCGAATGCTTAAACTATTTCGGTATTTATAGGGGATTTATCCCGGTATAGCAATCCTTCGCCGGTGAAAAAACGGGAGGGCCGGAAGCCCGGCCCCGGTTACTCTTCGTCCGATTCCGGCTTGAAACCTATATCTCCCGATTTCTCCTTCAGGCGCCGTTCGATGTTTTCGTATTTTTGCCTGGTGTTCGACGTGACCGACGCGGGGGTATCGTCGATTGCTTCTAGGAAGTGGTTCATTCCGACGTACTGAGAATCCACGTCCTCGCGCAGAGCGAGACGCCCAGCCTTTTTACAGACTGCCGCTATGTCCGCGCCAGTATAGTTATCCGAGAGGTCTGCTAGCTTCTCCAGGTCCACTCCCGGTTCCAGGTTCATCTTGTCCGTATGCACCTCAAATATCTTCAACCTGCCATCCCTCTTTGGTACCGGTACGTGGATTAACTCGTCAAACCTTCCTGGCCGCAGCAGGGCGGAATCGACCATGTCCGGCCTGTTGGTTGCAGCTACAACGACCACTCCTTTCAGTTCTTCCAGACCATCCATTTCGGAAAGCAACTGGTTTACAATCCTTTCCGTGGCTCTTGGCTCTCCTGCGCCACCGCCTCTTTCCGGTGCCAGGGCGTCCAGCTCGTCCAGGAAAATTATCGCCGGCGAAACCTGCCTGGCTTTGTCGAAGACCTCGGCAATTCTCTGTTCCGATTCACCGTACCACTTGGAAAGCAGGTCGCTGCCCTTCGCCGTGATAAAGTTGGCGTTGCTTTCGTTTGCTATTGCCTTTGCCATCAAGGTCTTTCCAGTACCGGGCGGGCCGTAAAGCAGGACTCCCCGCGGGGGGTCTATGCCGATCCTCCGGAACGATTCCGGGTTGGTCAGAGGCAATTCGATTATTTCGGACATAGTCTGCTTAACCTCGTCCAGCCCCCCGACGTCCTCCCAGCTGACGTGCGGTACGTCGGCGAGGACTTCTCTCAACGCGCTCGGTTCAATCCCTTTGTATGCCTCAAACATGTCCTGCCTTGTGACCACGAGCTTCTCCAGGGCCTCCGAGGGAATGGACTCGTCCTGAATGTCTATCTCCGGTAGAAGACGCCTCAGGGCATTCATTGCCGATTCCCTCGCCAGCGCTTCGATATCCGAGCCGGTGAAGCCGTAGGTCAAATCAATGAATTCGTCCAGGTCCAGGTCCTCGTCGAGCGGCATACCTCTGGTGTGAATCATGAAAATTTCTTTACGCCCTTCGGTGTCCGGGACTCCGACCTCGATTTCCCGATCGAACCTCCCGGGCCGTCTTAGAGCTTCATCAACCGCGTCGACCCTGTTCGTGGCAGCTATGACCACCACGTTCTCCCTGGGTTTCAGTCCGTCCATAAGTGCAAGCAACTGTGCGACAACCCTTCTTTCTACTTCACCGGAGGCCTCTTCCCGCTTAACTCCGAGCGAATCGAGTTCGTCGATGAAGATTATGGCGGGCGAGTTATCGGAGGCCTCCTCGAATACCTCCCTGAGTTGTTGTTCCGATTCGCCGTAGTACTTACTCATTATCTCCGGACCGTTAATCGAGGTGAAGTGGGCATCCGTCTCGTTCGCTACTGCCTTTGCCAGCAGGGTCTTTCCGGTTCCTGGCGGACCGTGTAACAGTACTCCCTTCGGTGGGTCTATGCCAAGCCGATCGAAGAGTTCGGGGTTTTTTAACGGTAGTTCGACCATCTCCCTTATCCGCTGCAACACGTTGTCCAGGCCACCTATATCCTCGTAAGTAACCCCGACTCGCTTTTCTCCTTCCTCGACTTCCTGGTACTCAGGTTTTAGTTCTATCTGGGTGCGGTTCGTTACCTTTACGACGCCGCTCGGGTTGGTGTTAAGAACCTGCAGCCTTATTTCCCCCAGACCGAAACTGCTCGAATCCAGGAAGTCCTGAAAGAAGCTTTCTTGCATCAGGTCGGATCCGAAGGGGCTCTTTGATCGCCTAATGGTCGTAGAAAGAACGTCACCGGTAGTCAGCGGCCGCCCGCCGAGCACTTGCTTCAGGCTCTGACCGCTACCCTGAAGCCTTAGTTTGTCGGAGGCAGGTCCGATAGTTATCTTCTTTGCCTCCTTGGTTCTGGCTTTCCTCACTTTTACGTAATCCCCGATGCTCGTACTGGCGTTACTGCGCATCAACCCATCTATTCGTAATATATCCAGGCCCTGATCCTGCGAGTAACCTTCCACTGCTATCCCGGCCGTCATTTCCCCACCTTCTATTTCCACGATGTCCCCTCTAGAGATCCCCAGTTCCTGCATGCTATCCGTACTGATCCTTGCTACACCTTTTCCAAAATCCTGTTGGTTAGCTCCCGCTACCTTCAACTCCAGTTCTGGATTTTCTTCGGGCATGGTTTCACCTCGTTAACGACTTTTTTTGCGACGTTTTTTGTTCAGCTAAATCCCTTTTCCTTCTCTTCTAAAACTCAGTTTTATTTATCTCAGGATATATTCCCTTACGCATTAGCTCTATTCGATTCAGAATAGTTCGAAAATACCATATGAATTATAAATATAATTAAAATCCCACTCAAGCTTTTCGATTTTCCTGATTGCTTCCAGAAACAAATAACCAGGGTATCCATTTAACCAGCAAAACCTTCAGCTAAGACTCAGTTTGAGGGTCAAGAACCCCGCACCAAGGTACGGTGCTTGTATAAAAGCCCCTTTAGCAGTTTTTTCGGTCTTTTACAAACCAAGACCCAGCATCCCTAAAAGGGCTCCCAATTTCAAGTGTGAAATTTCTCTTTTTGTAGTTTTTCCAGTAACCACTCCCGGTTAATCCTTTACCGTTACAG
>Ga0207797_1000892_pt1 | contig 22164 bp, 22 predicted proteins | sample PRCRCaboRojoPR_6_FD_187275 | JGI IMG/M metagenome (GOLD analysis project Ga0207797, IMG submission 187275) | Marine sediment microbial community from Cabo Rojo, Puerto Rico - PR CR 10% Liquid 1 (SPAdes) | ecosystem: Environmental > Aquatic > Marine > Coastal > Sediment | place: Cabo Rojo, Puerto...
GATGCTGTAGGAAGCGAACGTGATCGGGATGATCACCGGGACGATCATGAACAACAGGATGAATTGGGTGACGATAAAATACTGGAAGCATTCGCCGGGGTTGAGCCCCCCGCACAAGGAGGCAAATCCAGGCGGCAGATCCGAAAGCGACGCCCCGTTCAGCTCTCCAGACCGGCCGGTAAAATACAGGATCACCAGCGGCAGGCCGGTCATCATCAACGGCAAAAACGACACCGTGAAGAGCACAAAACGGTTTTGAAAGACCTCCTGCCATTCTTTTCTGATCAGGGCGGCGACCTTATTCATGCGCTCCCTCCTCCGCGGCGCTCATCAGCCGCAGGTAGACATCTTCCAGCCGGTGCCTAAGCTCACCCACAAACTGAACCCCAGCCCCCGCCTGAACCAGGGCCCGAACCAGGGCGGGGTTGTGCGTCTCGGGGTCTTCCAGGGTGACCAGCAGCTTATCACCGTGCACCTCAACGCCGTGAACAAAGTCAAAAGCCAGCAGAACATCCCGACAGCCCCCCGCGGACAGCCCTTCCCCCTCCCCCGGCACGGCTAAGTGAAAGACCACCTGCTTCCCAAAGAGTGTCTTCCGCAACGCGGCCGGAGTGTCCACCGCCAGCAGCTGCCCGTTAAGCACCCCCACCCGGTCGCACAGCCGATCGGCTTCCTCCAGGTTGTGCGTGCAGAGCACAATCGTCCGCCCTTCCTCGCGGAGATCCGCGATAAAATTTCGGACCAGCCGGGCAGCGGCCGGATCCAACCCGCTGGTGGGCTCATCCAGGAACAGCAGCTGCGGTTCATGGATCAGGGCCCGGGCCAGGGCCAGTTTTTGACGCATCCCTTTCGAAAACACCGCCACCGGCTCAGCCCGGCGGTCCCACAGCCCGAGCAGGCGCAGGTAGCGCTCGATGCTGTCCTTCGACTCAACCAGCCCGTGCATGGTGGCGTAAAAGGACAGGTTGCGTTCGGCGCTCAAGCCCTGATACAGGCCGGGGGCTTCAGGCAGCAGGCCGATCAAACCGCGCAGGATCCGGTCGTCTCGCCCCAGACGGCAGCCCGCCACCGATGCACGTCCGGCGGTCGGCGCAATCAGGGCAGCCAGGATGCGGATAATAGTGGTTTTCCCGGCCCCGTTGGGACCGAGCAGCCCAAAAACCTCGCCCCTGGACACCTGCAGAGACACCCGGTCCACCGCCAGCACCTGGTCGTACGTTTTGACCAGCCCTTCCGCCTGGATCACCGCCCCGCCCTCACTGATAGCGGGATCTTTCCAACTGCTCATCGCTGACCTCTCCTCCGCTGACCCCGGTTAGCTCCCGGGGCGCTGCCTGCGCCTCTCCATTTCCCTCCCCATCCTCGCGGGGGCGGAGCTTCCAGCCCAGAGCGGCCGTCGCCCCTCCCAGGACCAGGAGTACGGCCTCGGTAGGCACCACTCCCCACTGCTGCACCCCGTACACCGCTGCCGCGTTCAACACTGTATGGGCCAGGACCGCCGCTCCCAGCCATCCCCACGAACCGCGCCTAAAAACCTGCAGGACCAGCACCGAGGCCCCCAGGTGAAACAGCATGGCGGAGAAACGCTCCAACGCGCCCAACAGCACCACCGCTCCCGGGGTTTCCCAGTACGCGCCCAGCTGCTCGGCCGCCAATTGGGCCTGCTCCGGACCGAGCGCTTCCAGGGCGGCGGGGTTTTCCAGGGCGGCCGCCTGGACCAAGGCGAACAGGGCCAGCAGGCCGACCAACCCGGCTTCCAGACCGCCGTGTCCCACCCCCAGGGCGACCGCGGATTTCCAGCGCCGGTCCTCAGGCGCCCAGAAGCGAAACGCCAGCCAGCGGGAACACTCCTCAAAGACCCCGGCGGATAAGCCTAGAGCCAACCCGGTCAGAGCCGCTGCCGCCCGCCCTTCCCAACCTGTCAGGACAAAGCGCTCCAGCCCCGGCACCAACACCAGGGCATTAAAAGGAAGATGCAGCAGCTGGGAAAATGCAAAACTGCCCACCCCCCACAGCAACAACCGCGGCCTGACCCCCCTGAAGATTTTCAGCACCAGGTAGGCCGCCACCACAGGCAGCCCGATCATCAACCCGGCACTCAACACCCGGACCAACACCCCGGCCCTGGTCATCGCCGTTCATGTTTCACGTGAAACCTTGCCGGAATCCGCTTACTCCGGTGTTTCATGTGAAACATGCTCCTGCCCTGGCTGCGCCCTCCCTCAACCGCAGCCCCTTGTGCCGTGTTCATCCTTTCAGCCCGGCGCTCCGGGCGGCCTGTTTGACCCATCTCACAACCTCCTCATCAGAGCTTCCCAAGTCTTTCATCTCCTCCAGGTAGCGGGCGGTCAGCCGCGCCTTGCGTCTTTCCAGGTTCCCCCGCCGGTCGTCAGCCGGGAGCCGCTTGAGAATAAAGGTCCCGCGTCCGTGCTGGGCAGAAATCAAGCCCCGGTCGTCCAGCAGCCGGTAAGCCCGGGCCACAGTGTTAAAATTGACCCCGAGCTGATCCGCCATCCTCCGGACCGGAGGCAGCTGGTCTCCGGGGGCCAGCTCCCCGGCGGCCAGGTGCGAGACCACACCCGCTGCGATCTGCCGGTAAAGCGGACGGCCGCTCTGGAAATTAAGTTTCAGTTCCATCGCCAGCTCCCAAAAAATTGTATCATTGTATCTGAGGTATTTTACCACCTATTTCTGCCGCCGGCAGTGCGGCCTTCCTCCCGGCTGTTCTGTGCCGGGGCGGGCGCTGGTCGTCCGCCGAGAGCGGTCTGCCCGCCCGGGGCCAGGAAAGCGGTCTCTTGACCCACTTTTTCTTTTTAGGTATACTAGCAGTGCTTTGCCGAAGTGGCGGAACTGGCAGACGCGCGCGACTCAAACTCGCGTTCCCTTGAGGATTGTGGGTTCGACTCCCACCTTCGGCATTTTCACGCCAGACCAGCGCAGCAGCCTGCCCTGCCTTCCTCATGATCCTTTGCCCCTCCTCATCAGGTCTGATCAGGGAGGGGTTTTTTTGAATCTGCACACGACGCCGTAAAGGAGACCACATGCCGACCACCAACGATATTCTGGGCGTGATCATGGGCGGAGGGCGCGGCACGCGCCTTTACCCGCTCACCAAAGTCAGGGCCAAACCGGCTGTCCCGATCGCCGGGAAATACCGCCTGATTGACATTCCCATCAGCAACTGCATCAACTCTGACATCAACCGGATCGCCATTCTCACCCAGTTCAACTCGGTCTCCCTGCACCGGCACATCACCAGGACCTATAATTTCGACCCCTTTCACCGCGGCTGGGTCCAGATCTGGGCCGCGGAACAAACCGTTCTCAACCAATCCTGGTATCAGGGAACCGCAGACGCTGTCCGGCAGCAGCTCTTTGAAATCCATTCTTCCGGCGCGGAATATTCCCTGATCCTGGCCGGAGATCACCTGTACCGGATGGACTACGGGAAGATGGCCGAAGACCTGTGGGAAAAAGGAGGCGATATTTCCGTGGCTGTGCAGCCGGTCTCTTCCCGCCAGGCTTCCCGGTTTGGGATCCTGAAACGAAACCCGGAGGGGATGATCACCGATTTTGTCGAAAAACCGCAGGATCCCGAGGTGCTCTCCCGGTTTGTCAGCCGGGATGATCAAGCGCGGCCTTACCTGGGCTCGATGGGCATCTATCTCTTCAAAACCCAGGTGCTCAGCGAAATCCTGGGGGAAACGAACGACGATGATTTCGGAGGGGAGGTGATTCCCAAGGCCATTCACTCGTACCGGGTGGTCGGTTATGATTTCGACGACTACTGGGAAGATATCGGCACCATGGGCGCGTTCTACCAGGCCAATCTGCAGCTGACCAAAGATCAGCCGCCCTTTAACTTCCACCATCCCCACTCCCCGATCTACACCCACGCCCGCTTCCTGCCCGGAACCCTGGTTTCGGGCGCCAAGCTGGAGCAGGTTTACCTGGCGGACGGCTGCACGATCGGGAAGGCCCGGATCGATCACTCCGTGATCGGTCTGCGGAGCCGAATCCAGGAAGGGGCCCAGCTGACAAACACGGTGTTGATGGGCGCCGATTATTACGAAGCGAACGCGCACCACCCGCACCCCATTCCGATTGGGATCGGGAAAAACAGTTATATCTCCGGGGCAATTATTGACAAAAACGCCCGGATCGGGGAAGGTGTGGAGATTCACCCTTTCCCGGAAGGCACCGAACTCGAGGAAGAAAAATATTCCGTTCGGGACGGAATCGTGGTGGTCCCCAAATCCACGGTGATTCCGGACGGGGCCTGCATCTCTCCCTGAGGAACGGCGCTCACCGCAGGACCAACCCCGGCTGACGGCCGCGCTCAAACTGTGGATAACTCTCGCTTAACTGTGGAAAACCGCCTTCCTTTGGGGATAACTTTTCTCTTTTTCCCACCGGGTGCAGCTCTCATTTTCCAGATCTGGGGGCTGTCCCTCTCCTGACCCCCAGATCTGGTTTTCTCCGGCCGCCCTGTTGACAATCCCCCTTTTTGTTCTGCAGCTGTCAACAGGCCCCTGGGGACAATTTTTCCTCCTCCGGATCCCTTTCTTCCCCCGTCCATAGGTCCAACCCGGTGGTGTACCCCCATATCTTCAAGGAAAAGATCTGGTTTGTCCCTCCCTCAGTCGCACCTGGTTGGTTTTCCACTTTTCCCCACCCCCTACTAAGACTGCTAATAAGATCTCTTAAATACTTTATGTTGATAAAGGTTCTAATAAACAGCCCACCCTGTGAATCATGTCAGGAAGGAAGGCTGTCTGCCATCAGGGAAGCTTCCGGATCAAAGAGCTGAAATTGAGCGCGGCTTGTGGCTGCCCGCGTTAAATTGAGATTTTATTTACCCTGCCATTCCGGGGAGCGTTTTTCCAGGAAGGCGGCCATGCCTTCTTTTTGGTCTTCCGTGGCGAAAAGCAGGTAGAAGGTCCGGCGTTCATCTTCCAGGCCCGCGGAGAGGTGAGCTTCATCGGACTGTTTGATCATGGATTTGGCTGCCTGCACGGCCAGAGGAGCCCGCTGGGCAATTTCCTGAGCCAGGGCGAGGGCTTTTTCCAGGGTTTCCTCCGGGGGATGGACCTGGTTGATTAATCCGTAAGAAAGGGCTTCCTGGGCAGATAGGGTGCGGTTGTTGAGGATGATTTCCATCGCCAGGGCTTTCCCGACCGCCCGGGTCAGGCGCTGGGTGCCTCCCGCCCCGGGGATGATCCCCAGGTTAATTTCTGGCTGGCCGAACCGGGCAGTTTCGGAAGCGATGATCATATCGCAGGCCAGGGCCAGTTCATTGCCTCCCCCCAGGCAGTAGCCGGATACCGCCGCGATCAGGGGCTTGTTGATTTCCTGAAGGGTTTCAAAGCTCGGGATAAAGGTGCTCTTGATCATCTCGACCGGTGAGGCATCCGCCATGGCTTTGATATCTGCCCCGGCCGCAAACGCTTTCTCGCTCCCGGTGATCACCATCGCGCCGACATCCTCCGCCTGATCAAAAGCCTGCAGGGCCTGGATCAGCTCTTCCATCAGCTGGGGAGACAGGGCGTTCAGGGCCTGCGGACGATCAAGGGTGATCAACCCGACCTGGCCTCGGGTTTCTACCTGGATGGTGTGATAGTTGGACATAGCTTCCTCCTCGGGTAAGTCAGCGGGTGTGGATTGGGATCATCAAGGGGCAGAAGCTCTGCCTTCTGGCTTCTGTCCCTGTTTCAGTTTACGGGCTGCGATGTTTCCCGGCAGGTGATGATCGGCCCCTCGGCTTCGGCGGCGTTGAGAGGCATTCCGAAGTAGGGGGAAGGGTCGAGGGTGTTATCAATCTCCAGCTCGTTTTTAAAGGAGCCGCTTCCGTCATCCTGGACCAGGGAGAAGTGCAGGTGCACCCCGACCGGTTTTCCCGGCGTGCCGGAGTAGTTTCCCTGATAGCCGAGCAGGGTGCCCTGTTCGACGTAAACTTCTGCGGTCCCGGGTGGGTAATCCTCGGAGATCAAGGACCGCCCGTCAGGATCAGCGAGATGAGTGTAATAGGACCAGATCTGCCGTCCGGGATGAAGGGGATCTTCCGGGATGCGGATGATCAAGGACGATTTCCAATCGGGCAGGCGGGTGAGATAGCCGGGATAGGCCGCGAAAACCGGGGTTTTTCCGGCCCTGCCCGGCGCAAAGATATCAATTCCCTGGTGGCGGTGGCCCGGCCGGAAGGAATCGCCCCACAGGTATCCGGTAAATCCGGTCGTGGGGAAGACGAATGGGGCGGAAGGGCAGCGGGCCAGGGCCTGCCGCTCCCAGGTGGGATGAGCCTGCGGATCCCGAATCCAGCGCAGCACCAGATCAGAGCGCCCTTTCAAGAGATGATTCCACAGGTACCAGCCCAGCACGGCAGCGCAGCTGCACAGCAGCCCGACAGCCAGGGCGATTTTCAGTCCGCGGGTAAGTCGGCGGGATGTCATGGGGAGGATGTTGACGGGCTGGATCCGGATGGTGGGGACGGTTGATCTTCCCGGGTTTTTCCGGTGAGGATCACGGCTTTTCCGCCGGTGATCTGATGGATAATTTGGCTGGCCTGCTTCCCGGGCGTTGAGGTCATGGCCGTGATTAAGTCGTCCTGGTCCGCAAAATGGAAGGAATAGATCCGGTGAAAGGGGTCCTGCCCGGTCAGCGAATTCTGGATCTGAAAGACTCCTTCCCGGATCAAGCCGGGCATCTGTTCGGCCTGGTGCAGGAAGGCCGGCCAGCCTTGATCAAAGCGCTGCCAATCGACAGAAGGAGGTATCAGGAGCAGCAGGGTGTGCATCAGTTCTCCGTTTCAGCATGACCAGAGCCAGGAAATCTATTTCCAGGAGACGGCAGAAGAGGCAGGGCGTTCCCTGTCCTCGGGATCATAAAACTGGAATTGACTGCCGCCCAGGGCTTTGGATTTATACATGGCAATGTCGGCTTTTTTCACCAGTGTCTCCACATCAACCCCGTCATCAGGATAGAAAGAAACCCCCAGGCTGGCGCTGATCTGGATTCGGTGGCCTTCTACGTGGAAGGGCTTTCTGAGCGAGTTCAGCAGGCGGGTGAGAGATGCCCGAGAATCTTCTACTGTGTTCATTTCCGGCAGGATGAGCATGAATTCATCCCCGCCCATGCGGGCCACGGTGTCGCTCTTGCGAAGCACATGCTGGAGCCGCTTTCCAACCGCCTGGAGGAGCTTGTCGCCGGTGCTGTGCCCCAGCGAGTCATTGACTTCCTTGAAAAGGTCCAGGTCGAGGAGCACCACGGCTACTTTTTCATCCCGGCGCTGGGCATGGGAAATTTCCAGGACAATCCGATCGTTGAAAAGGCGGCGGTTGGGCAGTCCGGTCAGGGAATCATGGGTGGCCATGTGTTTGATGGCCTCTTCCAGATCTTTCTGTGGGGTGATATCCGTGTAGGTTGCCACCCCGGCGACCACTTCACCGTCAATCAGAATCGGCGCGCCGGTCAGCAGCACATTGACGCCTGAACCGTCTTTTCGGTAGCGGATGGTTTCAGTGGTGGGAATGGTATTTCCGGCCAGCACATGGTCGCTCAATTCATGGGCTTCCTTAATCAGGTCGTGGTCCTGCTTGATGATCAGCTCATCGATGTTCTGCCCGAGGGCTTCTTCCCGGGAGTAACCGAACAGGTTTTCAGCCCCGTTGTTCCAATCCGTGATGATCGATTCGTGATCCAGGGTAACGATCGCGTCCAGGGCGGATTCCAAAACACCTTCCAGGTACAGGCTCCTTTCTTCCGCTTTCCGCTCCAGCTCGACAGAATCTGTGATGTCGAGCGCGAACCCGGATTGGCCGATGATTTCGCCGTCCTCGAGGATGGGATGATTGACAAATCTCACCCAGCGGGTTTCCCCTCCGGCGGCGGACAGGCGGAACTCGAGCGAGTTGGAGGTTTTTTCTTCGAGAGATTGGACGTAAAAAGAATGCACCCGGTCGCGGTCCCGGGGGTCGACATAGTTCAGATACAGGCGGCCCAGCAGCTCATCGGGCGGGGTTCCCAGCAGCCTGGAGATAGACTCGTTGGCGTAAGAGATTCTGCCTTCGAGATCAACGTTCATCAGCAGGGCCTCGGTGCCGTCCACCATCCGCCGGAGCTGGTCTTCGCTTTTCCGCAGAGCTTCTTCAGCCAATTTTCTTTCCGTGATATCCCGGACGGTGGACTGCAGGAAAGGCTCCCCGTCCAGATCCACCCGGTTGAGGAGTACAGTGGCCGGAAAAGTTTCCCCGTTCAGCCGCTGATGGGTCCATTCGAAGAACAGCGAACCCTGTTCCATGGCTTGTTCGATCCGGCGCGTGGATTCTTCCCGGGAAGGGGAACCGTCCGGCTGCTGTGGGGGGGAAAGGTCGGCCGGATGGAGGTGCTGCAAATCCTCCCGGGTGGAGATCCCGAACATGTCCAGAAAGGATTGGTTTCCGGAATTGAAATGCCAGTCCGGGGGAGACAGGGTCATGATGGCGTCTTTGGAGGAGTCGTAGATCAAACGGTAGCGGGCTTCGCTTTCCTGGAGGGCCTGTTCGGCCTGGCGTCTTTCCTCAATTTCCTCCCGAGCGACCTGGTACAGGCGGGCGTTGTGAATGGCGATCGCGGCTTGGTCCGCCAGCAGTCTAAGCAGCTCCTGTTCCCGCTGGGTAAAATGATGGGGTGTTGTGAAGGCGATGTTCATCACCCCCTGGACCTCTTCTCTGACCAGCAGAGGGATCCCGATGATCGCTCCTTCCCACTGATAATCCTCAAAGAGCTCATGGTCGAGGACATTGTCGACCACAATTTTCTCTCCGGATCGGGCTACCATGGCGGTGATCCCGTCCGGGCGGGGATTGGAAAAAGGCTCCTGTTGATGTTTGCCGTGAAAAAGGGCCGCCCCGAATTCCAACTCTCCTTCGCGGTAAAGGAAGACATGGGCGTCATGGGCGGGGATCAAGTCCAGGGCGCTTTCCAAGATGGAAGAAAGCACCGCCTGCAGATCGAGGTTCGAGGTCAGGCTGAGGCTGGCCCGATGGACGGCCTGGTATTCTTCAACCTGGGTTTTCAGGGTCTGCTGGGAGGCAGCCCAGTTCAGGTACAAGCCGAGCAGCCGGCCCAGCGAGGGATCTCCCAGCGCCAGGGAGAGATCGAGGTCAAGCTCAGATTCAGCGGGGGGCGCCTTTTCCGCAGTCAGCCCGAGCACCGGTGCATGGGGGGCTTGGGAGCGGAAGGAGGAGATCAGTTCAGCGGTCTCATCGGTAAGCTGGTCAAGATCCACCACCAGGAGGTCTTGATCCTGGACTTTTCCCTCCAAGCGGTCTGCCGATGTGGGCAGCGGGTGGAGATCCAGGGCAGACAGGGCCGGTTCGGAACGGGCGGTCGCTTCCAGCTCCGCGCGGACCACCTCTGCAAAGGAATTTTCGGTTGAGAGCAGCCAGAGGGTGGAAAGTCTATTCATTATTGCACCGAAAAGGATTTAATGCTTATGGTATTATACTGCATCTTTTGGATTTCGCGCCCGCCCTGGCCGTCCAGGGGCTGTGAAAGCCGAAGTATTGCGTATAGGTATAAACTGCGGGGGAGGGATGCTTCCCGGCTGTCGGGGCTGCTGGGGGTGGAATCAGCCCAGCTGTAAGGTGAGCTGGGCTGTACGCAGGGGTGATTTATGGTAAGATAACGCTAAGCAAAAATTAGCAGTCTCTCCAGTGTGCTTTATGACCGAAAAAATTACCATTATTGAAGGACCTACTCCTGAATTTCGAGAAGTCAACGGGCTGTGGATTCAAGGCGTAACAGAAAGCCCTTTTCAGTTTGAAACCTACTACACCGAACTGCGGACTTTTGATGGGGCTTCCCTGGTGGACCGGTGCCGGAACGCCTGGCAGTCCGGATCGTCGATCGTGCTTGAGTTCCGCAGCGAATCAGGCCTGACGGATGAAATTCCCATCATCGCCGCCCATCACGACCACACCGAGGACGGCGAAATTCTCCAGCTGTGGGTCCGCCAGCTGCGGGAAGATGTGGAATTTGAGTTGAAATATGATGATGGAGAGGACGAAGAGGATTATTTCTGACCCGTTTTTCCCCCTTGCTGATGCCCTTTCAAGCTCCCCGGCTGACGGGGAGCTTTTCTTTTGCGGTTATTCCTCCCAGAACTCTCCTTCGATGATGTCCTGTTCTTTTTTCTGCTGAATTTCTTGATCCACCTTTTCCCGGTTATCTTCTACGATGTCCTGGGGGATCAGGGTGAGAAAGATTTCTACCAGCAAAGCGATCACCACGGCATCGTCAAAGGGACCGGGTAGCAGGTCGGGCAGCAGCAGATAAACGAGCGAGAGAATCGGGATCAGTTTATGGAAGGGCTGCACCCGGGGATCCCGGATCAGCCGGAGCAGCAGTTGAAATTTTTTCATCATGGCAGGTTATTTTTCCTCCTGCAAGAGATTATACTATTCAGGGCTGGGTTTTCGCTGGTTTTCAAACTATAATGGGTTCATATGAATCGTTGGTCTACCTTACAAGGTATCCTGCTGGATTTTGACGGCTTGATCCTGGATACCGAAACCGCTGTTTTTCAAGCCTGGCAGGAGCTGTACAGGAGCTGGGGAGAACAGCTCGAGTTTGGGGAATGGATTACCCTGGTAGGAAAATCCGATCAGGAAATCGACCCGATGGACCGCCTGGAAGCGGTCGTCGGCCCCGGCTTTAACCGGGACCAGGCCCGCAGGCAGGTCGCCGCCCGGGAGATGGAGCTGATCGAGGGGAGGGATCCGCTCCCCGGGGTGCTCGACTTACTGGACGCGGCCCGCCTGCGTGGGCTGCCGCTGGCTGTAGCTTCCAGCTCAACCCGGGACTGGGTTTTGACCCACCTCACCCGGCTGGGACTGCTGGACCGCTTCGCAGCCGTCAGCTGCTCCGATGATGTCCCGCGGGCCAAGCCCGACCCGGCCTTGTACCGGCTCAGCCTGGAAAAGCTCGGCCTGACGCCGGAGAAAGCTGTGGTGTTTGAAGATTCTCCCCCCGGGGTGCTGGCCGCCAAACGGGCCGGCCTGTACTGTGTGGCGGTCCCGAACGGGATCACCAGACGGATGGAGTTCCACGACAACGGAGGCGGTCCCGATTGGGTTTTAAATTCACTTGAAGAGTTTCCCCTGGAATATATCCTGGAACGCTGACCATGAAAACCTTCCTCAACGCGATCATGAAATTACTGGCGCTGCTGGCTGCGGGGGTGCTGATCGCCGCCCTTCCGCTCAGCTTGATCTACCACAACACCGGTGAAGCGCTGTTCTCTCCCGAGGTGATCCGCCAGGTCTCTCGGACCGTGATCGTGGAATCGGATCTGGTCCCCGGCGCCTTGGAATTTATCACCAACCAGCGGGCGGAAGAAATCTCTCAGGGGATCGAAGAAGAGCAGGAAGGGGAGCAGCAGTTAAACCTGTTCTATTTAATTGAGGGCATGGAAGTCGAGGACTGGCGCAATGTCCGGAAAGAGCTGCTCACGGAAGAAATCCTCAGCAGCTGGATCGGCAGCACCATATCCGGATTGTTCGAGTGGTTGAATTCCGACCAGCAGGTTCCTGGTATCCGCTGGGATATGCGCCCGGTGATCGATCGGATGAGCGGACCGCCCGGGAAACGGGTGGTGACCACTTTTTACAATTCGCTGCCGGACTGCACCGACCTGCAGATGGAGGAAATGCAGACCGAACCGGGCGAGCCTTTGCCCAAGGTGGAGATGGTGGAAAACCTGTGCAAACTTTCCACGTTCCCCCATCAAGAGCAGATCACGGTGTATCAGGAGATCATGGGGCTGGCCACCGAACGGATTCCGCCGTCCTACAATCTCACCTCCACCCTCGTCAACCAGGAGGAAGGGATGAGCACTCCGCTGGCAGCCAAGCGCGACCTGCGGGAGTTCCGGCGGTCCACCGATCTGGTCCTGCTGATCCCGCTCGGCCTGCTGTTCTTGATCCTGGTCCTCGGGGTCCGATCGCTGGCCGAACTCGGCCAATGGTGGGGGATCCCTCTCGTGGCCGGCAGCCTGATCGCCTTTCTCACCGCGCTGCTGTTCCGGCCGCTGTGGACGGGCCTGCTATCCGAGCGGATGCCGGAAGCGATCCCGGCCACCTCGGTGTTCTATCATGAATTGATCTCGGCCAGCGCCCGGCTGGTCTCCGAGATCTTCAATCCGCTGCGCTGGCAGTCTTTTCTGATCCTTTTGATCGGGATCGGCCTGACCGTGGCCGGTTTCGCGCTCCGCCTGGGAGGGATGGGAAAGTCTGAATAACCCCGGCGCTCTTGAAACAGTTCACTAAAACAAAAGGCTGCCGCCAGGCAGCCTTTCTTGTTTCAAAGAGTGTGTTGATTGACCTGAACTCGGCGGGAGGTCAGCTTTCCCGGTTGTACTTCTCGATCGACCGCTGCAGAGCAGCCTGGATGCGGGGATCCGGGATCGCTTCCACCGAGGTGTAAGTTTCTCCGCCGATGTGAAATTCAATCCCCCCGTCCGGCCCGGTGCCCAGGTCAACGTCCTGCCGGGAAAGCTCAGGGTCCTTGGCCAGCTCGGCCCGGAGGATATCCTCAATCTGCTCCGCAAAGGGAGCTGCCAGGTCCTCGCCGGGATCGTGATCGTAAAGCGTGATCCCTTCGCCGTCAGCCTGGGTGGCTGCCCGGGTTTCCTCGGGAACCTGAGAAGCAATCCATTCCGGCTTTTCTCCCTCTGCAGGAGAGTCCAGGTCAAGCCCCTGGGCCTGCCTGAACAGGATGACAAATACAATCACCATGAGCAGAAGAGCGCCCCCTCCCAGCAGCGCCAGCAGTACAGCGTTGTCCATTTCTCTCTCCTTCGCGGAGGGTAAACCCTCCTGCTTTGTCTCAGGATCTCAGGGGAATCAATCCGGCCTCAGGGGGGAGGCCTTCCCCCCAATTTTAAAAAAAAATGCAGCGGAGGGGGTGGGATTCGAACCCACGGTGGCCCATACAGACCACAACGGTTTTCGAGACCGCCCCAATAAGCCACTCTGGCACCCCTCCATGTTCAACCGGTATTATACCAGCGGAGAAAGGGGCAGTAAACAACCCCGGGAAAACTCTTCCCGCAGCCGGATCAGGAAGTGCTGTAGGACGCACCGCGCTCCGGGTAATCCACGTCCGTGATTCCTGCTTCGGCCAGGGCTGCCCTGAGCGGTTCCGCGCCCCGGGGCTCACCGTGCACCAGGAAAACCTTCTTGAGGGTCTTCCTGGTAGCCCGGGCGTATTGGACCAGGAACTTCTGACCGGCGTGCGCGGAGTAGCTGCCGATCGTGGCCACCTCGGCCTGCCGGTGGTAGGTTTCCCCGAAAATTCGGATGTTCTTCTCCCGGTCTGCCAGCCGGCGGCCCAGGGTGTGAGGGGCCTGCCAGGAGACGATCAAGACCGTATTTTTGGGGTCCTCGAGGTTGTTTTTCAGGTGATGAAGGATCCGGCCCGCTTCCGCCATCCCCGAAGCGGAAATGATCACCGCCGGCCCCTCGACCCGGTTGATGGCCTTGGACTCTTCCACCGACCGGGTGTATTTTAACTTTTCAAATCCCAGCGCGGCATGGTGTTCATCCCGGGCCATGAACTCCCGGGTTTCCTGATCGAAGCACTCGGGATGATCGCGGAAGACCTGGGAGGCCTTGATGGCCAGCGGGCTGTCCACGAACATGGGAATTTCCGGGATATCTCCCGCCTCCACCATCTTGTGCAGGCTGTAGACCAGCTCCTGGGTCCGGCCGACCGCAAAAGCCGGGATGATCACCTTGCCGCCCCGGGAGACAGTCCGCTGAACCACTTTCCGGAATTCCTCGAAGGCGTCCCCCGGAACCCGTTTGATTTTGTCGCCGTAGGTGCATTCCATGATCAGGTATTGGGCATTTTCAGGAAGGACAGGATCTCGGATCAGGGCCAGCCCGGGACGGCCGATATCGCCTGAAAACCACAGCCGCTCGGGCCGGCCGTTTTCCGTGAAATCCAGGGAGACCGCAGCAGATCCGAGGATATGCCCGGCATCCACCAGGCGAGCTTCCACGCCGGGCGCGGGCTGAAAGGTTTCCTGATAATCGACCGGCTGAAACTGCGGGGCCACCCGGCCGGCATCTTCCTGGGTGTAGAGCGGCTCAATGGGCTGTTTGCCCTGCCGCCTCCTTTTCTTGTTGAGATATTCCGCATCGCTCTCATGGATATGCCCGGAATCCAGGAGCATAATGTTGGCCAGGTGAGCGGTGGCTCTAGTGGCGTAAATCGGCCCCCGGAAGCCGTCCTTGACCAGGTGGGGGAGGTTGCCGCTGTGGTCGATATGGGCGTGCGAGAGGATCACCGCGTCGATCTCTCCGGGAGCAAAGGGAAAGTTCCGGTTGCGCTGGAAAGCTTCCTTCCGGCGTCCCTGATAGAGGCCGCAGTCCAGCAGCAGCCGGTGTCCGTTGACCTCCAGCAGGTGCATGGAGCCGGTCACTGTGCGGGCTGCGCCGTGAAATCGAATGTTCATCAGCACTCCTTCTGGGAATGGGTTTGACCCCTGGTCAGGCCCGGGAGAGCACCTGGAGGAGTTCACCTCCGTAGTGAGCATAGCGGAGCGGGACTTCTTCTTCCAGGATCTCGGCCAGCTCCTCCCTGGTGCGCGGGTTTTCCCGGGCCAGTTCCTCGAGCAGGTAGCGGGGCAGGATCACGGCCGAGTTCAGGCCCGCTTCCCGGGCCTTGGCTTTCCGCCAATCTTTGAGAGCCCGCTCCCGGGCCAGGTAGGCGTCATCGGGCCGGGGCCGGCGGGGAGGACGGAACGGCGGGGCTTCCAGGCCGCCCCGGACGGCCTGCAGCAAGCCTTCCCCCAGGCGTTCGGCCTGTTTCTTGTGGGGGATGTTGGCGCGCCGGAGCTCTTCCCGGGTGGTCGGGGTTTCCTCCGCCAGGGCCAGGAGGGTTTTATTGCCGAGCACCTTGAAAAGCGGCAGGTCTCTTTCCCGGGCGATTTGGTCCCTGTAGGCGTTGAGCTCCTTGAGCACGGCCCCTTGCTGGGGAGAGAGGTCCCGGGCACCCTGCTGCCTCCAGCAGGAGGGAAGCCGGTCTCTTTCTGGGCGCTGATAAGCCTGGGCCGCCCGCCGGAAATCTTCCTGGGCGATCTCCCAGCGGCCGGCCTGTTTGAGTTCTCCGGCCAGCCAGTTCCGGATCTCGATCAAAAAATGGGTGTCCAGCTGGGCGTAGCGGAGCATGTCCGCGGGAAGGGGGCGCCGGCTCCAGTCGGCCCGCTGGAAGCGTTTGTTGACCGTGATCCCAAATTTTTCTTCCAGCAGCGAATCCAGGCCGAGCTTCTTCCGACCCAGCATCCGGGCGGCGATCATGGTGTCAAACAGGTTTTCCAGTTGAAACTGGAAGTCGTCCCAGAGAATTTTGACATCATATTCGGAAGCGTGCAGGACTTTTTCGATCCCGGGATCTGCCAGGATCTCTCCCAGGGGAGAGATGTCCGGCAGGGAGAGCGGGTCAACGATGTAATCCTGGTCCGGGGAGGAAATCTGGATCAGGCAGACCTGCTCCTGGTAGGCGTACAGACTGTTGGCCTCGGTGTCGACCGCCAGGATCGGCTGGCGGGAAAATGTTTCCAGGGCAGTATAAAAATGATCGGACTTTTGGATCAGTTCAGCTGGAGGGAGGTTGAGGTTGTTGTTCATGGTCCTCTATTATAGCAGGATGGGTGAACCGGGGCGGAAGGTGGGACTGACCTTTCCGCTGGAAACCCTGGATCAGGGGGTGGGGAGTTTTTTCTGGAAGATCAGGGCGTCCACTTGTTCGGAATAGTACTTCGGCCAGGCCCCGGTCAGGATGTAGCCCCGACAGCGGTAAAGCTGGACGGCCGGGCGGTTGCCGGCTCGGACGCTCAGTTTGATCACAGGGACATCCAGCTGCCCCTCCGCGGCATCCAGCAGCCGGCTGGCGATCCCCTGCCGCCGGTGAGACGGCAGCACGCCCAGGGTGGCAATCCAGGCTTCTCCTGCCTGCGGCCGCTGATCCACAGCGATAAAACCGACCAGCTTGTCGCCCAGTTCTGCCTTCAGGCGGATGATCTCCGGAAAGGTGAGCACCCCCAGCACATCCCAGAGCGGCCAGGCGTCTTGAGCAAAACAAGCTTGTTCCAGGTGATAAACTTCGCGGACATCACGCCAGCCGGCCGGCTGGATTTCGGGCTCGGTTTCCGGCGTGATGTCCGCAGGCCGGTTCGGCAAGGTTTATTCGCCCTCTTTGGATTTCACGAAGTGGTCCAGCAGGCTGGTGAACTCCATCGGGAAGATGTACTTGGTGGAAGCGTTCTGGCCCATGTCCTTCAGGGTTTCGAAGTACTGCAGGGTGACCGTGTTGGGATCGATCCCTTGGGCGATCTCGGCGATCTTATCCAGGGCCTGGGCGTAGCCCTCGGCCCGGAGCAGCTGGGCTTCTCGTTCGCCTTCCGCTTCCAGGATGGCGGATTCCTTTAGGCCTTCCGCCCGGAGGATGGCGGCCTGCTTCTCACCCTGGGCGACGTTGATGGCGGCATCTTTCTGGCCGGTCGATTCAGTGACCAGGGCCCGGCGGTCCCGCTCGGCGGACATCTGCCGGTTCATGGCATCCTGGACCTCGGTGGGCGGGATAATTTCCCGGATTTCCACGTTGGTAACCTTGACGCCCCAGCGTTCGGTGACCTCGTCCAGCCGGGTGCGGAGCAGGTTGTTGATGTGCTCCCGGTCGGTCAGCACCTGATCGAGTTCGATCCCGCCGACCACGGCCCGGAGGGTGGTGGTGGCGATCCCTTGGGCGGCGCTCTCAAAGTCGCCCACCTGGAGGACAGATTCGACCGGATCGAGCACCTTGTAGTACCACAGGAAGTCGAGCGAAATCCCGGCGTTGTCCGCGGTGATCACAGTCTGGTGGGGAATTTCCCGGACCTGCTCCCGGAGGTCGACATTGACACCCTTGTCGATGATCGGAATCAGGAAAATGAACCCCGGCCCCCGGTCGCCGATGCACCTTCCCAGCCGGAAGACCACCAGGCGCTGATATTCCGGGACAATTTTAATCGCGGTGGCCAGCAGGATCAGGGCAGCGACCAGCACCCCGCCTACCAGACAGAGGATCGTGCCGCCGCCGTCAACGGTTTGAGCCAGCAGAGAATACAGCATGGATTACCTCCTAAATATAGACAGGACCCTTACAGGTCTTCTTTTAACGGTGAGACTTCCAGAACCAGGCCCATCCGATCCACCACCAGGATCGGCTCTCCTTGCTGGATCGGTTCGGTGGCCCGGGCGCTCCACAGTTCGCCCAGCACCTGTACCGAGCCTTCCACCTCCTGATCCAGATAGGAGCGGGCTTCTCCCCGCACGCCAATCAGCCGACCCAGGTTGTGGGAAGGCGGAGCGAGCTCGGCCTCAATGGTCCGCATCGCGATGATCCAGAAAAATCCTCCTACGATCACCGATACCACCAGGGCCAGAACCGGATGGACGGCCGGCTTCCACCACGCGTCGCTCTTAAACAGGAAGGAAGAGCCGATCACCAGGGAAGCGACCGAAATGATCAAGTAGAGAGTTTTCTGCGACCGGCGGACAGCGATCATGAAGGGGAACACCCCCAGGATCAGTACGACCAGGGCCCAGATGTTGATCGGCAGGGTGTACACGCCCCACCCGGCGGCGATCAGGGTCACCAGGGCGCCGACTTCCAGCAGTCCGGTGCCCGGGGAAAGGATAGCGATCCCGGCCAGAAAGAAAAAGGACACCAGGAATAAGTAAGCCAGGTTGGGATCGAGGAAGGCAATCTGCATGACACTCACCTCAAAGGTTGATCTAGAGCTCGCGCTCGTAGAAACGGTAGGTTTTATACACTTCGCCGCCCATGGCCTGGATGGGCTTGTTCATCTCCACGTTGTCTTCCAGGATCCAGCTCATTTCCCCGTAATTGATGCCCTTCTGGATGGCTTCCAGAGCGGTCCGGTAGTAAAAGACCGCGTCGATCCCCAGGCTGCGGTACTCCTCGACCACCCCGAGGGCGAACACCCGGACCCAGTTGACCTGCTTCCGGACCTTCCAGTGCCAGACCAGCTTGGCCATCAGCCACCACTCCGGGGTGGACGGCTGCGGATCCGCCAGGCGGAGAGGCTGATTGAGGTCGAGCAGGGACAGGCTGAAACCAACCGGCTGGCCGTCTTTTTCAGCCAGGAATACCAGATCAGGATCAATGATGGCCCGGAGATCTTCTGCCAGATGGTCGAACTCGGCGTCGTCCATGGGCACGAAGCCCCAATTCTTGGACCAGGCCCCATTATACAGGTCCTTGACCTGATCCACCTCGGCCTCGTATTCTTTCATGTTCAGCTTCCGGACCACAATGTTGCGGCGCTCGAGGATCCGGTTGGTCAGCCGGTGCAGCCGCTCCCCGATGATCTCCAGGAAGTCCTGGGTGGCCAGTTTATAGGCCCAGAGGTCCTGGGTTTTTTGGTAGCCGGCCCGTTCTAAGTAGTCCTGGTAGTAGGGCGGGTTGTAAGTCATCAGGATCCGGGGGCTGTCGTCAAAACCGTCCACCAGCAGGCCGCACTCGTCGTTGGTAGAGAACTGGGCCGGTCCGCGCACGGCTTCGTGGCCCCGCTCCCGGGCCCAGTCTTCGGCCGTTTTCAGCAGCGCCTGAGCGGCCTCCGGGTCTTCCAGGACCTCGAAGAACCCGAAGAACCCGACGTTTTCATCCTGGTATTCGTTGTGCCGGAAATTGGTAAAGGCCGCGATGGTGCCGACCACTTGCTCACCTCGTTCCGCCAGGAAGAAATCTACCTCGGCATGATCGAAAAAAGGGTTCTGCTCCGGGTCGGTAAAGGCCAGGCGTTCGGAGAAGATCGGTGGGACCCAGTAAGGATTATCCTGGTAGACTGTCCAGGGGAAGCTCAAGAACCGCTTGCGTTCTTCCAGGTTGGTGACTTTGCGGATGGTGATTGGCGGCATAGTTTTCTTTGTTCCTTGCAGGTTGATAGGAGGGTCAGATCCGGACTCCAGCGCCGTCCCGGAATGATTGATTGGGAGAAAACCGCTGCCCGCGGCAGGACCGGCGCAGGCCCCCCGGCCCGTGTCCCTGATTATACCTGATCCAGAGGGCTGTGGTATGATTTTAGCGTGTTCTCTATCCTGGAAAGCTGGGGTTTGTTCTCCCTTTACTCACTGATCATTTCCACGGCCGCGGCGGTCGGCCTCGGTTTGAGCGCCCGGCTGTTCCGGGGCAATCGGACCTTTTTAATGGATGTGGGAGGAGGGGTGCTGCTGGGTGCCCTGATCGGCGCCCGGCTCGATCATGTCCTGCTGCATTGGGCCTATTTTCAGGCCCGGCCGGAAGCGATCATTCAGGTCTGGGAGGGCGGCCTGGGCTGGGCCGGGGCGGTCGTGGGAGCCACCCTGGTGCTGGCGGGGCTGAGCCTGTTTTCAGGGAGGCTGCTGGGCACCCTGATGGATGCCCTGCTCCCTGCCGCCGGAATCACGGCTGCCGGCGTCTGGCTGGCCGTCTGGGGGACAGGGTCCGTGTACGGGGCCCGGACCGGGGGCTGGTGGGGCCTGCCTGCGCCGGATGCCTTCGGGGTGGTCGATCCGCGGGTACCGCTGCCCGTGCTGGGCGCGGGATTGATTTTATTGGGCACCGGGCTGCTCCGCTGGATCCGGTTCCGCCCCTGGCTGGCCTGGCCCGGCCAGCGTTTTTTGCTGCTGATGGTTTTGATCTGCGCCGCTGCGGCCGGCCTCAGTTTCCTCCGGGTCGACCCGGGTCCGGAGCTGTGGGGCATCCGCCGTTCAGCCTGGACAGGCATACCGTTGGGCATCTTTTATCTGACCGCTTATGGATTGCTGACGAGGAAATCTACCATGGAAAAACTGAAGATCGACCCGCAGTACGCGGCCGACCAGCTGGTGAAATTCATCCGCGAGACCGTTAACGAGGCCGGTTTTTCCCGGGCCGTGGTTGGGCTTTCGGGCGGGGTGGACTCCGCCCTGAGCGCGTATTTGACCGTGGAAGCCCTCGGGGCGGAAAACGTGCTCGGCCTGCGGTTGCCCTATGAAACCTCATCGCCGGATTCCCTGGAGCATGCCGAGCTGGTGATCGAGCAGACCGGGATTCAGTCCGAGACGTATTCGATTACCGAGTCTGTGGATGCCATCTTGGAAGATTTTCCGGAGGCCGGCCAGGTCCGCCGGGGCAACGTGATGGCTCGGGCCCGGATGATCTATCTCTACGACCAGTCCCACGCTTTTGAAGGCCTGGTGATGGGGACCGGGAACAAGACTGAAACGCTGCTCGGCTACAGCACCCGCTACGGGGACGGCGCGTTCGACCTCAACCCGCTGGCTGACCTGTATAAAGCCCAGGTCCGGCAGCTGGCTTCGTTCCTGGGGGTTCCCCGGGCGATCATCGACAAGCCGCCTTCGGCAGACCTGTGGCTGGGCCAGACCGATGAGGAGGAGCTCGGCTTCACCTACCAGGATGCCGATCAGCTGCTCTACCTGCTGGTCGAGGAACAGCAAACGGCCTCCGAGTGCGTGGAGGCCGGCTTTGATGAGGAGCTGGTCGAGACTGTGATCGGCCGGGTGCTGCGCTACCGATTCAAAAGCAAACTGCCGCCGGCCGGTTCGATCGGCCAGGCCTCGATTGAACACCTGGAGCAGCTGCCGGCCTTTCGGAAATGAGCTGATTTGAGGAGGAATGATGGGACGCGCAGGATGGATCTTGCTCGGAATGGTATTTGTGATCTCGGCCTGCACCCCCGGGCCGACGCCGACCCCTTCACCCTCTCCGGTGAATACCCAGCAGCAGGCCGCAGCAGAGCAGACTGGTTCTCCCACAGCGGAGCAGATTGACAGCCAGGGGGAGGCCGATGCGGACGTGACCTATGTCAAGGCGGTCAGGGATGAGGCGGAAAACACCTGGACCTTCCAGGTCACGGTGGAGCACCCGGACACCGGCTGGGAGGATTATGCCGACGGCTGGGATGTGGTCCTGCCGGACGGCACAGTGGTCAAACCCGATCCGGAGGATCCTTTCACCCGGCTGCTGCTTCACCCGCATGTGGATGAACAGCCCTTCACCCGCAGCCAGCGCGGGATCGTGATCCCGGAGGGAGTGGACACCGTCCGGGTCCGGGCCCATGACCTGGTGGACGGCTGGGGCGGGAAAGCAGTCGAGGTCGATCTGACCGCGGCATCGGGTGAGAATTTTGAGGTGGTCCGCTGAACGGCGGACCCTGATTGAAGATTGTGCGCTGCGGCATGCCGCAGGTAGAGGAGTGAAAATATGTCCCGCAAGGCGTTACCCCCCCGGAATGAAGTCCCCCGTGAAGAAACCTGGCATCTGGCCAGTATTTTCCCCGATCTGGAAGCCTGGGAGAAGGCCTATCAGCAGGTGGAGGACCTCCTGCCCGAGCTGAAGGCCTTGCGGGGTGAGCTGACCCGTGATCCCGAAACGCTAGTGGAAGCTTTCCAGCTTCGGGAGCGGGCCCTCCGGCTGGCCCGTCAGGTGGGGATGTATGCTATGTTGGACAGCGCGGTGGATATGACCGACCAGGAAAAATTGGCCCGTTCCGGCCAGGGCCAGAGCCTGATGTCCCGGGCGGCCGCGGCGGTGTCTTTCTTCGAACCGGAGCTGCTTGAGCTCGAGCCTGAAGATCGGGAAGCCTGGATGGCAGAACACCCGGAGCTGGCGGTTTACCGGCATTATTTCAATGACCTCGAGCGGCAGCGCGACCACACACGTTCTTCGGAGGTCGAAGAGGTCCTGGCCCTGTCCTCGGACCCACTTTCCGCGGCGCCGGCCGCCTACGGGGCGCTGACCAATGCCGATTTGACATTCGAGCCGGCCCTGACCGGGGAAGGGGAACAGCGTGAGATCGGCCAGAGCAGCATCGACAGTCTGAAGACCAACCCGGACCGGCGGGTCCGGAAAACCGCCTGGCAGCATTACGCTGACGCTTATCTCGAGCACCGCAACACATTGGCCGCCGTGCAGGTAGGGGCTTTCAAACGGGACGCGTACCGGGCCCAGGTCCGGAAGTTTGATTCCTCCCTGCAGGCTTCTCTGTTCCCGGTCAACATCCCCGAGGAAGTCTTTCATAACCTGATCGAAGTGTTCCAGGCCAACCTGCCCACCTGGCACCGCTACTGGCGGGTG
>Ga0207797_1000893_pt1 | contig 22149 bp, 19 predicted proteins | sample PRCRCaboRojoPR_6_FD_187275 | JGI IMG/M metagenome (GOLD analysis project Ga0207797, IMG submission 187275) | Marine sediment microbial community from Cabo Rojo, Puerto Rico - PR CR 10% Liquid 1 (SPAdes) | ecosystem: Environmental > Aquatic > Marine > Coastal > Sediment | place: Cabo Rojo, Puerto...
GGACCTCCCGGTGGGTGCGGAACGCGAGATTCTCTGGCAGCTTATCTGGCGGGAAGCTCTCGACATCCTGGGCGTCGTCGCCAGCCCTCAGCTCCCCGCCCACGGGTTGAGCGCGGAAGAAGATGATGATGCCACTCTGCACCGGTCCCTCCGGAAAGGAATACACCCCGAAGAGCTCCAGGAGCTCAACCTCCAGGCCGGTTTCTTCTCTGCATTCCCGGACCGCCGCATCCTCGACGCTCTCATCGGCTTCGATGTAGCCAGCCGGCAGCGCCCACCAGCCTTGGAAGGGCACCTGGCCCCGCTGCACGAGCAAGATTCTCCCCTCGATTTCCACGAGCACACCGACACCAGGGACGGGGTTCCGGTAGAGGACGAAGCCGCACTCGGGGCAGATCTCCCGGACGCGGCCTGCCACCTCCGCCGTTTCCATCTCGGCTCCGCATCGGGGGCAGTAGGTTGTCGGTCGATCGCTCATATCTGCTGTCCACTCGGAGTGATGGGCCGATCCTGCCATAGGTCACGTCAGTCGCAGCGACCTATCTGAAAGTGGTCTCTCTACCCTGGAAGAAGGTCGGGACGCAGGGCCGGTGCATACGTATCGATGAGCCGGGGAGTAATTGCGTTGGCCCGGATGAGGTTCCCATAGAGCTCGAGGCTGCGGCGAGGCGTTCGCTCCTGGGTCTGAGGATCAAGCTCAATCAACCCAAAGCGCAGGGTCCAGCCCTCGGACCACTCGAAGTTGTCGACCAGGGTCCAGTGATAGTAGCCCATCACCGGGTAACAGCGCTGAATCGCGTGCCACAGTTGGTGAGTGTGGGTCAGAAGGTAGCGCGGTCGCTGGTCGTCGTCAGCGTCCGGAATGCCATTCTCGGTGACGTAGATCGGAATGTCCAGTCTCGCGAGCCGTTTCAGGCAGCGTAGCATCCCCTCAGGATACATCTCGCCGTAGCCTCCGTCGAGTAGCTCGGCATCCTCCGCGTGGAAGCGCCTGCCGAATCCTTCCTCAGCCCGGGTACGGTCGAAGGCTACTAGCTCTCGCGTATAATAGTTGAGGCCGATCCAGTCGAGCGTCTGTCTAAGTTTTAAGGCTAGCCCGAATCCCAATGGCGGTGCCCAGAGACCTCGTTTCAACGTCTTCAATATGGAACGGTTGTACACGCGATCTGTGATCCCCGTCGCCAGCCGGTCGAGCAGGGAGTTGGGTTTGGCTGGGTCGAAAACCCGCATATTGTGGGCAAAGCCAACCCGGGCCTGGGGCTGTATCTCGTGGATTACCTGGTAGGCACCGGCGTGACCGAGGAGGAGGTTTCTTAAGACCCGCATACCGGTCCCGAAGTCGGAAACACCCGGAGGCCAGAGCCCCGCCAGATAACTCTGGTAGGCGTAGACGTTGGGTTCGTTGATAGTGCACCAGAGATCGCAGTATGGCGCAAGCACCTCGACGACTCTGTGCACGAAGCGGACGAACAAGTCGACCACTTCGTCACTCTCCCAGCCCCCCTGGTCGGCCAGCCAGCGAGGATTGGTGAAATGGTGGAGCGTGACCATTGGTTCGATGCCGCGGCCCTGCAGTCCGCGCACCATCTCGACGTAGCGCTCCAAGGCGATCTCGTCGAAGGTCCCGCGGTGGGGTTCGACCCGAGACCACTCGATAGAGAGGCGGAGGGCATTGACGCCCAATGTCGCTGCGCGATCGAAGTCAGCCTCTGCGTCTTCCCACCAGTTGCACGCCAGCCCCGAGACCTGTCCTTGCTTTATATGGCCTTCCTGGCGCTCCCAACCCCACCAGTCGTTGCCGGTGTTGTTCCCTTCGACTTGATGAGCGGCCGTGGCGACACCCCACTTGAAGTCTGCGGGGAAATGGAACGTGGCTTCTGGCATAACGTCTCCTTGACTCACTCGTAGATTGACATGCCATTTTACAGTGGGTTAGAGACAGAGGCAAACGGAGCACGTTCAGATTTTCCTACCTTGGACTGTATCCCAGAAGCGATGGAGCGTCTACGCCGTCTTAGCGAAGGCAGCAGACGCCGGGGCGGCGCAGTAACTCCGAATCGCGTAGTCGACGCTAGTCAGGTTGACCCACTCCCTCCCATTTGGTATACTGGTCACGCTCCAACTCAGTTTCCCGTAACCGTAGAGGTGTGGCAGTGTTCTAGTAAATGAGAACCTGTCGCTCCTCTTCCACGAGTGATTGATTCGACTAGATTTGAAACGTGTGTGAAGAGAGCGATTCGACCCTTATCGCCCGGGCAAAGGAGAATCCAGAAGCGTTTGGTGCTTTGTACGAGCGATATGTCGACAAGATCTACAATTACATATGCTATCGCGTAGGCAGCGATCAGGACGCAGAGGATCTGACAGCCCGGACGTTCTACCGAGCTCTGGAGCATTTTCCGAGCTATGAGGACCGCGGTGCTCCGTTCTCAGCCTGGCTATACCGCATAGCGCATAACTTGGTGGCCAACTGGCATCGCGATAACAGCCGACGGAAGATGATCACGCTCGACGATATGATTCTCCGAGCGCCAAAGGGAAAAGGTCCGGCTATCAGGGCTGAGAAGTCAGATGAAGAGGACGTGATGCTCACGGCGGTGCGCGGATTGGCGCCGGATCGGCAGCAGTTGATCGTCTTGAAGCATGTCGAGGGCATGACCAACGCGGAGATCGGAGAGGTGATGGGGCGGACGGAAGGGGCGATCAAGTCGCTCTATCACCGCACACTTGTGACGTTGCGCGAGGATTTGGCGGATCAATGGGAGAGACTGACGTAGGTGACAGGGAGTGGGAGATGAGGGAAGAGAAGATAGCTGAGGCACTGGCGATCCACACGGAGAGGCGGAGCGTCGGACCCGTCGCCGAGCAGATGGCTGATCTGACGGAAGAGGAACACGATGAGCTGGCGTCACTCATTGGGGTGGCCGATCGTCTGGAGATGCGAATGCAGCCCGTCCAGGCCTCACCTGCTTTCGTGCGAAGCTTGGGACAGGAGCTGGTGGGTGCGGCTGAGCAGCATATCGCCAAACGGAGGCGGCGCCATCGAATAGCTGTGATCAGCGCGGCAGTAGCTGGAGCGGTGGTTTCTATCGCCTCCGTCGTCGGGGGGATCGTAGTTCTGATAAAGTGGCTGCGGACCCGGACGGAGGCGCGCCAAGCGTCAACTGCGTGAGTGGTGTCTCATTTCGCGTCAGGAACCCCCGGTCAACGACCGGGGGTTCCTGCTGTCTGGGCCTTCAGCCGTCTTGATTGACCGCGGCGGGCCCTCCTTGCCGGCCCCCGGCGGGGTATGCTTGACTTCTCCTCTTGCTTGGGTATCATACTATACCAGGTTTCGGGAACCTGACAGCGGCGCCGTCGGTCATAGCAGGTGGCGTGCGATAGCCATAGGGGTGCTTGTAATCAGCAAAGGTGTGTCTGCAGGATTGGAACTCAACTCATGAGAATTCTCGTCACGGGCGGTGCGGGTTTCATCGGCTCTAATCTGGTAGATGTGTTAATGGCACAGGGACATGAAGTCACCGTCCTTGACAATCTTCTGGTCGGCAAGGTCTCCAATATCGAACATCATTTGGAGAGCGATCATTTCCATTTCGTCAATGGCTCAATTTTGGACCTGGCGACACTGGAGCGACTTGTTCGTCAGGTAGATTTAGTCTACCATTTGGCGGCCGTGGTTGGGGTCAAGTACGTCGTCGAGGATCCGCTACAGGCAATCATAACGAATGTTCGAGGCACTGAAAACGTCCTTGAGCTTGCCTTCAAGTACTGGGCTAGAACGGTCATCGCGTCAAGTTCTGAGATTTACGGGAAATCTACGGAGGTTCCGCTAGACGAGGAGAGTGACCGTTTGCTCGGACCCACGACGGTCAACCGCTGGTCCTATTCCGACGCCAAAGCCATCGATGAGTATTTCGCTCTTGCTTATGCTCAGAAGGGACTGCCGGTGAGCGTTGTTCGGTATTTCAATGTATACGGCCCGCGGCTCGATCCGGAAGGATACGGAAGCGTGGTCGCCAAGTTCATTGGGCAGGCGCTGAGAGACGCTTCTCTGACCGTGTATGACAATGGTAGGCAGACGCGAAGTTTCACCTACGTGGATGACGCCGTAGAGGCGACGATAAGGGCTGCCACAGTCCGCGACGCGATGGGGAAGGTATTCAACGTCGGCTCCAGTCGCGAGACCGCCATCAATGAACTGGCGAAGACGATCTTACAGTTGACTGGTTCAGATTCAGAGATCATCCACGTTCCCTATTCGTCGGCCTATGGTCCCGATTTCGAGGAGACGCGTCGACGGGTGCCTGACGTAAGCCGCGCACGAGAGGTGCTCGACTTCGAGCCACAGACTACCTTCGAGGACGGACTGCGGCGGACAATTGGCTGGTTTCAAAGGGAGAATATCGGACGCTAGGTTGGTTGCCGGTGAATCGGTATGCGGGCGTACCACGATGACGTGCTGGCGCGCCCGATTTCGACATCAACTGCTGCATCAGCTTGAGGAAAGAGGGATGGATGCATTCGACTAGGCTTAGCAAGTTCTGCGACAAGGTCTTGGAGATGGGGTGGCTGTTGGCGGTGATTGTTACGCCGCTTTTCTTTAATGTCTATTCCAGTCGAGTCTTCGAGCCAGACAAACTGACCGTACTTCGCACGATTGCGCTGGTCATGGCTGTCGTGTGGCTCGTCAAGTTGATTGAAGAACGAGCCCATGGGCGTCGCGACCTCGGTTTCTCGTGGCAGACGCCGCTCGTCTATCCTACCCTCTTCACCGTCGTTGTTTACCTGATCAGCACAGCTCTCTCAGTTAGCCCGAGGACCAGCCTCTTCGGTTCTTATCAGCGTCTTCAGGGTACCTATTCGACCCTTGCGTACGTCACGATATTCCTGGTTATCTTGCAGGGGCTCCGGTCGCGGGTCCAACTCGATCGCCTCCTTACGGTAGTCATCCTCAACAGTCTCCCCATCGCGCTGTACGGCCTCGTCCAACGGAATAGGCTGGATCCTCTCCCTTGGGGTGGAAACGTGACCCGGCGCGTGGCCTCCAACATGGGGAATGCTATCTTTGTGGCTGCCTATATGATTATGGCCGCGCCACCGACACTATCGAGGGTCGTGGATGCCTTTCGTTCTATCCTCACTGATGACGAGACCGGCCCTGCGGACATGCTTCGGGCTGCCGTCTATATCTTTATCTTCTTCGTCCAGCTGATCGCTATCTGGTACACAAAGAGCCGTGGCCCGTTGATGGGCCTCATGGCGGGCCTGGGAGTGTGGATCGTGCTCGGGTTCCTGGCTCTGCGGCGTGTACTCAATCGCCGGATTTGGCGGGGTATCTGGCTCGGCACGCTGGCGACGGCGCTCGTGATGGTCGTAGTGTTCTTCCTGATTAACCCGGGAGGACCGCTTCATGAATGGGCCCTGGACACACCCGTGAATCGCGTCGCGCGTGTGCTCCAGTACAGGAGCGGCACCGGTATGGTTCGCAATCTGATCTGGCAAGGCTCTCTGGATCTGATTCTCCCCCATGAGCCGATCTGGTATCCACCGACGGAGGCACATCCTCAGGGCCACTCGGATCCCCTCAACGTTTTGCGACCGTTGGTGGGGTATGGCCCGGAGTCTATGTACGTGGCCTATAATTCGTTTTACCCGCCGCTGTTGGGCCAATATGAATCTCGCACAGCGTCTCCTGACCGCTCGCACAATGAGACGATGGATGCCTGGGTTACGAGGGGATTCCTGGGCTTCGTTTCCTACTTGTGGCTCTTTGGTAGCGTGTTTACGTTAGGGTTGCAGTGGTTGGGCTTCCTGCCTGATGACTGGCGAAGAAGGCTCTTTTTCGGGCTGCTCGCTGGAGGGGCGATCGTCGCTACCGTCGTCGTCTCGCTTACCATCGGTTTTCACTTTTTCGGATTGGCGATCCCAATCGGTATGGTCGGGGGACTCTTCCTCTATCTGATCGTCTGGGGATTCTCGAAGTGGGAGAGCACGGAAGATATCGAGCTCCATCCCCGTTTCGTGTTGTTGATGGGCCTACTCTCTGCTATGGTGGCCCATTTCGTTGAGATCAACTTCGGGATTGCGATTGCCGCGACGCGCACCACGTTCTGGTGTTATGCTGGGCTGCTTGTCGTGACCGGGACGAATCTCATCCAGGACGACGAGGCGGAAGAGGTGAATCAGGCCTCAGGACGGAACCGGAACAAGCTACCTCGCTGGCTCAGGCCCACGCTGGCTACATCTATCATTGGTGGCTTCATCGTCGGCACACTCTCGTTTGACTTCGTCACGAACGCGGAGCGTCTGACGCAACCTGCTGAGATCGTATGGCGCGCTCTGACGGTTTTGCCAGCTCAGGGGAGCCGCTCTTCGTATGGCGCACTGATGATCTTCGCCTTCACCTGGGTTATGAGCGCGGTGCTTTTCATCGCTCAGATCGCAAAGCGCGGGGTTTTCGACGATAGGGAAGGCGATTGGGCTGTGGCCACAGCGCTGTATACGTTGGTTTCACTGGCCATTGGCGTCGGTTTTGCGCTCGTTCTGGCTGGTCGTCACGCTTCGGTTGTACAGGCTCGCCCACAGACGGTGGAGGGTTTCCTTGAGCTTGCGGGCCGGGTGGCGGGTGTACTGACACTTTACTATGGCTTCATTCTCTTCACGCTGGTCGCCGGGGGGCTCGTGCTTCTGCTAGGCACGGAGGGGAACCTGCAGCCGGTTGGTCAGCTGAGTGTGATCGCTCTACTGGTGATGTTCATACTGGCCGGCGCCGTAGCCGTCGTCACAAATCTTCATCCGATTCGGGCTGATATCATCTACAAACAGGCCGATCCCTGGGAGCGGCAGGGTCAGTGGCCCGTCGCCATTCAGCATTACGCGCGAGCGATCGATCTCGCTCCCCGAGAGGATTTCTACTACCTGTACCTGGGGCGGGCTTACCTCGAATACGCCAAGACTGTCGAGGACCCGGCTGTACAGCGCACGATCCTGGGCAAGACCGAGGATACGCTGCTTGAGGCACGGGAGATTAACCCCCTCAATACAGACCACAGTGCCAACCTGGCGCGTATGTACCGTACGTGGGCGCAGCTGGCTGCGGATGCGGAGACACGACAAGAGATGACTCAACGATCGTCGGAGAACTACGAGGTGGCGACGCGTCTGAGCCCTCAAAACACTATCCTTTGGAATGAGTGGGGGTTGCTTTACCTGGCCGCCGGTCAGTTCGAGGAGGCGCAGCAGAAGATTTCCCATTCGCTAGAGCTCGATCCGGATTTCGACCAGACGTGGACCATTCAAGCTGATCTTTACGCCAATCAGAATATGATCACAGACGCGCTCGAAGCATATACGAGAGCGTTGGAGGTCAATCCCAAACAGGCGGACGTGTGGCTGCGCGTGGGAGACATCCATCGACAAGAGCAGGACTTCGAAGAGGCTGCGGAAGCTTATGAGCAGGCTCTCGAGCTGAGGCCAAGAAACGTGCAGGTCTGGCGCGTGTTGGGATCTGTATACGCCCAGATCGGTCAGCCGGAGAAGGGCATCGAGGCGCTTAATCGAGCTCTTGAGCTGGGTCCTGAGGAAGCAGACGTCTGGGACACACACCGCATGCTGGCTATCTTGTATAGTCAGATCGGTAACCCGCAGCAGGCAGTCGATCACGCGGAGAAGGCTCTCCAGAACGCGCCAGAGGGGCAGCAGGCCAATCTGGAGCAGCTCCTGGCTCAACTGGAATCGGCAACGGCCGGGGGAGATGAATGACGATCTATCTCCTGGTCTTCGCAGGCGCCCTGGTCTTGGCTATCGGTGCAACGCCGGTTGCTCGCTTTCTGGCGCCACGAATGGGGATAATCGATCATCCTGAAGCGCGCAAGATCCATCAGCGTCCGGTCCCACGGCTGGGTGGGGCAGCCATCCTGTTGACAGTTATCGTGGTCGCCCTGGTTTTGGGCGAGCGCTATAATTTCAACCAGTTCGGCACCATTCTCGTTGGTGCGACGGGCATCTCTTTTATGGGCCTGGTCGATGACCGTTGGGGACTTCGTCCGCTGATTAAACTGATAGCCCAGATTGCAGCGGCGCTGCTGTTGTATGCGAGCGGGGTCTACGTCGGTACCTTCCACCAACCGGTCTTGAATCTGATTATGACGGTCCTATGGGTGGTCTATATCACAAACGCCATCAACTTGCTCGACAATATGGATGGCCTGGCCGGGGGCGTCGCGGCGATCGCGGCGGTACACTTCGCGTTGATGTGCTCCTTCAGCGGCCAGTATCTAGTTGGCGCTCTGTCGATTGCCCTGTTGGGCGCCTGCCTGGGCTTCTTGTTCTATAATCTTAACCCAGCCAGCATCTTCATGGGAGACTCGGGTTCGCTGTTTCTCGGTTTTATGCTGGCGGCTACTGGCATCAAGCTCCGCTTTCCGGAGAACGTCACGTTTGTGACCTGGATGGTGCCGGTGTTAGTACTGGGCGTGCCGGTTTTCGACACGGCCCTCGTCGTCGTCTCTCGCCTGCGTCGGGGCCTGAACCCGCTGACGAATCCGGGGCGGGATCACGTCTCGCATCGTCTGGTGGCAGCGGGGATGAGCCGGCGGGAAGCGGTCCTGACCCTGTACGTTATCTCTCTGATATTTGGCCTGCTCGCGATTTTCGTCACCCGCGCATCGGTGCTTGAGGGGTACATAGGCGGTGGCGCCGCTGCGCTCTTGGGTCTCTTCGCGCTGTGGCGAATGGAACGGCCTCCCTTCTTCGAGCGCCCCGCTGCGGAGCCCTCTTCCCGAGCCGAGAATGGGCGCTCAGTGGCGTCCGGCAAGTCGCGTGCCCGCGGGACAAGGCTGGCTGAGAGCCCCGAGCGGAAGGCGCATGGGGCTGATACTCAGCGCGAAGCGTGCGAGAGGTCAGAAGAACGACTGTCGGATTAGGCCCGGCGGCCCCGACCGCCGGATTGGGTCCGGCAAGCTCGACCTCGGCCGTGGCTCCATGGGTTGGACTGCTTCTTCCTCTCGTGAGGCGAGTTGCTTTCGTCTGCCACATCGAAAGAAAGCCCCAAAAATTGGGAGATTTCTCAACGCTATACTGACTCGATATAGCCGACTGGGCCGTACGGAGGTTCAATGGAATCCTGGGAAGACAAGATTACGGACCGCACCGCGCACGTAGCGGTCATCGGACTTGGCTACGTCGGTCTGCCGCTGGCTACGGCCTTCGCCAAAGCTGGTTTCCGGGTCACTGGCCTGGAGGTTGACCGAAAGAAGGTCCGGGATATTTCGGCGGGTAAGAGCTACATTCCCGATGTTGACGACAAAGATCTGGTGCCTCACGTCGAGTCGGGGCGTCTGACCGTGACCCTGGACTATGACGTGCTTCGTGAGTTGGACGCCATCTTCATCTGCGTGCCCACCCCATACGATGCACAGCGTGCGCCGGATCTCTCTTTCATCCGCTCGGCAAGTGAGTCGATACAAAGCCGGTTGAGACGCGGACAGCTTGTTGTGTTGCAGAGCACCACGTATCCAGGGACGACGGAGGAGGTTGTGCTCCCTATCCTGGAGAAGAGTGGACTCAAAGCTGGCGACGACTTCTTCCTGGGCTTCTCACCTGAGCGTATTGATCCAGGCAACGAGCAATGGACGGCGTATAACACGCCCAAAGTGGTGGGCGGCGTCACGCCGGAGAGTACCCGCTTGACCGCCAGCCTGCTACGACAGATGGGGGCTCTGGTCCATACCGTCTCCTCAGCCCGGGCTGCCGAGATGTCAAAGCTCTTGGAGAACACGTTTCGCGCGGTCAACATCGCGCTGGTAAATGAACTGGCATTGCTGGCAGAGCGGATGGAGATCGACTTGTGGGAAGTGATTGGAGCAGCGAAGACGAAGCCCTTCGGGTTTATGCCTTTCTATCCGGGTCCGGGGGTGGGCGGACACTGCATCCCAGTCGATCCTTACTATCTGCTGTGGAAAGCCCGCGAGTACGATTTTTACACCAAGTTCATCGAGCTAGCCGCCGAGGTCAACGAGGCGATGCCGTATCACGTCGTGGAGCTCGTGACGGAGGCCCTGTCCCAGGGAGGATTGCCTCTGAAGGGGGCCAACGTGTTGGTTCTTGGTGTTGCGTTCAAGCCGGGCGTGGATGACCCACGCAATTCGCCTGCCAAGCGTGTCATTGAGTTGCTCCTGAGCCGAGGGGCGATGGTAAACTATCATGACCCTTACGTTCCGCGCTTCCAGGTCGGGAATGACGTTTTTCACCATAGGAGTGTCGCGTTAGAATCGGTCCCCCTCACCGATGACGAACTCTCTTCTGCCGATTGTGTAGTTATCGTCACGGGACACCGGGGCGTCGACTATGAGCGTGTGGTCGCCCAGGCTGTGCGAGTCGTTGACACCTGTAACGCCGCGGCAGACGTAGATGAGCGTCTTGGAAACGTGTCGCGCCTTGGGGCGCCCGGGCGGGACTTGACTTGATGGACGACTGTCCGTCCAGCACGGTCGGAGCGACGCCTCCGTCCAGACGACGGCTCATAGTGGTACGTGTCCTGACGGCAATTGCCGTCCTCGTGGCGCTGATCCTCTCCCTCATCTTTCGCGAGCACCTTCAGGAACTCGAGCGATATGGCTACCTTGCCGTCTTCGTGGTGGGGCTGATCAGTAACGCGACGCTCATCCTTCCAGTGCCTGGTCTGGCAGTCAGCTCCGTCTTGGGGAGTGTCTTCAATCCGTGGGCTGTGGGCGTCGTCGCCGGGGTCGGACAGGCATTGGGTGAATTGACGGGCTATATGGCTGGGTACGGGGGGCAGACCTGGGTGGACGATCACCCCCGGTATCGCTGGCTGGCGAGGCAGATGGAACGCTACGGGGTGTTCATCGTCTTTCTGCTTGCTCTGCTTCCCAATCCTCTCTTCGACGTCGCTGGTATGATTGCCGGTGTGCTCCGATTCCCCGTTTGGAAGTTTTTGCTGAGCTCTGCTGCCGGGAAGATAGTGAAGAACATAGGCTTCGCTTTGGCCGGGTACTACGGCATTGGTGCTCTGTTTCAGTTACCTGTGGGTGATTGACATTCTGTCCCAGTTTGATACAATAGCGTAGGGTTTGGGAACAACTCCTGCAGTCTCTCTCAGTCGGTTATTCGGATAGTTGCGGCTTGGACGGTAGAGTTGGTCCTGCACATGCACGTGGCCTTTGGTGGTGGATCTCCTAAGGCACCTTGGATTCCGGTAGCTCATACTAGTTAAGGAGGTAGACATGGCAGAGGAGAACGTTGGGGCCCCAATGGGTGAAGAAGAAGTGATGCAAGAGATTACGCAGGATGACAAGCTGTGGGGGCTACTAAGTTGGCTTCCCTGGGTGGGGTGGATACTGGCCATTGTCGCGCTGCTGGTTGAGCCGCAGAAGGATCGGGCCTTCGTTCGCTACCATGCTGTGCAATCGCTAGCTGCAAATGTCGTGCTCACGGTTTTAAGCATCATCTTGGGCGTCACTGTAGTATTGAGCTGTGTGGCCCCCTTCCTGTGGTTGGCCTTGTTGTATCCAGCGATCAAGGCCTACCAGGGCGAATGGGTCAAGATCCCTGTGGTGACCGACTTCTGCAAGAACCAGGGCTGGATCTAGGCCTTCGTCGAGACGGCGGCACGGAAGAGCCCTTTCCAATCTGGTGAAGGGCTTTTCCTTTGTCTATATGGCTCTATCACTTAAGCGCTGGCGGGTCGCTCCCAAAGCTCCCGCAGCGTACCTCTCTCAGTTTCCCCGCTCAGATTGGCTGCTCGTGCAGGTGCTCTACAATCGAGGCATCAAGGATCCTGCTGGTGTGACCGCTTTCTTGGACGGTGGCCAGGATGAAGCCAATCCTTTCGCTCTTGAAGGGATGCACGATGCGGTCACCCGGATCCGACAGGCCTTGCGACGGGAAGAGCAGGTGGTTGTCTATGGTGATTTCGACGTCGACGGACTTACCGCGACGGCTCTTATCGTGCAGACGGTGCGAGCTCTGGGTGGACACGCCCAGCCCTACATCCCTCATCGGGTGGATGAGGGCTATGGTCTGAACGAAGAGGCATTGAGCGCCCTGGCCGGAGACGGCGTCAGTCTCGTCGTCACTGTCGACTGCGGCGTCCGTGCCATCGACGAAGTCGGTCATGCTAATCAGCTTGGCTTGGATGTCGTGGTGACCGACCACCATTCCTTGGGCCGCCGGCTTCCCGAAGCGGTGGCCGTCATCGATCCTAAACGAGCCGGATCCTCCGACTGTGCTGCCGGTGGGTGTTGTAACCAGCTTGCTGGTTCCGGTGTTGCCTATCGGTTAGCCCAGGCCCTCCTGCGCAGTCACGAGCAGGCTCCCGTGACCAGGCAGGATGTATCTCTCCAGGAGGAAGATCTGCTCGATCTGGTTGCCCTGGGCACGGTGGCCGACCTGGTGCCGCTTCGCGGTGAGAATCGGACGCTGGTTCGGCGCGGATTGGAACGCCTCAACGGTATGGCGCGTCCCGGCGTCAAGGCGCTCTGCGAGAGGGCAAGACTCGGGCGAGGCGCCGTGGACGCCACGGCTATCGCCTACATTCTGGGGCCGCGGCTGAACGCCGCAGGGCGGATCGCCGACGCTGAGGTCGCGTACCAACTACTCCTGACAGATCGTGAACAGAAGGCGGAGCAGCTGGCCGCAAAGCTGGATGGCCTGAATCGCGAGCGCCAGCACCTAACGCGGGAAGCTTACGAGATCGCGCGCCAATTGGCATCGGAATCGGAGGGTGAGCCGCTGCTCCTCTTTGCCGCCTCTCCAGAATTCCTCCCCGGTGTCGTCGGCCTGGCCGCTGGTCGCCTGGCAGACGAGTTTCACCGGCCGGCTGTCGTGGTGGAAGTGGGCGAGGAGACCAGTCGCGGTTCTTGCCGCTCTATCCCGGGATTCCACATCACCCGGGCCCTTGACGCTTGCGAGGATCTGTTGGTAAGACATGGCGGTCACGCGGCGGCCGCGGGTTTCACGGTCGCCAGCTCCGATCTGGATACGCTGGCCGACCGGCTCAAGAATATTGCCTCCGCCAAGCTTGGCGATGCCGATCTGACGCCAGTTCTGGACGTGGACGTCGAGATCGCCTTGACGGAGATGTCGTGGGACCTTTTGGAAACCCTGTCGATGCTGGAGCCCTGTGGGCGCGATAATGAGCGCCCATTGTTCGTTAGCCGGGACGTTCCTGTACGCTACTATCGCGCGGTGGGACGGGAGGGACGGCATCTCAAGATGGCGCTCTCGGACGGGCGAGCCACCTGGGACGCTATCGCGTTCCGACAGGGTGAGTGGGCGGGACAGCTGCCAGACGTGATAGACGTAGCCTATCACCTGGAGCTCAATGAATGGAACGGGCAGCGGCGGCTCCAGCTCAATGTGCAGGATATCCGGCCGGCGGGGACGCGGAGCGGTTCGAGTGACTGACGAAGAGGGTATGGCAACGTGACGGTTCTTGTCACTGGTGCCGCAGGATTCATCGGCAGTCATACTGTCGAGGCGCTTCTTGCTCGCGGCGAAGAAGTGGTCGCCCTGGACAACTTCAACGATTACTACGACCCAGCCCGCAAGTGGGCAAATGTAGAGAAGGCGCGCTCACAACGCGGGTATCGTCTCATCCAGGGGGACGTGCGTGACGCGTCTCTCCTGGCCGAGGTATTCGAGCGTGAGGCCGTCGACAAGGTCTGTCACATCGCGGCGATGGCCGGTGTGCGCTATTCCATCGAGCGCCCGGCGCTTTACGAGTCGGTCAACGTGGGAGGCACGCTGAACCTCCTGGAGCAAGCTTGCCAGCACGACGTGACGTCCTTCGTATTCGCCTCGTCCTCCTCGGTCTACGGCGCCAATAACCCCGTTCCCTTTCGTGAGGACGCGGTGGTCAACCGACCCATCTCGCCGTACGCGGCGACTAAGGTGGCAAAAGAGGTGCTGGCCTACACCTATCACCACCTTCATGGTCTGAACTGCACGGGGTTGCGCTTCTTCACGGTCTACGGCCCCCGTGGACGTCCTGATATGGCTCCCTATCTCTTCACGAAATGGATTGCTGAGGGGCATCCGCTGCGGCAGTTTGGGGATGGCACGTCGCGACGGGACTACACCTACATTGCCGACATCGTATCGGGCGTGCTGGCGGCGCTTGATGCCGATCTACCCTATGAGCTGATCAATCTGGGCCGTGGGCGGACGATCTGCCTGAGCGATTTCATCCGTCTGGTTGAGGATGTCGTGGGGAGGGAGGCGATCATCGTCGAGGAACCGTCCAAGGCAGGCGATATGCCTATCACGCATGCCGACATCACGAAGGCGCGCAAGCTGCTGGACTACGACCCGGCTGTCTCGGTGCGGGAAGGTATGGAGCGGTTCTGGGCTTGGTACCGGAAAGGGTTCATCGAGGGACAGTGAGTCGATCTCGAGTCTCCAGGCTTGTCCTGGCGTTATTTGTCATTGGGCAATCACTGCTGTTCGTTGGACCTGCCGCCGCGCAGGAGCCGCCGCCGGACGTTCGTTTTGGAGCGGTCGAGGCTTTCTGGGACTCTGCTGCTGCGGTCGAAGCGGGCGTGGGGTGGGAGCGCATCCTCTTCTACTGGTCGGAGCTGCAGCCTAATGGGCCGGAGGACTGGAACGGCTACCACGTGCCGGATGACTGGCTCTCCCTTGCCGCTCAGCAAGGCCGCGAGGTCATCGGGCTGATCAAGCACACACCGGCGTGGGCTACCGAGGGCCCGCCAGGCTGCGGTGTCCCGAAAGGGCTCGATCTCCCGATCGACGATCCGGGTAACCTGTGGGCAACCTTTGTGCGCCGGGTCGTCGAAATCTACGGCGATCGGATTAACCGCTGGGTTATCTGGAATGAGCCGGATATCGAGCTGGAGACCTACGGGAATGAGTGGTGCGGCTCGAGCGAGCAGTACTATCGGTTGCTCAAGGTTGCCTACCTGGTCGCTCACGAAGTCGATCCGGACGTTCAGATTCACCTCGCTGGAATAACCTTCTGGCACAACCGGGATTATCTCGACCAGTTCCTCGATCACGTTGTGCAGGATCCCACGGCACCGACCCATGGCTACTACTTCGACGCGGCCACGGTCCACATCTATTTCCAGACGGAGTCAGTGCCCTACGTCATCAACGAAGCCCGTGCCGCCTTAAGGGCGCACGGCCTGGAGAAGCCAATCTGGGTCAACGAGACGAACGCCTCCCCGGATAGCGACCCTCAATGGCCATTGGTTCGACCTCGCTGGCGGGTCAGCCTCGAGGAGCAATCGAGTTTCCTTCTCCAGAGCTTCGCGCTGGCCCTTAGTGCTGGAGCGCAGCGTATCGCTGTCTATAAGCTGAAGGACGTCGGATTGCCGCCAGGGGGCGAACCCTTCGGGCTGATCCGACCTGACGGCTCCCGCCGCCCGGCCTTTGAGGCCTACAAGTTGATCACGCGGTACTACGCCGGGACAATAAGCGCCCGCGAGGAGCGCCACGCGCTGCATGAGGTCGTCACGCTCAATCGGGGAGAGGCCACGACCCGGGTGCTTTGGGCGCGTCGGGATACGGACGTCTCGGTGGCGGTGCCGGCCCTGGCTCCCGAGGCGCGACTGATTGATCAGACGGGAGTTGAGCAGAGGCTTGTTGCACAGGATGGCATGTATGCATTGACGCTGCCGGCTGCCCGCTGCGCTGACGAGCATGCCGGTTGCATCATTGGCGGTCCCACATACCTCCTGGTGGAGGGGGTAGGTGGCACCGCTCCTCCTGTGGCGACCGGTGTCCCCGAGCCCACCGATGCGCCAGTTGTGACCGCAACGGTGGCGGTCACGCCGACAGCGGCTGTCACGCCGACGGCTGGGGCCACCCCGGAGCCCACGACGCCGTCCGCGACCCCCACGCCCCTGCCGACGGAGACCCCCACTCCTACCGCCACGCCGACGGCGACCGCGACGCCGACTCCGACGCCTTCTCCGATGCCGACGGCCACACAGACCTCGTCCCTGTCGGAGACCCCTTCGTCGACGCCGACTCCGGTACCGCCCACGCCTACCGCGACGGAGTCGCCCTTCACCGTCTTGTCACCCGGGCTCTCTATGCCGTTCGCGCTTGTGGTGCTGGTGTCTCTATTGGCGCTGGCGATCGTTGGAGTCTGGTTCGGGGGGCTGAGGAGACGCTAACGCGTCAGACACGTTTGGGGGCTCGGGCTTGTTTCTCTTCGGCCGTCGTCAGGCCGACGGCTTTGAAGAGCCAGGGCGCCCCGATTCCGATCCATAGGCCGAGGATACCGTAGCGCAGGAATCGCGCTGCTGTGGCGAGCGGCTGAGACCCCTCGGGAGAGACTGCCTTCAGCCCAAAGCGGAGGGCGAGCAAGACAGCGACGCCGAGGAGGAAACGGGCGCCTCGCTGCCAGAAGGAGCCGCCATTGTCGTAGTCGAAGCTTCTTCGTAGCAGGGCTACCCCTATTCCAGCTCCTGCTAGGACCCCCGTCAGGCTGGCTGTGTCTTCTGTCGCATGCACCAGCAGCAGGGCCAGCGAGAGAATGACCGTTACCGTCAGCTGGACCCCGAGACTGCTCGTCTCCAGCCACTTCTCAAGCTGCCAGTGGAACGCGACGTACGTCGCCAGGAGAAGGATGCCGATCAGCCAGCCCATGAGCACGTCGGTCGGGAAGTGGACGCCCAGATAGATGCGCGAGAAGCCGATAAGGGCTGCCAAGATTCCGGCGACGATCCATGACCACGTCTTGTCAATGGCAGAGGCGAGTGTACCCCAGACGACGACCGAGAGCTGGGCGTGTCCACTCGGCAGGCCGTACCCTGTGGCATCGTAGAGCTTCACCGACGGATCAAGCTCAAATGGGCGGGGAAGGGAAAAAAGGTCTTTGAGGCTGATGTTGACGTAGGTCGCGAGCAGAAAGGCGACGGCTACGCGCACGCCGATCACAAAATTCATGGACCACAGCAAGAGGGGGAGGAGAAGAAAATAGAACTCCTTGCTGCCCAAGGAGGTAATGGCCAGAAAGAGCGCATCGAGAACCGGGCCGCGCGCTGTCTGGACCTCCCGAATGAGCTCAAGTCCCCACTGGAAGATAGGGTTCATACGATTCGCTCCGAGGTGGCGCGCCAGTGATGTCCCGGGTCAGGCTTACCAATGTTGATGGACCGATTCCTTTCGTCAGCAGCCGCCAGCTCGAGCTCAAGGTCGACGTCAGCGAACGTCTCGCCCGTGTCGAAGGCCTTGGCCTATGGGTTTAGCTGACTCCGGCTGCCCTTTACAGGTAGATATCCAGCACGTCGCGTAGCATCGTCGCTGCCGAGGGGATGGGACTCGGCTCGTCGATGATGGCCGCAATCGTGCCGTAGATGTCTGTTTCGTAGACGACTCCCATCTGTTTGCGTCCCAGGCGCCCCAGCGGATGGTCTGAAGAAAGCGGCATCGGGGCCACGGAGAGCTCGTAATCTCCGTCGGTGTCCCGATTTGCCTCTGCCAGGAGGCGATAACGCTCGCCACGTTCCTGAGCTGCCCGGAGGCTCTTGGTGTCCAGGTCGGTGATGCCTGTGCGGCTCACGTCCTTCATCTGGGTTGAAGCGCCGAGCACCGCGTTGGCGAGGATGACCAACTTCGCTGCGGCGTCCCACCCTTCGAGGTCCCAGGATCCATCCCCTTCCAACACCCCTTCTCTTCGGGCCCGATCGGTAGCTTCTTCCCAGGTCAGCCCATCGGACAGCATGTCCATGACGTAGCCTGTGCAGAGGTTGGGCACCGCCTGGAGTTGATGGACGACGGCCCCCCGCAGATCGCGCTGCCCGATGTAGAGGGCCGGCAGCCCCCCGGCCACGGTGCCGTCGAAGCGCAACTGGACGCCGTGGGACGCGGCCAGGTCGTGCAGCTCTGAGTAGGCGAGCACCAGGGGGCCTTTATTCGGGGTCACGGCGTGCATGCCGCGACGGAGCGCCGTACGGATGGAGGAGAGCCCCGGCTCGGCTCCCTCGTCCAGGTTGACCGGGGACGCCTCCAGGAGGACGTCGGCCTGGGCGGTGGCGACCAGAGCCGCGGCCAGCCAATCTTTCTTCCCAACGTCGGGATAGTCGGCGATGGATGCGCCGGAGGCCTTCAAGGCCACGACCTGCTCCGGGTCGAGGCCCTTCACCGGGTCGTAGGCAGCGCCCCGGCTGTCGGCAGCTCCAATCAGCACCAAATCGAGTCCGTAGCGTCGAATTATGTGTTCTCTCTTGTCGTGCAGGATCTCACAGAGCCGGCGTCCCAGGTTGCCAATCCCGACCAGGACGAGTCGAACTTGCTGCATCGTATGCCTCCAATCGAGTGTACGCTGTTGATGCGGCCATCGAAATCGCGTAGGCGATTATAACCCAGCGGAGAGCTCGACACAAAACGATGTTGCGGCCGCAGCGGGCGGCCCGCTCTCGTCTACGGGCGCGCCTGTGGTCAGTCGAGGTGGAGCACGAAGGTCCATCCTTCTCCACTGGCAGTGGCTCCCTCCTCCACCGGCAGACTGAGGTTAAGCGAGTTCTCTCCCGACCACGGGTACGTCTGCTGGAACTCTCCAGCGGACACCTCGACCGTCTGCTCCCCGCTTGTGATCAACGTCAGATTGAGCATCGGTGTGTTCTCTCCTTCAGTGCAGACCCCGTCGATGGTCATCTGCATCTGAAGGGAGACGCTGTACGTACCCCATTCCTTCTGGAGCGTGTCCTGATACGAGATGTTGGTTTCACCCTGGACGAGATAGGGCGGCTGTTCGGTGGTGACGGTGAAGGGGATGGCCCCGACGGCCGCGGGTTCGAGCCCGACGACCTCGGCCGGTCCCACCGTGATCTTGGCCTCGAGCTCACCGCTCAGGCCGGTACAACCACCGGCGCCAGGTGTAGGGGTCGGCGTGTTCGTGGGGAGCGGCGTGGCCGTGGGACTGGCGTCGCCGGAGCCTACGATGACCGCTGGCGTCTCTGTTGGGAGAAGCTCGGCTTCAACAGTCTGCGTCGGCGTGGGGGTGGGGGTCGGCGTCGCCGTCGTCTGGGCCGCTTCCGGAGTAGGTGGCGACGTACAAGCGGCTGCGAGCAAGAAGACGGTGGAGATGAGTAGCAGGGGCCAGCCTGGTGAACGCATTGTATGATCTCCTTTCAACGAGACGGCGATGGTAAAGGGTTTGACACTTCCTCTCTTCGCTGTCCAGCCATCAGAGGATAGCCTGCCGCCCGCATTGACGGAAGGCCAAAGAAGTGTTCTGCACGAGGTGAGCTAGGAAATTGGAGCTGGGCATTGGCAGCTCTAGATGACCGTAGCTTCCCCGTCGCGCGGGAAGGACTATAGCACGTCTTGGGGGGATTGTCCAGAACCGGTCTCGCTACGTCAACGATGCTCCGCAGTGACGACAGAACTGGTCGTCTTCGTCGACGGGTTTGCCGCACTGAGGGCAGAAAGCAGTGGTTTCCTTCGGCTCTTGATCTTCCTCCACGTCGACCTCGTAGAGCGGCAGCCCCTCTTCGCTGAAGGCGTTGTAGAAGGCCATCGCCGCTCCAGCCAGCCCGACGACGACCCAGATGATCACGAACGGGCCGAACGCGGCTCCGCCGAATCTTGTCATCATCACGAGTCCGAAGATCATGACCAGCAGCATCATGATCCCGACAAAGAGGGAGCGCGTCCTTCCTGGTCGAATTCTCATAGGCTTGCTCTCTTCCTCCCGGATGCAAACATGTGACAATCCGGCCGGGTCGTTCCGGCCGTCGGAGGTGGATTATAGCGCGAAGCTACGATGCTGTAAACGTTATCTGCCCGCCGACTTGGAATAGGCGTCCGGAGGTCGGCGGGAGCAGGAGCTTTCATGCGCTGAGGAGACGTCTGATGCGTTCGATGGTCAGGGGCGCCGACCCTTCGTAGTGGTTGTTGACGTTGAGGTAGACGGTCAGCCCGCGTGCCAGCAACGTCTCCACCATCTCGACGATGGCGACCAACTCCTCGTCCTTGGGCGCGACGATGCGATCCCATTCTTTTCCGGTTAGCTTCTCGATCCCTTTGCGATCGGGCCCGAGGAGGCGGATGACGATTACCTCTTGTTGATGGATGAGCGATTGCCACTTTTCGTAGACGTCGGTGATGGGTGGCATCCAATAGCCCTGGAGGAGGACGGGACTCAGGCGGTTTTGGACCAGGAACTCGAAGAAGGAGTGGTTCAGGTACTTGGCGTTTCTTACTTCAAGGCCGTATTGATAGCCGGTGGGGAGCTGTGAGCTGAACGTTTCGAGAAGCTCCTGAAACTGGCTCTGTGAGGCCATCTTCTGCCGGTTCAGGTACTCGAATTGGAACATAAGGGGCCCCAGCGTATCCCCGAGGGGGTCGAGGCGCGAGAGGAAGGTGCGGAACAGGGACACGGAGAGGAAATGGGGATTCTCTACCAGCGGTTCAGCTTTTTCCTTCCGGTAGAAGTGGGTCAGCGTCACGCTGTTGGGTGCCTTCACTGTGAAGACAAAGTCGTCTGGTACGGAGTTGCGGTATTCCTCCACATCAGCGTGCCTGGGCAGCCCAAGACTGTCCTCACCAAACAAGGACCAGAACCAGCGGTCGATCTCGACGGTGTCGTACTTCTCGGCGTACGCCCGGAGGTAGTTGATGCCCTTCGGGGCAGGGTAGACAAGTCCGTGCCAGGAGGGGAACCTCCAGCTGCAGGTGCCAATTCGTAGCTTGGCCATTGTCAGTCTCCTTCTCTTGTCAGTTTCCTTCTCTTGTCAGGCGCCTTCTTTCCAAGTGATTCTCCCCAGCCAGGCTGCGTAGCCGCGGGAGTCGTGGGCGGGCAGCGTCGGGGGTGTGCCGGTGGCGAAGACAGTCCGGACGACCGCGAGGAGATCCGCGCGAATGGTGGACGGCTCTCCAAAGGCCTCGAAGGCGAGCGTCCACCAGGTCTCCCCGAGGACCGCGACGCGGCTCAGTTCCAGCTCGCAGCCGCGATCCGGCGACGTAGAAGATGCGAGGGGGGTGACGTCACCGTCATCCGCCACGCGGTACCGGCGCAGCTGCCGTTCCTTTCGGACCGGGATCCAGGCCCCAGCGACAGCCGTGGCCCGGGCTACGACGACGTTCGGTTCGTCGAGCGCGAAGCTCCATTTGTGGTATTGCTCGACGAGGCCGACGACGCGCTCATGAAACCGGACGAGGCCCTGCCGGTCAACGCGCTGTTTGATCTCTATCCGGTCCTGGCGCAGCTTGATGCCCAGGCTATCGATGTGGGCCAGTTGCAGGTAGTGGTCCACGCGGCCCGGCTCCCGCTCGACGCTCCCGTCGCCATGGTGAAACCAGGCCTCGACGTGGGGGAGAATGGGACCGCGGGAGAACCAGCGCACCTCTGCCGTTGGGAACACGCTAGGCATCCTCCTCTGTCACTTGCTCGATCACGGTGGCGGGCACCGAAGCCCTGTCTCGTTGCTCGAGGTATTCCTCCTCCCAGACCGGCTGGGTGAGGGCCGCGAGCTTCTTTCCGTAGGCCACCATTCTCTCGTAATAGGCTTCGTCGGTCAGGGCCTGTCTTGCACCTTCGTCCTCCGGCTGCGGGGCATGGCGCGAGACCCATCGGCAGAAGACATCGTAGTGGTCACGAATGGGACAGGGCCGTAGCCAGTTGCCCGCGGCGGAGGGTGTCTCCTGGCCGTACCCGTACTCCTGCTGCCAGCGGCGGATGGTGCGGAGAAAGGGAGCCTCCCAGACATCCTGGAGCGTGCCACCCTGGGCGTAGATCTCGTGGAGATTCGCGACGGCGTAGGGGGCGAAGACGCATGGCATGACCTGGCCGTTCCAGTCGACGTAGAGGTAGCCGCGCTCCCGACCCGCGGAGACGCAGCCCCGGACCATGGGGCCGCCGTTCCAGAAGTCGAAGAGGAAGACGCGCCGGGCCGCGATGACGTCCCACGTGCGACGCCACAGCTGGACGCGCTGCTCGGGCGTGGGGACGCGGTCGAGACCCTCGCAAGGGTGGCGCCCGATGGGCATGTGGTGGAAGAGGAAGCCGTAGAAGGCACCCTGTTCCTCGAAGAAGAAATCCAGGAACTCGTCGGATAGGACCTCCTCGGCGTTGTGGCGGGTGACGGTGACGGAGATTCCGAAGGGGACGCCGGCCTCGCGGAGCGAGGCCATGGCCTCCAGAGACCGACCAAAGACGTC
>Ga0207797_1000894_pt1 | contig 22140 bp, 15 predicted proteins | sample PRCRCaboRojoPR_6_FD_187275 | JGI IMG/M metagenome (GOLD analysis project Ga0207797, IMG submission 187275) | Marine sediment microbial community from Cabo Rojo, Puerto Rico - PR CR 10% Liquid 1 (SPAdes) | ecosystem: Environmental > Aquatic > Marine > Coastal > Sediment | place: Cabo Rojo, Puerto...
TCGGGATCCCGCCATGGGCCTGGGCGACGACATCACCGAGGCCGGTTCCCGCGTCGACCTCGGCCCGATGGGCGATGGTGACGAGCTCGTTCTCCGTCCTCGCGGCCTCGAACCGTTCGTTCATGGCCAGGGCGGCCCCGAGGGCGATCGCCCCCGACACACCGAAGCCGGTGCCGATCGGGATCGAGGCATCGACGTGCACCACAGGGGTCGCCTCGAACGCCGCGATGACGTCGAGCACCGGCTCCATCTCGACCGACTCGCCGTCGATCTCGATGGCCGCGTGATCGGCGGGCTCGACACTAACGCGAACGCCATCCGAGAGCGTGAGGCCGGCTCCGATCGACCCAGTCCGTACCGGGTCGTCGGCCCAGTGGGGACTGAAGAACCCCGTCACGTGGCCCGGGACGAAGGCCTCGGCGGCCCGCTCGACCATGACTCCAGGTCGCCGGCTGGTCGTTTAATCCTTGTAGTTCGAGCCTGCGAGACACCACCCTTTAGCGGCTCGACGGCCTTTAATCGACTATGGCGCCAACGACCTTCGAGGTACACTTGGCGGATGCGTCGGCCGACGAAGCACCCGTGACGAGCGAGCGCCTCGACTTCTACGACTCCGGGGTCTGGGTCCAGCTCGAGGCGGCCCGCGAGTTCTATCCCTACGAACGGATCGCGAAGATCCGTGAGGTTGAATCAACGCCCGAACCGGAAGCCGACGAACCCGTGGCCGCGCCGGTCGAGATCGAAGACGAGGAGTAGCTACGGCGAGAGGCGCTGGCGGTCACGCGGGAACAGGACCGCCTCGCGAATGTTTTCGAGGTCGAGCATCGTCGCGACGAGCCGTTCGACCCCGTACGCCCACCCGGCGTGTGGTGGCATTCCATACTTGAACATCTTGGTGTAGTAGTCGAACTCCTCCGGATCGAGCCCCTGTTGTTCGAACCCCGCGACCAGCTCGTCGTAGCGGTGTTCACGCTGCCCGCCGGAGACGAGCTCCATTCGGGGATGCATCAGGTCGAAGCCCTTCGACAGCTCGGGATCGTCGTCGTGGTCCTGGATGTAGAACGGCTTGATCTCCGAGGGCCAGTCGGTGATGAAGTAGTGGCCGCCGATCTCGTTGCCGAGCGCCTTCTCGCCCTCCGTCGGGAGGTCGTCCCCCCAAGCGAGGAAGTCGTCGAGCTCGCCCGTGGCGTTGATCCGGTCGATGGCCTCCTCGTAGGAGAGCCGGGGGATGTCGTCTGCCGGGACCGAGAAGGAGTCGGCGAGGCCGAGGGTCTCGAGCTGGGCGGTGCACTGCTCGGCGACTGTCTCGTAGGCCGCCCGGAGCGTGCCCGCACAGAAGTCCATCGCCTCGTGGTGATCGATGAACGACGATTCGAAGTCGATCATGGTGGCTTCGTTGAGGTGCCGGGGCGTGTTGTGCTCCTCCGCCCGGAAGATCGGGCCGATCTCGAACACACGCTCGAGGCTGCTCCCGACCATGAGCTGTTTGAATAGCTGAGGGGACTGGTTCATGAACGCCTCCCGGCCGAAGTAGGTGATCGGGAAGAGCTCGGTCCCGCCCTCGGTCCCCGTGGCGACGATCTTCGGGGTATTGATCTCCGTACACCCGATCGAGCGGAAGTAGTCGCTCACGCCCTCCAGCACCGCCGACCGGATCTCGAAAATGGCCTTCGGCTCCTCTCGCCGAAGATCGAGCGTCCGGTTGTCCAATCGGGTGGCGAGCTCGGCCTCGACCTTGTCCGTCGGGTCCAGCGGGAGCTGGGGATCCGCCTCGGCGACAGCCTCGAACTCCTGGGGGACGACCTCGACGCCCGTTGGTGCCCGACCCTCCTCGAACACTTCGCCGACGACTTTGACGGCGCTCTCCCGGTGGACGCTTAATCCCGCCTCGACGAGTTCCTCGTCGAGCTCGTCCTTCTCGAACTTCACCTGAATTCGGCCGCTCCGGTCCCGGAGGATCAGAAAGGCGATCCCACCGAGATCGCGGATCTCGTGGACCCACCCGGCCACGGTGACGTGGTCCCCGGGGGCGGCGTCGGCCATCGCGGTCCGTTCGTGCATGGACCCCGATTCCCCGGCGGCGGCCTTTAACGGCCCGGATTGGCTGCGTCGGCCGCCCCACGAACCGTCTCTCGGACCGCGTCGATCCCCTCGTCGTGGAAGAGGTCGCCGACAACGATGGTGTCGGCGAGCGACCGCATCCGGTAGGCCGACTCGTAATCGTGGATGCCGCCACCGTAAAAGAGCGTAGCCGCCTCGAGGGCGTCGTGGGCCGCCCGGACCGTGTCCGGATCGCCGAGCGTGCCGGAGTACTCGACGTAGACGATCTGCTGGCCGAACATCCGGTCGGCCACCCGGGCGTAGGCCGCGACGTCCGCTGCCTCGAGGGCACAGTTCGCTTGCGTGTAGACGGCCGCGGCCGAGTCGGGATTGAGGACGATGTAGGCCTCCGTGGCCGTCCGCCCCCAGTCGATGTCGCCGTCCAGCCGTACCCACTCCTTGTGCATGCCGGTGATCCAGGCCGGGTCGCCCGCGTTGAGGACCGTCGGGATGAGGTAGCCATCGACCGAATCGAGGTGGACGACGTTGGTGAGGTTGGAGGGCTCGATGTAGACCGGAATGTCCTGGCGGCCGCAGGCCTCGACCACCCGGGCCATCTTCTCCTCGGTGACGCCCGTCGTCCCGCCGATCTCGATCGCGTCGGTACCCGTCGAGACGACGTCGTCGTAGGTGACGCCCGGGGGAAGCTCCTTGTCCGGATCGACCTTGAGGATGTGATCCCAGTCGACCCACGGCTTCGTCATTGGACTCGATAATCCCACGGGTGGGTAAATTCCCTTCGAAAGCCCGGACGGGCCGCGTTCAGGCTTCGGCCGACTGCTGCCAGTCGCGGATCCGGTCGGCGCTGATGCCGTCGACGTTCCCGGCCACCTCGTCGGCGTCGGCATCTCGGAGGTCGTCGATGGATTCGATACCCGCGTCGACGAGCTTCTCGGCCGTCTTCTCCCCGATACCCTTGATCGCCTCGAGGCCGTTGGCCTTGGTACCGCCGGACTGCTTGGCCTGGTATTCGCGGTAGTTGCAGATCGGACAGCCGAGCTCCCAGGGATCGCCACCGCTGTGGACGACGAGTTCGGGCAGGTCGTGTTCCTCACAGATCTCGTCGGTGACCTCGATGTCGCCCCGCCGAGGGAGCGGCAGCGAGTAATCGCAGTCCGGGTACCGCGTACACCCGACGAGCCGCGACCCGCTCCGGAGGGTCTTGATCGCGAGCTCGCCCCCGTGCTCCTCGCCACAGCTGGGGCAGTCGCCGATGATCCGGTCCTCCTCTTCCTCCGCCTCGTCGGCCTTGCACTGCGGACAGCCGTGGACGAACGTCCCCCGCCCGGCCAGCATCTTCACGTGGTGGAGGTCGTGCTCCTCGCAGGTCTCGTCGAGGACGAGCGGCTGGCCCTTGTTCGGGAGCGGGAGGGTGTACTCGCAGTCCGGGTAGCCGTCACAGCCGACGAAGTGCGAGCCGTAGCGGCTCTTGCGAATGAGCAGGCTCTCGCCACACTCGGGACAGGGTCCGATGGTCTTGTCCTCCTTGAGGCGTTTGCGGATGTGTTCGCCGATCGCCTCGGCGGAGGGTTTGAGCTCCTCGAAGACGCGTTCGAGCATCTCGCGAGACTCGCTCGTGACCTCGTCCAGCGTGGCCTCACCGCTGGCGATGGCCGCCATGTCCTCCTCGAGCTGGGCGGTCATCGACTCGGAGACGACCAGATCGGCATACTCCTCGGCCGCCTCGACAACGCCCTTTGCGAGTTGGGTGGGCCGGGGCGGGTTCTCCTCGATATAGCCGCGGGCGTAGAGCTTGTCGATGGTGTTGTGGCGCGTTGAATTGTGGACGATTGAACCGCCCCCGACTGCGAAATTCGGTGCTGATTCGTGGATTGAGAGGTCGTACACCTCGCCATTGTACTCCCGCTCGTGTACGTCTAAAACGGTGACCGCTGAGGGATAGCCGAGGAGTGTCGCGTAGATCGATCCTTCGAAATCAACTGCCTCGTACCGGATGGTTCGTAGTCCATCATAGCTCCGATTGCTTCCCTCGACGCGCTTTTCCAAATGATCCGTCGAGCGCAGTTTACGAACCAAAGCATTCACGCGGCCTCTGCTCAGCCCAAGTTCCATCGCAAGTTCGTCCGACGTTCTCGGTCTCTTACTGGTAAGTTCCAAGATCCGCGCTTTATTTTGAGTCACCTCATATCCGTTGAGGGCATCGAGGCCGCGGTAGAACTTCTCGTCTGCTGCGATCGGAACCTGATCTAGAAACGGCTCGAGGTTCTTCCGACCTCGAATATAGAGCTTGTGCTGATTCGGCTCCAATTTCGATTTGATGCCAATTTCGTCGAGCATTGCGGCGATGCCCGCTAAGAGGTCATGGTTGGTGTTGGAGATGAACGCCTTTCTGTCGGTCGAGATGTGCCCCTCGTCATCAAAAAGAGCGCCCACAAAGCATGGGATGAGGGGTTTCGGAACGGCCGGGCACGCGTTGGGTGAAACCGTTTCTTTAACGTATACCAAGATACGGCCAATGGCGGATGGGACGTCCACCTGATACCTTGTCCTGTGGTGTTCCTCACGACCCGGTTGCTCGTTAATTCTCGGATAAATACCGAAAATCGCCTCAATATCGGTGGCGAAGCGGTCGATAAGTCTCCAATCGGTGTTATGGTACCTGATATCGACAACGTTGTCGTCCTCGTTAATGTGAATCGATCCGTCACCAAACAAATTCCCCAGAATTCGTGCGAGTTCGGTACTCCAGGGGAGAGGGAAGGGGTTCTCGAAGGGTACGTGGTCGTTCAGTCCTCGGAGTCGTTCCGGACGGATATCCGCCTCACCGAGCAGCCAAACCGGTGGATCACGGCGGTCATTCTCGTAGAGGCTGATGTAAGAACGATCAGTTCCGAACCGCTCGGCAAACTCTGCTTGTGTCTCGTTAGCGGACGCGCGCATCTCACCGACATCTGTACCGGCCCCGACACCGTAGAGCTTCGTCGACCAGTCGCATTCGGATGCGAACTCCTCCCACTTGGCCGCGAACGGCATCTCATCGAGGTCCACGATCGGTCTCGAAGGGCGTGCGCTCAACAATTGATCGCCAGTAGTCACTGACTTCGCCAGTTTGATACTCGGTCCTCCAGTGGGGGTTGCGAGATATAGTGGATGATCGTCAGTGACTGAAAATGAACCCATTTCGGTGACGATCGTAATCACCCGTTCATCCGGTTCGAGGGAGCGTTCACTGACGATCGTACCCTCACGTTCGGTCAGTCGTTCGGTGACCTCATCGAATGATACAGTCGTCGGGGCGCCTTCGTTGACGGCGATATCAGCATTACCATCAGCAAGTACGATTTCTCCGTCCTCGAACAATTCGCCGATTGGCTTACGGACGATGTCTCCTCTGTCGTTCCGTATCAAAATAGGCGTATCAGATGTAAGACACTTTGTCCCGATCCCTAGGTCCTCCATGGTCTCGATGAGCCGGGACTGGCCGTATCGCCGCGGGGGTTGGGTCTGCTTCTCCTCGAGTCTGGCGTCGAGCAGCCGAAGGGACTCGCCCTCGTCGACGTCCGGGACGAAGTTCTCGTCCGTGCTGAAGTACGGATAGACGGCGTGGTAGCCGGGCTCGACCAGGCGTTTGCCGTTCGCCTTGAGCGCGAGTCCATCGGCGTCAACGACGACGCGCAGGTGTTCCCAGACGGCCGGGTCGGCGACGGTCGCGAAGAACCGCCGGACGACGAGTTCATAGACGCGCCACTCGGCGTCGCTCAGGTCACCCTTGTCCGCGAGGTCCTCGGTGGGATGGATCGGTGGGTGGTCGGTCGTCTCCGAGTCCCCTCGCGTGGGCGTGACATCGCCGTCGAGGAGCGACGCCGCGTCCTCGCCGAAGGTCCGCGTACCGGTGAAGGTCTGGAGGAGTTCCCGGGGATCGAGGTCGTCGGGGTAGACCGTGTTGTCCGTCCGGGGGTAGGTAATGTACCCGGCCGTGTAGAGGTCCTCAGCGACCGACATCGCTCGTTTGGCGGAGAAGCCGATCGCGCCGGCCGCCCGGATGAACTGGGTCGTATTGAAGGGGGCCGGCGGGCGGTCGGTTCGCGTCCGCCGGTCGACCTCGGTGACGGTGGCCTCGGTCGTCCCCGTCAGGGCGGCGAAGACCGCATCCGCATCGGACTCGGACCAGATGCGCTCGGCCTCGTTGTCGTCCGAATCGAGGTAGTAGTACTGTGCCTCGAACTCGTCGCCGTTCTTCGCGAGGTCGGCGAAGATCTCCCAGTAGTCCTCGGGGTCGAACGCCTCGATCTCGCGTTCGCGGTCGACGATGAGTTTGAGCGTCGGCGACTGCACCCGGCCGACGGAGATGAAGTCGTCACCGTACTGCTTGGCCGAGAGCGAGAGGAACCGGGTGAGAGCCGCCCCCCAGATCAGGTCGATGACCTGCCGGGCCTCGCCGGCGGCGGCGAGGTCGAAGTCGAGTTCGTCAGGGTTGTCGAACGCCGAGCGGACCTCGTTGTCGGTGATTGACGAAAAGCGCACCCGATCGATCTGGACATCCGGATTGACCTCGCGGACCAGCTCGAACGCCTCCTTGCCGATGAGTTCGCCCTCACGGTCGTAGTCGGTGGCGATGACGACGTGATCGGCGTCGCGCGCCAGCCGCTTCAAGGCGTTGACGATCCCCTCCTGGGTCGGCGTCTTGACGATCTCCGCATCGATGAGTTCGGCCGGGTCGACGTCGTTCCAGTCCGAGTATTCTTCCGGGAAATCGACCCCCACGACGTGGCCCGAGAGGCCGATGCATCGTTTCGATCCCCAGGAATAGACGTTGACGGATCCGACCTGCTCCGTGGAGGCAGCGCCATCGCTCAGGATCTCGGCGATCCGGCGGGCGGCGTTCTGCTTTTCCGAGATGATCAGCTCCATCGCGACTCACCTCCGGGACCGTTGGTCATTGCACGGTGGTATGCCACACCCCTTGGTAAACCTTGCGTCAGGTGAAACCGGGTGACTGCGCCCCGGTATCCAGTGTCAATGTACGTGTACGGGCGCCCACTCGCGGGCGGGCGCCACGTATGTGAGAGATCATCGCCGGTATAACGGACCGTTAAAGGCGGAGTAGCCGAGGAGGAAATACACCCTGCCAACTAAGGCTCGGTCGGACCGCCCTCTACCATTATCAACGTCGATAGTCTAGACCATGAATATAAGCGTAAATCGACGCCTAGATTAGAAATAATGGACAGTGAGCTCCCCCCGCTCCCGGATGACCTGGGGGACGCCTCGAACGTCTTCCTGCTCTCACCGAGTTTGGGGGGGTGGACCTCCCAGGCGTGTATGAGCCTGGCGAGTGCGACGCCGCCCGACGAGACGAATCTGATGGCGGTGAGTTTTACCCGGCAGCTCGACGACTGGTTGGACGACTGGGACGAACTCGTCGATGCACCCCGCCCGGCCCAGATGGTGTATATTTCTATCGGGAATTCGATGCGCGGGTCGGTGGGGGAGAAGGGCCAGATCGAGCTGGATGGCGGTCGGATCATGGTCGAGTCGGTCCAGGGCGGTGGAAACCTCACCCGGATCGGCGTCGCGATCAGTAAGTATCTCTCCGATTGGCAGAACGAGGACCGATCGGTGGCCTTCTGCTTCGAGTCGATCACACCGATGCTCCACTACATGGAGGCCCAGCAGGTCTATCGGTTTCTCCACCAGCTCACCGGCCAGGTCAAGGCGATGGACGCCATCGGCCACTATCACATGGATCCTAACGCCCACGACGAGGTCGAGATTCCCCGGTTCAAGACGTTGTTCGATGCCGTTGTCCGGCCCGACGAAAACGGGGAATGGACCGTCGAAGCCCGACACTAACTCCTACACTCTATTGCAAACGGACGTTCGAACACTGAGTCGAATTCGCCGAGTCGGTGGGGCTGTTACCAATAGAAAGCCGATCAGCGGTAGTCGAGTTCGCGGTGTCGCTCGAGGATCCGGCGATAGTACGGCGTCATGACCCGGATCGCCTCCTCCCAACACTTGGTTGTATGCTGGTCGTGGAGCTCGACCGAGAGGAGATACCGCGACGGGAGTGGGCCGAACCCGGAGAGCCCCTCTTTGGGCTTCCGCGGATAGCCCGGGTCCTGCAGGGCCGCCCGGACCTCGACCAACTGAGCCTTCAGGAACTCCGTCCAGTATTCGCCCTTCGTCTTGTGGAGCTTCCAGGCGGTCGCGGTGTGGTCAGCATACGACTCGTCCATCCCGACGATCTCCGCCCGACGGGCGAGCGGCTCACGGATCGGCTCGTAGTCGGCCTCCTTGATCTGTTCGGGGTCGATCTGGTTCTCCACCTGGTAGCTCTTCTCGATGTCGTCCTTCTGCCAAAGGGCCTCGACGTATGCCTCACTCGACGCTTTGGCTTCGTCATCATCGAGATGGGCGAACTGGTGACGGTCAACGGCATAGAACGCCTCCGCACACTCGTCTCGCTGCCGCCGATCGTGGAGCTGAAAGCCCGAGCAGATCCGTTCGGCCACGAACCGTGCCTGTCGGTCGAGGTCGTCTTCACGCGAGAAGAACCGACTGCTCGAACTCGAGCTGGATGAGCTCGCGACACCACCGTTCGTATAGGTGTCAGATGATTTTGACTTACTATCCCCCTGGTCGATTCCGAGGTATCGTTTAATGCCTTTCATGGTAACAGCCTCCGATTAGTGAGTGGTCCGCCCGTGGGTCCGTTGGACACGGACGTAGGGCGGGTAGTCGACGTGCTCGACGAGCTTCGATGAGCTCAGCTGGCCCATCGGCGACTTCTCAAGCTTGACGTACTGGAGCCCGTTTTCGTGGATCCAGGTCTTGATGACCTGCTGGGCGTCGAGGACGAAGTACTCCGACAGCGTCTGATCCATCACGTCGGGGTTCTGGACGAACAACACGGTGTCCTTCGGGACGAAGAGGTTCTTCTTCGCCCACTGGTGGAGCTGGCGGACCTCGTTCGGCGAGAACTCCTGCAGCATCGCCTCCGTGTACACGACGGAGAGGGCCGGTCGTCCGGCCCGCCGTTCGTTAATTTGCTTGAAGATCCGCTTCATCTTCCACGAGACCAACATGTTCAGCCCGCCGACCATCTGGCGAAGGGACCGCTCGTAGTCCTTCATCCCGAACACGTTGTAGGAGTAGTCGTCCCAGTTCCCGCTGAGATCGAGCACGAACATCCGGTCGTCGTTTAGGAGTTCCCCGATAGAGCCGACCCGCTCGGCGATCAGCTGGTTGAGGTGGTCCGTCTCCAAACTCGACGGGGGGATCAGGACGATCGCGTGGTCCTCGCGGACGGATTCGATGATCGCGTTCGCGACGATGGTGTTCACGTTCGCCCGACCGTCGTGACCCAGCAGGCTGGTGCCGCCGGCTGGGAGGCCACCCCCACACAAGCGGTCGAGGCCACCGATGCCGGTACTCAGCGTCCCGAACCGGTTCAGGCCCTTCGACTGTGAGCGGACCTCCGGGACGATGCTGACACCCTGGGTGTCGAGTTCCATCTCGAATGACTGGGTGGCGTGGTCGATGCCACGCATCTTCTCGACCCGGGCGAACCGGTGGAAGTCACCGTCGATCTGTTCACGCCAGAGCCGGATAACCCCGTGAGTGTTGAACTGGAGCTTCTCCGACGGACCGTTCCGGGAACTGTTCGGCCCGCTGACCTCCTCAGCCGTGAAGAGCGTCGTCGCACCGAACTCGTCCGTGAACAGCCGGATGAAATCGAGGATGCACCGGCGAAACAGCTGGTTGTCGCCGGTCATCGCCTCCAATCCGGAGATGCTGTCGAAGACCACCCGGTCACAGGGGCTGTAGGGCCGTAGGACTTCCTGGATGTCCTTGCTCGTGAACGGGAGCGTGAACGGCCCGAAGTTGCGGTTGGTCATGCCGCCGTCCTGGATGGTATTCGCGTCATCGAGCGAGTCCAAGACGATCTCTTGGCCATCCGACTCGACCGTCGATCCGAGCGTCGCGTGGATCGTCTCGACCGTCAGCCGTTCGTGATCGAGGTCGAAATCGAACGGCTCGAAAGAGTCCTCGAGTTCGCCAGGGGTCTGCTCGGTACTCACAAACAGACACTCCTCGTCACGTTCCAACCCCTCCTGGAGGAACTGCATTGCCAGCGTACTCTTCCCGGTCCCCGGGCCACCCATAAGGAGGACTGACCGTTGTTCGGGAAGTCCACCCCGAAGCATGGTGTCGAGTCCCGGCACCCCTGTAGACTTTCGCATGCCTTTCTGCATCCAAAGTGTCCTATCTGCGTATTTAGTGATTGCCTGCCAAATTTCGACGCTGATAATCGGTGATTGGAAAAAATCGCCAGTCGTGAGGCGATCCTGCCGGTTCGAAATGGCTTACTAATCTCCCGATCCTCACCCGACCGTGGCCAACCGACGCGACAGCCGGATCGATATGACGACCGGTTCGATCACGCCGAAGCTCTTCCATCTGGCCTGGCCCCTCGTCGTCGGGAACCTGTTGCAGACGGCCTACAATCTCGCCGATATGTTCTGGGTCGGCCGACTCAACCCGGAGGCTGTCGCCGCCGTCTCGCTCATGTTCCCGACCGCCTGGCTGTTCGTTTCGGTGGCGATGGGCATCACGGCCGCCGCGGTCGCACTGGTCTCACAGCATATCGGCGCGGGGGATGATCGGGCCGCCGAGAACGCCGTCGCCCAGACGATCATCCTCACGCTCGCGGTCGCCATCGGATTGGCCTTCATCGGATACGCGATCCGGGAACCCCTGGTGTGGTTGATCGGTGCCCGGGACCTGGTCTACCAGCTCTCGCTCGACTACATCGAGGTCATCTTCGTCAGCATCCCGTTCACCTTCCTGTTTTTTGCGTTTCGGGCCGTCCTCCGGGCGGCGGGCGACACGAAGACGGCCATGTGGCTCGTCGCGTTTTCGGCCGGGCTCAACATCGTGATCGACCCGCTGTTCATCCTCGATTCCGACCCGCTGTTCGGCTTCGATGCGCTCTTCCTGGGCCTCGGTGTCGAGGGCGCCGCCATCGCGACATTGATCGCCCGGGTATTCGCGGCGCTCGTCGGTCTCTACATCCTCCTCGATGGGGGATGGGGCATCCGCCTTCGGCCGTTCGACCTGCGCCCCGATCCGCCGGTGTTGCGAAAGCTGATCAGGATCGGCTATCCGGGCACGGGCGACGGCCTGCTCAGGAGCCTCTCGGCGGTCGCGCTGGCCGCCTTGGTCGCCCGGTTCGGCCCGATCGTGACGGCAGCCTACGGCATCGGCCTGCGGATGATGTCGGTCTCGTGGACGGTCTCGGGCGCTGTCGGGCAAGCAGCGGCCACCGGCGTCGGTCAAAATCTCGGGTCGCGAACGCCGGACCGTGCCGAGTCCGTGGCCTGGACGGCGACCGGTGGGGCAATGGCCGCATTGTTCGCCTTCGGTGGGGTGGCGTTCGTGTTTCCCCAGGAACTGATGCGGATATTCATCGCCGACGCCGCGGTGATCGGTGAGGGGATCAAATTTCTCCGGATCGTTGCCTTCTCGTGGGCCTTTTTCGGGGGCCTGATGGTCGTCCAAGGAGCGTTCCGTGGCGCCGGGTTCACCAAACACGCGATGGTGCTGTCGTTCCTCTCGCGCTGGCTGTTCCGCATCCCGGTGATGTTCCTGTTGGCCTACGTCCTCGGGTGGGGGGCGATCGGGCTCTGGTGGGGCTACACCGTTACCAACGTCGTCGCCTTCGCCATCGGGGCAGTCTGGTTCGCCCAGGGCGCCTGGAAGGGGGGCATCCTCGACGACGATGCTGCAGAGGAACCGCCCGACGGCGAGACGGTGATCGATTCGTCGGCCTAAGAATCGCGCTCCGGTGGCCGACCATCAACCAGTAACCGGAATATCAACACGATCCCGATCAGCAGGAACGAGACCGCGAAGAACAGCCTGACGCCCACCCAAACGATGTTCGGTATCGGGGCGTTTTCGGGGGCGACCGCCACACCGATCCAGACGCCGACGACGGCGACGGCTAGTGGAACCAGTATCGCCCACCTGAGCCGAGGGACGCGGTCGAGCATTCCCGTTACGCGCCAAGGCGTTCACGAAGGAGCTGATTGACGGCACCCGGATCAGCGCTGCCACCGGTCTTTTGCATGACCTGTCCGACGAGGAAGTTGATCGCGTCCGTCTCGCCGGCCTCCACGTCGGCAACCGCCGAGGGGTTCTCCTCGATCGCTTCGTCGACCGCCCGTTCGACCGCGTCGGTGTCGGCTTTCTCGAGCCCTTCGGCCTCGACGATCGTGTCCGGATCGGAGCCCTCATCGAGCATCGTCCGGAGGACGATTTCCTCGGCGTTCTTTCGGGTGATCGTCCCGGTATCGACCAGTTCGATCAGTCGCCGGAACTCGTCGAGGCGGTGATCGACGTCAGTGATCGCCATATCGCGATAATTGAGCTCACCCAGGAGGTTGTCCGCCACCCAGGTGGCGGCGACGTCGGGATCGAACTCCTCGGCCACAGCCTCAAAGAAATCCGCCACCTGTTTTGTCGAGGTAAGCTTCGAGGCCGCCTCCCGATCGAGTCCGTACGCCTCCCTGAACCGGTCACGGCGGGCGGCTGGCAGCTCCGGAATTTCGAGGCGGTCTCGCCAGTCCGCCACTTGCAGGACGGGGAGGTCGGCCTCCCGGAAATACCGGTAGTCCTTTTCGGCTTCCTTTGCCCGCATCGAGAGCGTCACGCCCCGGGATTCGTCCCAGTGGCGCGTCTCCTGTTCGACGGCCCGGCCGCGCTCGATGGCGTTTTTCTGCCGTGTGACCTCGTAGGCCAACGCCTTCTCCGCCCCCTTGTGGCTGGAGATGTTCTTGACCTCGGTCCGGTTGGCGGCCTCCAACGCATCCGTCTCGATCTCGCCGACATCGGGAACCCGATCGGCCGGGATCAACGAGATGTTCGCGTCGACCCGGAGGGACCCGTCCCGGCCGGAGTCGAATACGCCGAGGTATTCCAAAACCTCCTCGAGTTTCTTGAGGAAGGTCCGCACCTCGGCCGGGCTCCGGAGGTCGGGGGCCGTGACGATCTCCATCAGCGGAGTGCCCGCCCGGTTGTAATCGACGAGGGTGTAGTCGGCCGTGTCGATTCCGCCCCCGACGTGCTGGAGGCTCCCCGGGTCCTCTTCGAGGTGCGCCCGTTCGATCCGGACCGCCTTCGGTTGGCCGTCCACCCGGATCTCGAGGGTTCCAGCCTGGCAGATCGGGGCATCGTATTGGGTGATCTGGAAGCCTTTCGGGAGATCGGGATAGAAGTAGTTCTTCCGGTGAAAGGCCGTCTCGGACGGGATATCAGCCTCGATCGCCTTACCGATCCGCACGGCGGCCTCGACGGCCGCCCGGTTGAGAACCGGGAGCGAGCCCGGCAGCCCCAGACAGATCGGGCAGACGTTCGTGTTGGGCGCGTCGGCCGGCGTCGTCGGGCAGCCGCAGAAGATCTTTGTCTCCGTCTCGAGCTGAACGTGAACCTCGAGGCCGATGACGACGGCGAGATCCGATTCGACGGCCTGTGCCATCGCCCCGGGGTTGGAAGTCGGTCCGCTAAAGCCTACCGACACCCGGTGGCCACAAGAGCTACACCCGATGGAGAACCAGCACCGGATAGTGGCCGACGTGGGCGACTCCCGACGACGATCACGGCGGATAGCTGACACATGTCTGACGCACGTTTATCACCCGCGACCCCGGTGAACAGAACAATGTCAGACGACCTCCGTCGACGGGTGGCCGAGCTCGAGGCGACGGTTCGCGGGCTCACCCAGGAGCTAGTCGAAGCGAACGAACGCATCAACCAACTCGAAACCCAGGCCGAACAGGAAACGACGGCCGCCGCCACCCCACCCGACCCCTCCGAACCGGAAACCCCAGACCAGGACGCTGAGGATACCGAGGACTCGGAACTCGACGACATCATCGTCGCCTGAGCCGGCCGGCCAGCCGAGCACCCATGCACATCAAGACGCTCGTCCTAGATAACTTCAAGAGCTTCGGGCGCCGTACGGAGATCCCGTTCTACGAGGACTTCACGACCGTGAGCGGTCCGAACGGGTCGGGCAAGTCGAACATCATCGATGCGGTATTGTTCGCCCTCGGCCTGGCCCGGAGCCACGGCATCCGCGCCCAGAAGCTAACGGACCTGATCTACAACCCCGGCTACGACGACGCCGAGACGGCCGGTCCGGGGCCGCGGGAGGCGAGCGCCGAGGTGGTCCTCGACAATTCCGACGAAACGTTCACTCGGGAGCAGGTCGTCACCGCGGCCGGGAGCGAAGACATCGGCGCCGTCGACGAAATCCGGATCAAACGCCGTGTCAAGGAGACCGAGAACAACTACTACTCGTACTACTACCTGAACGGGCGCTCGGTCAACCTCTCCGACATCCGTGAACTGCTCGGCCAGGCCGGCGTGACGCCGGAAGGCTACAACGTCGTCATGCAGGGCGACGTCACTGAGATCATCACGATGTCGGCCGGCCAGCGCCGGGCGATCATCGACGAGATCGCCGGCGTCGCCGAATTCGACGCCAAGAAGGCGGACGCACTCGACGAACTGGAGGTCGTCAAGGACCGTATCGACGAGGCAGCCCTCCGGATCGAGGAGAAGAAGACCCGGCTCGATCAGCTGGCCGACGAACGCGAGACCGCCCTCGAATACCAAGGCCTTCGGGAGGAGAAACAGGAATACGAGGACTACCGGAAGGCCGCAGAGCTCGAGGAGAAACGCGAGGATCTCGTGGGGACGGAGAGCGACATCGAGAAGCGCCAGGCGGAACTCGACGGCCTGCAGACCGAGTTAGACGAGAAGGCGGGCCGGGTCTCGCGGCTCGAGGAGGAATTGGCCTCGCTGAACCGCGAGATCGAACGGAAAGGCGAGGACGAACAGCTCGCCCTCCAGCGGGAAATCGAGGAGATCAAGGGCGAGATCGCCCGGCTGGAAGACGGTATCGAGGCCGCCGACGACCGCATTCAGGAGGCCGAGGGCGACCGCCGAGACGCCTTCGTCGAGTTGGATCGCAAACAGGAGAAGATCGACGACCTCGAGGACGATATCCGCGAGCGGAAACTGGAGAAAGCCTCGGTCAAGGCCGACATCCAGTCGAAGGAGGACGAGCTCGCGTCAATCGAGGCCGAAATCGACGAAATCGGCACCGAGTACGAGGACCTCAAGGCCGACCTCGATAACCGCAAGGCGGCGCTGGAGGACGCCAAGGAGCAGAAAAACGACCTCCAACGTGAGCAGGACCGGCTGCTCGATCAGGCTCGCCGCCGGTCGAACGAACAGGCCGAGATCGAGGAAGCCATCGAGGAGGACCGCGAACGGCTTCCCGAACTCGAAGCCGAACAGGCAGACCTCGAGGACGAGTTGGAGAAGGCCGAGCACAACCTCGCCGAACTGGAGTCGGTGGTCGAAGAGCTCAAATCGGAAAAGGCCGACCTCCAGGAGGAGCTGGCGGCCGTCGAGGACGAGCTACAGGCCAAACAACAGGAGTATGCCGAACTCGAGGCGAACGCCCACGAGACGGGCGACAGCTCCTATCCGCGGTCGGTGACGACTGTCCTCGACGCTTCGCTCGACGGGGTCCACGGGACGGTCGGCCAGTTGGGAAGCGTCGACGACCAGTACGCGACGGCCTGTGAGACGGCCGCCGGCTCCCGGCTCGCGAACGTGGTTGTGGATGACGATTCGGTGGGCCAGCGATGCATCGAATTCCTGAAGGCGCGCAATGCGGGCCGGGCGACGTTCCTCCCGCTGACCGAGATGGACAACCGATCGCTGCCCCGGCTCCCGAACCGGGAGGGGGTGATCGACTTCGCGTACAACCTCGTGGAGTTCGATGACCGATACGAGGGGATCTTCTCCTACGTGCTCGGCTCGACGCTCGTCGTGGATACGCTCGAGACGGCCCGGGCGTTGATGGGCGATTACCGGCTCGTCACGCTTTCCGGGGATCTTGTGGAGCGCTCCGGGGCGATGACCGGCGGGTCGACCAGAGGGACCCGATACTCGTTCACGGCCGCGGGCGGCGAGCTCGAAACGGTCGCCAAACGGATCAGCGAGCTGGAGGACGAACGGCGATCGATCCGCGAATCCATCACCAGCGTCGAGGACCGGCTCGACGACGCGCGTGACCGGAAATCAGACGCCGCCGACACCGTCCGGAGCATCGAGTCGAGTATCGGTTCGCTGACTTCGACACAGGAAGAGATCGAACAGCGGATCGACGACCGGAAGGGACGGCTCGAGGAGATCGAGGCCGAGCGCGAGTCGGTCGACGAGGAGATGCAGGAGATCGAATCGTCGATCGCGGCGACGACCGAAGCGATCGAGGAAATCGAGGGCGAGATCGACGAGATCGAGACCAAGCTCTCCGACTCGCGCATTCCCGAGCTCACGGCCGAGGCCGAAGCCGTCCAGGACGAGATCGACGAGCTCACCGAGCGGCTCGACAAGCTCGATGGCGAGCTCAACGAACTGAGCCTCGAACGGCAGTACGCCGAGGAGGCCATCGACGACCTGCACGACCGGATCGAAGCCGCCCAGAACCGGAAGGCCGAACAGGAGGAGAAGATCGAGGCGCTCGAGGAAGAGATCGAGGAGTGCGAGGCGTCACTCGAAGAGAAGCGTGATGCGATCGCCGAGCTGGAAGACGAGTTGGCCGATCTCAAAGAGGACCGATCCGAGCTGAAGGAGGAGTTGAGCGAGGCCAAGACCGAGCGTGACGAACAGCGGGAAAAGGTTTCCAAGGTCAAGAACCGGCTTGACAGCCTCCAGTCGGCGGCCGATCGGCTGTCGGAGGAGATCGAGGAGCTGGAGGCGGCGGTCGAAGAGTACGACCCCGAGGACATCCCGGACCACCAGGAAGTCACCCAGAACATCGAGCGGCTCGAACGGGCGATGGAGAAGCTCGAGCCGGTCAACATGCTCGCGATCGACGAATACGACGACGTCGAGGCCGAACTCGACGACCTCGAGGAGCGAAAAGCCACCCTCGTCGAGGAACGCGAGGGGATCCGGGAACGGATCGAATCCTACGAGCAACAGAAGAAGGAGACGTTCATGGCGGCCTTCGACGGGATCGACGAGCAGTTCCAGGACATCTTCGAGCGGCTCTCGAACGGGACGGGCGAGCTCCACCTCGAAAACCCCGACGACCCCTTCGAGGGTGGCCTGACGATGAAGGCCGAGCCAGGCGACAAGCCGATCCAGCGGCTGGAATCGATGTCGGGCGGAGAGAAATCGCTGACGGCACTGGCGTTCATCTTCGCGATCCAGCGGTACAACCCGGCCCCGTTCTACGCCCTCGACGAGATCGATGCGTTCCTCGACGCGGCCAACGCCGAGCGGGTGGGCGAAATGCTCGACGAGCTCGCCGATACCGCCCAGTTCATCGTCGTCTCCCACCGGTCGGCGATGCTCGAGCGCTCCGAGCGGGCGATCGGCGTCACAATGCAGGACAACAACATCAGTTCCGTGACCGGCATCGCGATCGCCGATGGCGGGAGCGACGACGCGGCAGGGGCCGGTGAGGCCGATGACTGAGCTGCCCGACGGCGGGGTGCCGGCCGTCGCCGCGACGGGCCAGAGCGGCCCGCTGGACGACGATGGCGAGCCCATCGAACTACTGGTCCAGCTGGCCGAGGAGGGCGAGATCGACCCCTGGAACATCGATATCGTCCGGGTCACCGATAAGTTCCTCTCCAGACTGGATCGCTCGGATCTCCGTAACTCGGCCAGGGCGCTCTTCTACGCGAGCGTCTTGCTCCGGATGAAGTCGGACGCGCTCATGGGTGTCCAGCAGCCGGAGGAACCCGAGCCCGATCCGTGGGACGATCCGTTCGGCGAGCCGGGGATGCCGCCGGACGACGATCCGATCGATTCCCTCGAACACGAGCTGGACCGACGGCTCGACCGCAAGCGGGTCCGCGGCACCCCGGATACGCTGGACGAGTTGGTCCGGGAGCTCCGCGAGGTCGAACGTGATTCATGGTGGAAGGACTCCCGCTCCTACGACACGTCGGGCTCGCCCCGTGGCTTCCAGCGGGGGACCCAGCGGCTCGACTATCACGCCAGCGACGACCACCGGATGGCGGACGAGCCCACGGAATCCGACGTCACGTCAACGGCGCATGCCGAAGACATCCAAGAGATCATCGCCGACGTGCGGGCCGTCATCGATACCCACTACGAGGCCGGTCGGGCTGAGGTCCTCTTCGCCGAGATCGAGGAGGCTGCCGGTTCCAAGGTCAAAACCTACCTCGGGCTGCTGTTCCTCGCCCATCGCGGGGCGGTCACGCTCGAACAGGACGAACTCTTCGGCGATCTTTGGATAATCCCGTAATTCGCTGTCCGTTGCCGAACTGTCAGGAATAGCCGAACCTCACCAGGGATCACGCCTCACTCGGCGAGCCGCCATTGACCGTCGTCCGATTCGAACACACCCCGTCGAGCCCCCTCCTCGAGGATCTCGGGGATGCGGTTCGGCTGGGCCATCTCCAGTTCGACCCGTTCGATCTCGTGGTACTCCCGGAGAAGCCGCCGGATATCCTCCCCCGTGTATGGCGGTGCAGCGTCCTTCGTCATCACGCCCTCGGCCAGGTCGATCATGTCTTCGATGAAGTTCCACGGGTAGACGATCCAGGCCCATTCGTCGAGGCGTTCACCGACGAAATCGGGCTCGAATTCGCTGGAACCCAGCAGCTGGAGCGTCCCGGTCCTGATGGCGTTGGGTTGGCGTTCGATGACGTAATCATGGGCCCGACTGATCGAGCCGCCGGTGTCGGCAATGTCGTCGATGACGAGCACGTCCTTCTCGGCGACGCTCCCCTCGGGCATGGGGTACCGGACGACCGGCTCGCCGGTCTTCTCGGCCGTCCCGACGTAGTGCTCGATCTTGAGGCTCGCCAAATCATCGAGGCCCAGGAAGTCACACAGACACCGCCCGGCGAACCAGCCACCCCGGGCGAGGGCGACGACCGTTTCGGGTTCGAAGTCGGCCTGACGAACCTCGGTGGCGACGTCGCGACAGAGACCGTAGATGTACTCCCAATTCGTGATGGTACACTTGAACTCGTCCGGGAGGTCGCTCATGGGAGTCAGCGGGGTCGCCGGCATCTTAAAAGGGATCGACATCTCGCAGGAGGGGTACGGTCGTGATCGCCGCTCCACTGGTGGGGCGCATCCCGATGGAGTTCTCCATGTCCTCCCGGTTGGCGCCCGGAGCCACCACGGGAAAGTGAGGCCGTGACCGGTGGCTATTCGTCGGTCGCCGAAAAGGCGTAGCCATGGAAGACGTTCGGGTGCTCCTCGTCGATGCCTTCACCGACGAACCGTTGGCCGGCAACGTGGCGGGGGTCGTCCCGGAAGCCGACGGGCTCGGTCCGGAGCAGATGCAGGCCGTCGCCCGGGAGCTCGGGGCGAGCGAGACCGCCTTTCTGCTCACGACCGGGGCTGCCGACCGGCGGGTTCGGTTCTTCACCCCGACGGCGGAGGTGGATCTCTGTGGGCATGCGACGGTGGCGAGTCACGCGGTCGTGTTTTCGGACGGTGCCATCGGAGCGGGTCAGCACACGCTCGAAACGGCCGTCGGGGTGCTCGATATCGAGGTCGAGGAAACCGGCATGGTTTGGATGACGCAGGAGCAACCCACTGTCCGAACCGTCGAGATCGATGCGAAACGGATCGGCGATGTCCTCGGGATCACTCCCGAGGCGATCGCCCCGGCAGAACTCACGATCGCCCGGGCGTCGACCGGCCTGCCCTTTCTGATCGTGCCAGTCGATTACTTGAGCGCCCTCGGGGAGGCCGCACCCGATTTCGATCGGGTAACCGAGCTCTCCGACGAGTTCGACGTGGCGGGGATCTACGCGTTCACGTTCGATACCCTGTCAGGTGACGCGACCATTCATGGCCGGATGTGGGCACCGGCTCTGGGCGTCGACGAGGATCCGGTCACCGGGACGGCGAGCGGGGCGGCCGGGGCGTACCTCAGACACGTCGAGGCATTCGACCGGATGCCGGACGAGATGGTTTTCGAACAGGGACACTTCATCGACCGACCCGGGATCGTTCACGTCAGGGTTGGCAACGAGGTCCGGGTGGGCGGTCGAGCCACCGTTTCGGTCGACGGGACGCTGACGGTCCCCGACCTCGATTCCGACGAGATCATCGAAGCCTGATCACGCCCAGCGGATCCACTGCCGGAGCCGGGACGTGATGCCCATATATCGCTTCGTCATGATGACCGTGTTCTCGGCTCGGGTGCCGACCGCCTCGGGAATCGCGCCGAAGACCAATTCCTGTAACAGCCCCTCCCGGGTCGCCCCGATGACCGTCACGTCGTGATTGGCGGATTCCGCCTCGAGTGCCTCCACGACGTCCTCGTCCTCGAGGAGCACCCGTTCCGCATCCACCGCTTTGAGATGGGCCATGGCCCGATCGAGGGCGTCCTCGGCCTGCTGTCGCTGGGTGGCATCGGCCTTCGGATCGATGACGTGAACGACGCGGACGGTGGCGTTTTCGGCGGTGGCGATCGCCTGGCTGACCTCGCCGGCGAGATCGGCGTGTGGTCCGCCCGCGGTCGGATAGAGGATCGAATCCACCTCGCCGCTCGCCCCTTCATCGAAGCGTTCGACGAGGACGTCACACGACGCCTGTTGGACGACCACGTCGACCGTGCTTCCGAGGACGATGTCCCGCCGACGGGAGCCGGTGCCCGACCACCCCATGAGGACTGCGTCGGCATCCGACTGCTCGATGGTGTTGAGGATGGCATCGGCCGCGTGGTGGCCGATCCGGATCGACCCGCTCACCGGGATATCGCGCGCCTCGGCGAAGCTCATCGCCCGCTCGAGAACGTCCCGGCGCTGGTCGACGTATTGGTACCCCTCCGACAGCGGCGTCTGGTCGGGGAGCGTGACGACGCTCATGACGAGAACCTCCCCGTCGTTGGCGGTCGCCATGTCGTCCGCCGTCCGCATGAGCTGCTCGACGTGAATCGGGTTCGCGATGGGGACGACGATCGTGTAGTCTCGTTCGGTTGGTTGGCGTTCCTCGACGACGGTCGGCGTCTCCCGTTCGAGCCGTTCGGGTTCGGTTTTCCCGATGAGGACGATCCAGATCCCCACGCCGATGAGTTCGGCGAGTACGCCGAGGACGAACGCGCTCGGCTCGACGTTCACTAGGAGGACGAGGTTCGCGATGACGGCGACGATCGGCACCCACGGCACCCCGGGGACCTTGAACGGCCGCTCGATGTCCGGTCGCTTTCGGCGTGAGAAGATGATCGCGATGTTGACCGCGATCAACCCCGAGAGGAGCATGAAATCCGCGAAGTGGGCGATCGCCTCGATGCCGAAGTGGAAGTTGACCGGCCCGAGGTGATAGGCCGCTTCACCGGGGAAGAGGATCGTGAAGAACCAGATGAACATGACGATGAATCCCCCGGTCAGCACCACCGACCAGTAGGGCGTGCCGAACCCGGGGTGCAGGTTCTGAAAGCGATCCGGGAGGTGTTTCCGCCGGCTCATGGCGAGTTTGACCCGCGAACCGGCGAGGATCGTCGCGTTCGCCGCCGACAGCATCGAAAACAGCGCCCCGACAATGATCACGTAGAAGCCGACGTCCCCGAGGAAATACTGGGCGGCTCGGCCCATGGCGACTTCGCCCCGGTTCCGGATGAAGGTCTGCGCCTCGGCAGTCCCGGCGAGCCCCTCGACGTTGGCGAGGAACTGGAGGAAGGGCTCCCGGCCGGCCAGGTTGACGTTGTTGACGGCCAGCGTGACCACGAGGACGACGAGCGCGTAGACCACCGTCACGGCACCCATGGAGATGAAGATCGCGCGGGGGACGTTCGTGCCGGGTTTCTCGATCTCCTCGGCGTTGGTCGCGATCGCCTCGAACCCGAAGAAGGTGATGAAGACCAGGGCGGAGGTGAGCCCGATGTTCCGATAGTCCGCGAGCGTCTGTGAGTTCTCGAACACCGACTGGACGATGATGTCGGTCCGGAAGGCCTGGAGGCCACCGTAGAGAAAGAGGATGATCAGCGCCACCTTG
>Ga0207797_1000895_pt1 | contig 22133 bp, 23 predicted proteins | sample PRCRCaboRojoPR_6_FD_187275 | JGI IMG/M metagenome (GOLD analysis project Ga0207797, IMG submission 187275) | Marine sediment microbial community from Cabo Rojo, Puerto Rico - PR CR 10% Liquid 1 (SPAdes) | ecosystem: Environmental > Aquatic > Marine > Coastal > Sediment | place: Cabo Rojo, Puerto...
GCCGCCGGCCCCGCCGCGGCGGAGGCGGCTCCCGCGACTCCCGCCCCGGCGGACACGATCCGGATCGCCGGCGACCGCGGCGATACCCTGGAGCTGGCGGCGCCGGCGGAGCGTATCGTGTCGCTGATCCCGGCCGCCACCGAGCTCGTCTTCGCCCTGGGCGCCGGGGACCGCCTCGTGGGCCGGACCCGCTACGGTACGCATCCTCCCGCCGCCCGGGAGGTGCCCAGCGTCGGAGAGGGGATCCGCCCCTCGGCCGAGGCGGTGATCGCCCGGCGCCCCGACGCCGTGCTGGTGTACGCGGGGCAGACCAACGCGGGGGCCATCCGTCGCTTCCAGGAGCTGGGCGTACCGGTGCTCGTCCTGGAGCACAACACGATCCCCCAGCTCATGCGAAACATCGCACGACTGGGAGCCCTGACGGGGCGCGAGCCCGCCGCCGACTCCCTGGCAGCCTCGATCCGGGACCGGCTGGAGGCCGTGGCCGAGGTGGTGAGCGGGCGGCGCCGGGTGCCGGTCTACTACGACCTGTGGCCGGATCCGCCCCGGACGGCGGGAGCCGGGAGCTACCTGGACTCCCTCGTCAGCGTGGCCGGCGGGCACAACGTCTTCGGCGACCTCGAGGGGGCCTCGCCGCAGGTGAGCCTGGAGGCGCTGGTCGAACGGCAGCCCGAGGTGATCGTGGCCCCGCGGGGCGGGGGCGGAGAGCGGCTGCCGCCCGGTGAGCGCCCGGGATGGGGCCAGCTGCGCGCGGTGGAGGCCGGCAACGTGGCCGCCGTGGACGGCGAGCTGATGTCCCGCCTCGGGCCCCGCCTGGGGGAGGCAGCGGCGCACCTGGCGGCGGCCCTCCATCCGCCGGTGGCCGATTCGCTCCGCGACCTCGGGCTGCTCCCGCCGGACTAGCGGTCCCGCTCCCCCTCGCTCGGAGCGTGCCCTCCGTCGCCGCCCGCCAGCGCCACGACCTGCGGGGCCCCCTCGTCCGGGCCGGGCCCGGGATGCGGCACGACGCGCACCGGCCAGCCGTAGACCTCCTCCACCGTCTCCCGGGTGAGCACCTCCGCCGGAGTCCCCTCCGCGCGTGCCCGCCCCCCGTGCAGAAGCAGGAGCCGATCGGCGTAGCGTGCGGCGGCATTCAGGTTGTGCGTCACCAGGAGCACCGTCGTGCCCCCTGCTACGAGCTCGCGGAGGAGCTCGTAGATCTCCATCTCGTGGCGGACGTCCAGGGACACCGTGGGCTCGTCCAGGGCCAGGAGGTCCGGCTCCTGGGCCAGCGCCCGGGCGACGCGTGCCAGCTGCCGCTCCCCGCCGGAGAGGGTGGCGAAGGCCCGTCCGGCCAGGTCCTCCACGTCACACCGCGCCAGGGCCCGCTCGACGGCGTCCCGGTCCTCCGGGCCCTCGGTCCGCCAGGGACCCAGGTGCGGATAGCGCCCCATGGCCACGAACTCCCGCACGGAGACCGGAAAGGTGACGCTCTCGTTCTGCGGGACCACGCCCACGCGCCGGGCCAGCTCGCGGCGCCGCCACGAGGAGAGACGGCGTCCCAGGAGCCGGATCTCGCCGCGGTCGGGCTCCAGGGCGCCCAGGAGCAGCCGGACCAGCGTGGACTTGCCGGATCCGTTCGGGCCGATGACGCCGACCAGCGCCCCCTCGGGGACCGACAGGTCGACCTCGTCCACGGCCGGTCGGGCGGCGCCGGGATAGCGGAACCGGAGGCCGGAGGCGGCCAGCAGGGGCGACGTCACGGTCCCTCCGTCCGGCCCATGCCGCGCCGCGGTCCGGGCGGACGACGGACCAGCAGGAGCACGAAGACCGGCACGCCCACCAGGGCGGTGATGACGCCCACCGGGATCTCCGACGGTGCCGCGGCGGTCCGGGCCAGCGTGTCTGCAAGCGGCAGGAAGGCGGCGCCGAGCAGGAGGGAGGCGGGGAGCAGGAAGCGGTGGTCGCTTCCCCACAGGAGACGTATGGCGTGGGGGACGATGAGCCCGACGAAGCCGATGGCGCCGCTCACGGAGACGGCCGCCGCCACCAGGAAGGAGGCCGTCAGGTAGACGACCCACTTGGCCAGCTCCACGCGCGTGCCCAGGAAGAGCGCGGTCTCCTCGCCCACGGCCAGCAGGTTCAGCGACCGGGCCAGCCCCATCAGCAGGAGCGCCGCCGGGACGAGGCCCACCGCCACCACGACGACGGCGTCCCAGTCGGCGCCCGAGAGCCCGCCCATCATCCAGAACACCGCGGAGCGGAAGGTCTCGGCCTCGGCGAAGGTGAGCAGGAAGAAGATCACGGCGTTGAAGAAGGCCCCGGCTACCACGCCGGCCAGGAGAAGCACGCGGGTGTCCAGCCCCATGCCCCCGGCGGCGGCGATCCGGAGGACCACCGCGATGGCTGCGGTGGCCCCGGCGAAGGCGGCCAGGGGGAGCACCCATCCGCCGGCCGCCGTCCACCCGAGAACGATGGAGGTGACGGCTCCGACGGCGGCGCCGCCCGAGACGCCGAGGATGTACGGTTCGGCCAGGGGATTGCGCAGCAGCGCCTGGAAGGAGGCGCCGCTCAGGGAGAGGGCCGCTCCGACCAGCGCCGCCAGCACGGCCCGCGGGAGTCGGATCCCGCGGACGATGGTCGTCGCGGTGGCGCCCGCGTCGCCGAGGGCCGCGTCCAGCACCCGTCCCGGGGCCAGGGAGACCGGGCCCACGATCACCGCGACGACCAGGGCGGCCGCGGCCACCAGGGCCAGCAGCAGGAGCCTGCGCACGGCGGCGCTCACGGTACCGGCGGGAGCCGGCGGCCGGCGGTCGATCCGGTTCGGATGGTGCCTCCCGGGCGCGTGCTGGCGGTGAAGGTGCGGGTCGACGCGCGGGCGGCGAGACAGGGAAGGGGAGGGGGAGGGGTGCACGCTGGGCGGGCACCGGCCCGGCCCTTCCCTCGAAGGCCCGAGCGACTGTGCGGCAGCTCGCCGTGCGTCCCGGAACCGCGGTCCCGGGCGACGTCCGGCGGGGGAACGGGGCCGGTCTCCTGGCTCGAGGCGCTGGCCGGCTGCCTTCCCGGCCCCGGTGAACCGGAGCCAGTGGCGTCTCGCGCGGCCGGGCACGGCGGGCTGGCCCGTGCCCGTCCTCTCACAGTGGCGGGGCCGCGCCGGAGTCGCCGGAATCTCCCCGGCTCACCGGGCTTCCACGATGCCCCGTTCGTCCTGCCTGGGCGGGTCACCGGCCTCTCCGGCGGCCCGCGGCTCCATCGTAGGCCGGGCACCGGAGGCCCGCAAACGGATCCGGCGCCGGGTTTCCGGATATGAGAACCCCGCCCCGGCAGCGGTCCCGCGAATCCCGACACTCCGAATGCGAGGTAGCGCTCCACTTGCCCATCGTCTCGACGCGGTCGGTGATCCTGCAGACCTATCGGTACAGCGACACGAGCAAGATCCTGCGGCTCATGACGCGCGACCACGGGCCCCGCTCCGCCATCGCCAAGGGAGCGCTCCGGCCGAAGAGCAAGTTCGGCGGCGTGCTGGAGCCCTTCGCCGAGGGCGAGGCCACGATGTACCTGAAGGACAACCGTGACCTCCACACGCTCTCGGAGTTCGAGCTGATCCGGGACCGTCAGCGTCTCGGGGTCGACCTGCCGCGCTTCACCGGGGCGTCGCTGGCCTGCGAGCTGGTGATGCGGCTGGCGCCGGAGGAGCGGGACGACCGGCTGTACCGGACCCTTCTCAACGCCCTGGACGCCCTCCTGGAGGCGGATCAGGGGCAGGTGGAGCAGGTGGCGCTGAGCGCCGTCTGGCGGGTGGTGAGGACGCTGGGCTTCACGCCGGAGCTCGCGGCCTGCGTCTCCTGCGGGCGCGTTCTCGAGGAGGACGGGGCGCGATTCGACTTCTCCGCCGGCGGGCTCGTCTGCGGACACTGCCCGCGCGGCGACAGCCCGGGCCGGTGGCTGGAGCCCGGCGAGCTCCGGACCCTCCGCCGCCTGGAGGCCGGCAGGCCGCTGGACGCCTCCCTGGACTCGGGGACCCAGCCGGGCCTCCTCCGTGACTTCATACGCTACCACCTGGCGGAGGGCACCAGCCTCCGCTCGCTGGAGTTCCTGGATCCGCGGGCCTTCGGCTGAAGGGGGGGAAGGGGGACGTGAGCCGCGGAGCGGAGGACGGAGAGCGGGCGCTGGTGGTGGGCACCGGTGGACACGTGGACCACGGGAAGACCGAGCTGGTCCGGGCCCTCACCGACGTGGAGACGGACCGCTGGGACGAGGAGAAGGAGCGGGGCCTGAGCATCGACCTCGGCTTCGCCCGTCTGCCGGCGGCCGACGACCGGGCGGAGATCGGGATCGTGGACGTCCCCGGCCACGAGGACTTCGTGACGAACATGCTGGCCGGCGCCACCGGGGTCGACGTGCTGCTGCTGGCCGTGGCCGCGGACGAGGGCCCCATGCCCCAGACCCGGGAGCACCTGTCCATCGCCCGTCTCCTGGGCGTGCGGCGCGGCGTGGTGGCGCTCACCCGGGTGGACCTGGTGGACGATCCCGAGTGGATCGAGCTGGCACGCGACGCCGTTCGCGAGGAGCTGCGGGCCGTGGGCGTGGGCGAGGAGTGGCCGATCCTCCCGGTCTCCCCGGTCACGGGCGAGGGAATGGACGCGCTCCGCCGGGAGCTGGAGGACGCCGCCGAGCGCGTTCCGGCCCGACCCACCGACGACCTCTTCCGGCTCCCGGTGGACCGCTCCTTCAGCCTCACGGGCACCGGCACCGTGGCCACGGGGACGGTGTGGAGCGGAACCGTGGAGACCGGCGACGAGCTGCGGGTCCTCCCGTCGGATCGCCGGGTGCGCGTCCGGTCGCTGGAGGTGCACGGTGAGACGCGGGAGGCGGCCGGCGCCGGCAGGCGGTGCGGGGTGGCCCTCTCGGGCGTCGATCCGGACGAGCTGGAGCGGGGCTGCGTTCTGGTCTCGGGGCCCGGGTGGAGGGCCGTCCGGCGCCTCGGAGTCCGCCTGCGTCTCCTGCGCCACGCCGACCGCGTGGTGGAGGAGGGGCAGCGGGTGCGCGTGTACCTCGGGACGTGCGAGGTCATGGCCCGGGTCCGGCTGGCGGCGCACCGCCCCGTGGCTCCCGGGAGCACCGGCTGGGCCCGGCTGGATCTGGAGGAGCCGGTGGTCGCCCGCGCAGGCGACCGATTCGTCCTCCGCTTCTACTCTCCCGTGACCACGATCGGCGGCGGCCGCGTGGCCGACCTCGAGCCGGGAGCCGGCGGGGGGTGGACGGAGGACATCGAGGCCTGGGGCGAGATCGTGGCCGCGGAGACCCCGGCGCGGGCGGTACGCGCCGCCGTCGAGCTCCGCGGCGGCCGGGGCCGGTCACCGGACGAGCTCCCGGTGGCGACGGGCATCCCGTCGGGTCGACTCCTGGAGGAGGTGCCGGAGCCTCCGGAGGGGGTGGTGGAGGCGGACGGTCGCTGGTACCCGGAGGAGACGCTCCGGGCGGCTACGCGGGACCTCGCCGGGGAGCTGGACCGACTGCACGAGGAGGACCGGCGCTCGGAGGGGGTCTCCCTGGAGGCCCTCCGGCGCGCCGTCTCCGGGCGCTACGCCGAGGGTCTGGTGGAGCGCGCCCTGGGACGGCTGGCGGAGCAGGGGGAGGTGGTCCGCTCGGGCCCCAGGATCCGACGTCCGGGCCATCGTCCCGAGCTGACGGAGCGTGAGCAGCGGCTCCGTGAGCGCCTGCTGGAGGCCATCGATCGGGGCGGGCTGGCTCCCCCGGAGGTCGGCGATCTCCGCTCACGCGTCGACGGCGACGCGAACCTGCTCCACGACCTCCTGGAGCTGATGGTCTCCGCCGGGGAACTGGTCCGGGTGAGCCCGGACCTGTACCTGACGCCCGACAGCGAGCGCCGGCTCCGGCGTACCGCCGCCGAGGTCCTGCGGGAGGGAGAGGAGCCGGTGGGGCCCGGTCCCTTCAAGGAGGCGTTCGGCGTGACCCGGAGCTACCTGATCCCGCTGCTGGAGCACCTGGACCGGACGGGCCTCAGCCGGCGAACGGGAGACGGACGCGTGCTGGCCGATCCCGAGGGGGGCGGCCGGAGCGCCGAGGAGCCGGGGACGGGGACCGCCCCGGCAGAGACGAGCCGTCAGTCCACGTAGTAGAGGAAGCGTCCGCAGTTCTCGCAGGTCCGGACTTCCTCGTTCTCCGCGGCCTCGGAGGCCCAGGACCGGGGCACCGCGATGAAGCACCCGTAGCAGACGCCGTTCAGGACCGGCACGACCGCACGGTCCATGGAGCGCGACACCCGGCGGTAGGTCGACTGCACCGAGGGGTCCAGGCGGTCCTCAAGCTCCTCGAGCTTCCGGTCCAGCTCCTCCAGGGCCTCCTCGATCTCGACCTCGAAGACGTCCGATTCGACCTCGCGCTCGTCCGCCTGCTCCTTCAGCGCCTGCTTCTGCGAGCGGAGGTCCTGCATCTCCAGGAGGAGTTCCAGTTGTGGATGCATCCTACACGCCCTTCTCTTCCAGGAGGTCCATGAATTCCGACGGTTCCTCGAGCTCGGCCAGCCGCTCGGGCACGTCCGGCTCCTTGCTGAACTGCGCGATCTTCCCGAGCACGGGGAGGTACTGGTTGGAGACCTCGAGCGGGGGAGCCACGATGAGGAAGAGGTTCTCCACCGGCTGCTCGTCGATGGCCTTGAACTCGATGCCGCCGTCCTTGCGTCCGAAGGCCACGCGGAGCCGATTCACCACCAGGGACCGGCAGTGGGGGATGGCGATGCCCCGCCCGATGCCCGTGGAGCCCAGGTTCTCGCGTCGCTTGAGCATCTTGAACAGGATGCCCTCGGACTTCTCGTCCAGGTCCAGGAGGGAGACGAGCTCCTTGAGAGCCTCGTCCTTGTCCTCCGCCTCCAGATCCAGCTTGATGCAATCTTGAGAAAAGAAGTCGCGTAACTGCATATATCTGTCTCCCGCGGTTGCGCTTCGTCGCCGGCCCTCGGGCCGCTCTCGGGGTCGTCGTCTCGTCACCTAACCTGCATGCAGGATCTACACCCACAGAACAGACGGAGGCCGGCCTGATGCAACGTCCCTCCTGGTGGCCACGCTCGTGGTGGCCCGGCGGCGGGGAGAGCGAGGAGCGTCCCGACGTGGCGCCGCGGGTCCCCCCCGCGCGTCCGGGCACGGAGTCCGACGAACGGCCACGAGCCGGCGAGGGCTGGACCTCGCTGCTGGGCCTGCTGCGGGAGACCCTGCAGTGCGGGCGGGCGACGCTGTGGAGGCTCACCAGCGGCGGAGCGGAGTGGCGGGTGGTGGCCGAGGTCACCGGCTCCGGCTGGGGCGGGGCCTCCGCGCGCTCGGTCGAGGCGCCCGGCCATCCCTTCACGTGGTCCCTGAAGGAGGAGCTGGAGCTGCAGCTGCCGGCGGAGCGGCTCGGTGAGGCGGCGGGTCCGGACGGGTGGGCCCTCGTGGCTCCGGTCCGATCCTTCGGCCTGTGTGTCTGCCTCTGGTTCTCCTCGTCACCGCGGCCGGCCGCCCGGGAAGCCCTGGAGGCGATCCGGCGGCACACGGCCTGGTGCGCCTGGAGCGAATCCCGGAGCGGCGCTCCCCCTCGGGAGGAGGACGACGGGGGACGCGGCGGGCCCGGCGAGGCCCACGGGTCGGAACGTGGGTCCGCCGAACCTTTCGGCGAAGGGCGGGTATAGCCTTTCCGACACGGAGCGGACGCGGCCCGTGACGGGCCTCTTCCGAGGCCCCGACCGACAGGGCCGCCACCCGCTGCGTGGATGTTTCACAATCAGGGGGCGATCTGGCATCGACGTGTGCGCCGGATGTCGTGGTAGCCGTGCCGAGGTCCTGGATCCTCGTAAAACACCGGGAAAAGCTTTACCTGCCAACGACAACATGGCACTGGCTGCGTAATCAACGCGTAGTCCGTCTCTCGATTTGCCCGGCCCGAGGCGGGTCGTGAGACGACGCTGAATCGGGCTGGCCAGTCGGGACTGCTGTGGATCCCGCTGGTGAGATTTTTCCGCAGCTAGCCGCCGCGGGTCGTCTGTGGACCCTGTGTCGGCGATACAACCCAACCGCAGACTACGCACGTAGAATCCGCGCCAGAAGGGTACGCGGACGCGGGTTCGATTCCCGCCGCCTCCACTCGTCCGCAGCGTCGCCCGGGAACGGGGGACGTTGCGGACTTTTTTATTGACACCGACGGACCCTGTTGATTCGAATCCCCCGTTCAACGAGTCGGAGGATCGAATGCTGGAAGACCTTATCGAAAAGCTGAATACGGAGGCCGAGGAGCTTCAGCACGAGCTGAACAACGAGCTGCCCGAGGAGATCGAGAAGGCCGTCGCCCAGGGCGACATCAGCGAGAACTCCGAGTTCGAGGCGGCCCGGGACCGGCAGCAGCTCGTCCAGGCGAAGCTCCAGCAGATCGCCCGCAGGCTCTCCGAGCTGAAGGAGATCGACGAGCAGGAGGTCCCCGAGGACCGGGTGGGCTTCGGCTCCCGCGTCACCGTCCGCGACGTCGACGACGGGACCGAGGAGGAGTTCAAGCTGGCCTTCGGCGACGACATCGACTTCGAGAACTCCGAGATCTCCATGGAGTCCCCCATCGGCCAGGCGCTGCTCGGCAAGGAGGTCGGGGAGGAGGTCTCCGTGCGCCTGCCCAACGGCCGGGTGAACTACGAGATCGTGGACCTCATGACCCTGCCGCAGATGGCCGAGGAAGGGAAGCTGGTCGACGCCGAGTCCGAGGAGAGCTGAGGCGACCGACCCCGCGCCCGGGACGGCGGATCAGAAGACGCTGACGGGCGGAATGAAGCGCCGGGGGTTCTGCCGCATCTCCTCCAGGGTGGCGTTGAGGTCGACCAGGGTCCGGAGGAGCTCGTCGTACATGGAGTCCTGCGTCACCATCCGTCCCGCCGTCCCCTCGCCGGCCAGGATTCGCTGGAGGAGCGAGTCCGCGCGGCCGGCGGCCCCGGAGACCGACCGGTAGAGGGAGTCGCTGGCCACCATCCGGCCAAGCGAGCCCTCCCCCTCGCTCACCCGGGCCGTGATCGTGTCCAGCGAGGCCGCAGAGGCCACCATCCGGCTGTACAGCTCGTCGTCGTGGAGCAGGCGGCTCAGCGTGCCGCCGTCCCCACGATTGACGGCGGTCAGGGTCGAGTCCAGGCTGCCGCTGAGGCTCACCATTCGCCGGTACAGCGTCGGGTCCAGGAGCAGCCGGCCCGCGGTGCCCTCGCCCCGGGCGATGCGCTCGGTGAGGCTCGACAGGTCCCGGGTGATGGTGGTCAGGTTGCTCACCGCCCCGGACGCCTCGTTCAGGACCTGCTGGTAGTCCAGGGGCTCCACCGAGGTCAGCGTGTCGCCCGCCGAGAGCCGGGGGGCGTCCGGGCTCCCGGGCGAAATGTTGATCAGGCGGTCGCCCAGCAGCCCCTGGGTCTGGATGTGGGCCCGGGAATCGGTCCGGATCTGCGACGCCACGTTCCGGTTCACCGCCAGGGTGACGGCCACGGCCTCGCCCTCGTTCGAGCGCGCCTCCGGGGGGATGAGCTCCACCCGGGCCACCTGTCCCACGTTCTGCCCCGCCAGCTGCACGGAGGCGCCCGGCGCCAGGCCGGAGGCGGAGTTCATGAGCGTGACGAGCCGGAAGCGCTCTCCGAAGACGTGGCCCGCGGACCCCACGAAGAACACCCCGCCGGCGAGCGCGGCCAGGGCGGCCATGATGAGCAGGCCGACCCGTGCCTCCTCCCAGGTGAGGGGGCTGGAGCGCCTCACGAGTCGATCTCTCCGACGGGGCGGCGGTCACTCACGTGAAGAGCGCCTCCCCCAGGAATTCCTGCACATAGTCGTCCTTCGACTCCTTCATCTCTGCGGGGGTGCCGACGAACACGAGGCGCCCCTCGTGGAGCAGGGCCACGCGGTCGGCCGTGTGCAGCGCCGAGCGGATGTCGTGCGTCACGACGATCGCACTTACCCCCAGCTCCTCGCGAAGTTTGACGATCAGCTCGTTGATGGTCCGGGTGGTGATGGGGTCGAGGCCGCCGGTGGGCTCGTCGAAGAGGAGCATGTCCGGGCGGGGGGCGATGGCCCGGGCGATGGCCACGCGCTTCTGCATGCCGCCGGAGAGCTCCGCCGGCAGCTGGTGCTCCACCTGGTCGGGATCCAGGTCCACGATCCGGAGCGTCTCGTGCACCCGCTCTCGGATCTCCGGGTCCGGGAGGTCCGTGTATTCGCGCAGCGGGAAGGCCACGTTCTCGAGGACGCTCATCGAGTCGAAGAGCGCCGAGCCCTGGAAGACCATTCCGATGTCCCGGCGGAGCTTCAGGATGTCCTCGAAGGAGCACCGGCTCAGCGGATAGCCGGCCACCCAGATCTCGCCCTCGTCCGGCTCCGCCAGGGCGAGGACCAGGCGCAGGAGCGTGGTCTTTCCGCTGCCGGAGGCGCCGAGGATGGCGAGGCTCTCACCCCGGGTCAGCTCGAAGCTCACGCCGTCCAGCACCCTGCGTCCCCCCAGCGACAGGGTGACGTTCTCCGCCCGGACCATGGGCTCGTCCCGCTCACCGGCGCCGTTCCCGTCGTCGGTCATTCGACCAGGAGGGTGATGAGGACCTGGGTGAGGAAGTAGTCCGTGGCGAGAATGAGCACCGAGGACGTGACCACGGCCTTCGTGGCGGAGCGGCCCACCCCCTCGGTCCCGCCCCGCGTCCTCAGCCCGTAATAGCAGGCGGTCAGGGCCATGATCCCTCCGAACGCCACGGGCTTCACGAGTCCCTGGACGAAGTCGATGGGAATGTAGCGGAAGATGAAGCCGGTCTGCTGCAGCGTCGCCCACACCGACCGGAGGTAGAGGGTCGCCGACAGGTCCAGCTTGACCACGGCGATCAGGAGCCCGCCCACGATGGACACCAGGTCCGTGATCACGGTGAGGATGGGCATCATGATGACGCCGGCCAGGAGCCGCGGCACCACCAGCCTCCGGATCGGGTTCACGCCCATGGTCTCCAGGGCGTCCACCTGCTCGGTGACCTCCATGGAGCCCAGCTGCGCGGCCATGCCGGAGCCGGCCCGGCCGGTGACCATGAGGGCCGTGAGCACCGGTCCCAGCTCGCGCACGGTGGTGGCCCCGACGAGCCGCCCGATGTAGATGGTGGCTCCGAAGCGCTCCATCTCGACGGCCGACTGCAGGGCCAGCACCATTCCGGTGAAGAGTCCGGTGAGGATCACGATCCACAGCGACGCGACCCCCACCGTGTCCATCTGCTGGAAGAGGTCGTCGACGTAGAACGGCCGGCTGAACGTGGCCCGGAGGCTGCGCCACAGCAGCGTGAAGTACTCGTCCGTCCGGACGGCAGCGGACTTCAGGGAGGCCAGGATCCACCCGTCCTCACGGGGACGACCGCGCTGGTGGGGCTGCTTTGACACGTTCGACCCCGGCCCGCTAGCTTCGCCGCCGATCTGCGAGATCCCCGGGCGCCTCGCGGCCCCGTCGCATCCGGCAGGACTTCTGTGATGGTACGATCATCCGGGCGGACCGATTGAGCGAGAGGTACGGATGGCGACGACCGCGCCCGGGAGGGCCGTGGAGTCGACCGGGCGCGCGGCGGCAGGGTACGCGGGAAATCTGGAGGGCGCAACTGCGGGGCTCCGGGTGACGGGCCCGTGAGCGGAGGCGACAGCCGGGCGGAGGAGCGCCGGCGGCTGGTGGACGGGCTGACGTCGTCCACGGTGCTGGTGCTCGGCGACGCCATGGTCGATCGTTACCTGCGCGGAGAGGTGAACCGGGTCTCGCCGGAAGCGCCGGTGCCGGTGGTCCGGGTGACGGAGACGGAATCCCGTCCCGGCGGGGCGGCGAACGTGGCGGCCGGTGTGGCGGCCCTCGGCGCGGAGTCCCGGTTCCTCTCCGCCGTGGGCCGGGACGAGGAGGGGCGGCGGCTGGGCAGCCTGCTCTCAGGGCAGGGCGTCGACCCCGGGGGGCTGATGGCCGTCGACGACCGGCCCACCACGGTGAAGACCCGTGTGGTCGGCCGCGATCAGCAGATGCTCCGCCTGGACCGCGAGGATCGGACGAGCCTCGGGGCGGGAGCCCGGGAGCGGCTCGTGGAGCGCGCCCTGGAGATCCTGCCGGACGTGGACGCCGTGGTCGTGTCGGATTACGGGAAGGGGCTCATGGACGGCGGAGTCCTCCCCCGGCTGCTCCGCGCCGCACAGCGGGAGGGCGTGCCGGTGGTCGTGGATCCGAGTCCGGCCCGCCTCGACGAGTGCGCCGGGGCGACGGTGCTGACGCCCAACGCACGCGAGGCGGCCCGGGCCGCGGACGCCACCGCTCCGCCGGAGTCGGATCTGGAGCTGGCCCGCCTTCGGGAGCGCCTCGGCGTCGAGCACCTGCTCGTCACCCTGGGGGGCGACGGCATGAGCGTCGTGGGCCCGGACGGGCAGGTGGACCGGATCGCCGCCGGGCGCGTCGAGGTGTACGACGTCACCGGCGCCGGCGACACCGTCGCGGCCGTCCTGGCCGCGGCGCTGCCCCGGGCCCGGAGCGTGGCCGAGGCGGCCCGGCTGGCGAACCGGGCGGCGGCTCTGGAGGTACAGAAGCTCGGGGCACGCCCGGTCACCCGGGCGGAGCTCGAGGCCGACGCCGCCGAGGCGGGCTGATCCCGGGCCGCAGGGGCCCGGGCGAGACGGAGTTCGAACGAGAGACGACCAGTTCATGCGAACGACGGAGGACGTGATGTCCCGACGAGAGATTTCCACCGACGACGCGCCGGAGGCCATCGGCCCCTATTCCCAGGCCATCCTGGCCGACGGCTGGCTCTACACGGCCGGACAGATCGGCCTGGATCCGGCAACCGGGGAGTTCGTCGAGGGCGGCGTGGAGGAGCAGGCCCGCAGGGCCCTGGCGAACCTGGAGGCCGTGCTGGAGGAGGCGGGCCTCGGGTTCGGCGACGTGGTCAAGACCACGGTCTTTCTGGCCGACATGGACGATTACGGCGCCGTGAACGAGATCTACGGCGATCACTTCACCGCGCCGTTCCCGGCCCGGTCGGCCGTGGAGGCTGCGACGCTTCCGCGGGACGCCCGGGTCGAGATCGAGCTGGTGGCGAGGGCCGCAGGCTGACGGGCCCTGCCGGTGCTCTCCGGGGATGCGGGGGCGGATGGTGACTGGTGTCGCCTGCGGCCTTCAAAGCCGTCACGGGGCGTGAACAGCGTCCCGGGTGGGTTCGATTCCCACACGCTCCCGCCATCCCCCGCCGGCAGCCGATGAACGCCCCGTGAGGCCCCGCGGCCCGGACGCGTCACGATGGAGGTGGAGGGGGGCGGCCGCGGCGGCCCTGCTCCTGGCGGCCGCGGTCCCCGTCCACGCCCAGGAGGGAGCGGAGGCCGACACGGCCCGGTCACCGGTGCTCGAGGGCCAGCAGGCCGCCGTCGACACCACCGGTCCGCCGGTCTCGCCCCTGGGAGCGTTCGCACGGTCCCTGGTCCTCCCCGGGTGGGGGCAGGCGGCGGCGGGACGGCCGGGAAGGGGGGCGTTCTACTTCGGGATGGAGGCCGTGAGCATGTTCATGGTCTTCAAGACCCAGGCGAAGCTGGAGGCGGCCCGGGCCGGGGGAGACACGGCGCTGGCGAACGCCCGGACGGAGCAGCGGGAGGACTGGATCGCGCTCTCCGTGTTCTGGGCCCTGTTCAGCGGCGTCGACGCCTGGGTGTCGACGCAGTTCTGGGACTACGAGGGGGCGATCACGCCGCCCGAGGAGGGGAGCGCCGGGGCCGCGGTGCGGGTGAGCGTGCCGCTGGGGGGCGGCTGACGGCCCGGCGCCGGCGCTCAGCCGGGGCGGCCGTTCCACTCCTCCAGGCGAATCCCCTCCGTCGTGACGATCCCGTAGCTGAAGCTGTGGATCCAGTCGCCGGGGTTCAGGTAATGCCGCCCCGGCTCCACCTCCCGGAGCTCCGCGCGGTGGGCGTGTCCGAAGACGACCAGGTCGAGCTCCCGTCGGGCTCCCAGCAGCTCCGCCGCGTGGTTCGAGAGGGCCCGGGCCCGCTCCAGCTCTCCGCTCGGCTCCTGCGATTCCCGCTCCGGCGTTCGCGTGAGGCGCTGGACGATGCGGTCGGCCAGGTCCGGGTGCACGGCGCGGAACGCCCGTCTTGCCGGCCGGCTCCGGACGATCTTCTTCAGGACCCGGTAGCTCCAGTCGCCGTCGGCCAGCCCGTCGCCGTGGGCCAGGTAGGTCGTCCGGCCGCAGATCTCGGTCACCGCCGGCCCCTCGAGCCACCGGAGTCCCACCTCCTCCTCCAGGAAGCCACCGCCCCAGGCGTCGTGGTTCCCGCCGATCATCCGCACCTCGACCCCGGCCTCCACCACGTCCGCCAGACCGCGGAGTGCCGCGAAGTGCTCCCGCAGGACGACCGACCGGTACTCGAACCAGAAGTCGAAGAGGTCGCCGGCGATGACCAGGGCGTCGGCACGCTCGGCCACGTGGCCCAGGAAGTCGAGGAACCGGGCCTCGCTGTCGGCGGGCACCCCGCCCAGGTGGACGTCGGAGATCACGTAGGTCAGGTCGGACATGGCCGCATCAACGTAGCCGACGGCTCGAGTCCGGAGCCAGCCGCCGGCGGCTTTGACAGCCGCGCGCACCCCGGCGTAGCGTAACGGCACTCGCGGGGTCGCCGACCCCGGCGGAGCCGTACCGCCGCACGCCACCAACCCGTCCCGACGGAGCTCCATGCCTCGCGCATCCGACCAGGCCCGACCCCGGCGCGACCCCGGCTCCACCGGGGAGCCGGGAGAGGTGGAGGTCCGGGTCCGGTATGCGGAGACGGACCAGATGGGACGCGCCTATCACGCCCACTACGTGGTGTGGTGCGAGGTGGGCCGGACCGATCTCATGCGGGGGCTGGGCACGAGCTACGGGGAGCTGGAGGAGCGCGGCGTCTACCTGCCGGTCTCGAACCTGGAGGTCTCGTTCCGACGGGCCGCCGAGTACGAGGACCGTGTCCGGATCACGACGGAGGTGGAAGCGGTCCGGAGCCGCTCCGTGACCTTCGACTACGAGCTCCATCGGCTTCCGGACGAGGAGCTCCTGGCACGGGCCCGGACGGAGCTGGTCTGCGTGAACGCCGACGGCGCCCCCCGTCGTCTCCCGGACGGCGTGCGGGAGCTGCTGCGGGGGCGGGCGGTGGAGTCACCGTGACACCGCTCGGACGGCGAGCGGGCGCCACGGCGGCGACGGTCGCCTGCCTGGCGGCGGGGGCGTGCGCCCCGGGCCTCCAGGTGGGCCCCCCGCTCCCCGACCCCGGCGCGGCGGCCCGGAAGGCGGCCGAGTTCCCGGTGGAACGGAGGCCCGCCCTGCTCCGCTTCGAGTGGGAGTACGCCGACGAGCGCGGAAACGTGGAGGGCGACGGCGCGGGGCGGGCGAACCCCCCGGACAGCCTCCGCGTCGATCTCTTCACGTCCGGGGACGTGAGCCTGGCCGCCGCCCTGACCTCGGGACGGCTCAGCACGTCGGGGCAGATCGAGAACGTGGAGCTCCCGTCCCCTCCGTTCCTCTACGCCATGGCCGGCCTCTTCCGGCCCGCGGAGGACGGACCGGAAGCCGCGTTCGAGACCAACCGGGGGTTAATGCTCCGGTACCGCACGAACGGCGGACTCCGGCGGGAGTATCTCATTGATGACGGACGCCTCCTGCGCCTCGAGGACCGGCGGGAGGGACGCCTGCTCCGCCGGGTGACGGTGGAGTGGGATTCGGGAGGAGCGTGGCCCGTCTCCGCCGAGTACCGAAGCACGGTGACGCCACGCCGCGTTCGCTGGCAGGTTCGCGACGTCGACCTCCGATCGCAGCCCTTCGATTCCGACATCTATGACCTTCCACGCCAGACGGCAGCCGAGCGTTCGGGCCCTCTTCCTCCTGCTGGCCTTGCTTCCGGGCCTCGGTGGCTGCGTGTACAGCTTCTCGGGGGGCGGCGGGCTTCCGGAGCACGTGCAGACGGTGGCCGTTCCGCCGATCCAGAACGAGACGTCGCAGTTCGCCCTGGTGGACGCATTCACGACGCAGCTCACGGAGGCGATGACGGGCCGCCTCGGGGCTCAGCTCGCCGCTGAGAACCAGGCGGATGCGATTGTCAGGGCCGCCATCACCGGATACGATGACCAGGCTCTGAACTTCGAGGCGCAGGAAGGGCAGGGGGCCCAGGTGTTCCAGCGCCGGGTCACCATCCGCGCCTCGGTCGAGATCTACGACGTCGCTCGCGACCGGGCGATCTGGTCTTCCCAGTCGGTGACAGGGGCGGGGGAGTATGCCCCGGAGAGCGAGACCGAGGAGGCAGGACGCCGTCTCGCTCTCGAGAACCTGATCCAGAAGATCGTCAACGGCGCACAGTCCCAGTGGTAGCCGCGAGGATCGCGGATTCCGACGGAACCGGATCTGCTCCGGGCGGGCGACCTGCACGTCGACAAGCGGGCGGAGGAGAGAACGGGTGAGCGCGATGGATCCTCGGAACGCCGATGTAGGGAAGCTGGCAACCCTGGTCGCGGGAGCCGCCGTGCTGGCGGTCCTGCTGGGCACGGGGCTGCCGGACGGAACGGGTGTCGAGACGGCCGCGGCGGCGCCGGCTTCCACGGCCGCTGCGTCGGCGGAGGCCCCGCCCGGACCCGCGACACCGGCCACGGACGGGAACCGCCAGCAGGAGGCCTCGGATTCGGCTGCCGCCGGCCAGCAGGAGGGCGGCGGCCACGGCGGGGCGGCCCAGCAGGAGAGCGGTCACGGCTCGTCGGCGCAGCAGCAGGAGGGTGGCGGCGGCCACGGCGGCGGCCCGGACATTCCCCGCATCTTCCTGGTCCTCATCTCGGCCCTGCTCCTCGCCAAGTTCCTGGGCGAGGGCTTCGAGCGGTTGGGACAGCCTGCCGTGCTCGGGGAGCTGCTGGCCGGCGTGATCCTCGGCGGGAGCGTGCTGGGGGTCATCCCCGGTCCCGAGGCCGGCACCACCCTGGTCCACGTCATGGAGGTGCTGGCCGAGATCGGGGTGGCGATCCTGCTCTTCGAGATCGGCCTGGAGACGGACCTGAAGGAGATGTTCCGGGTCGGCGGCTCGGCCACGGCGGTGGCGCTCATCGGTGTGGTGCTCCCGGCGGGACTCGGCTTCGCCTACTGGTACTACTTCGACCCCCAGATCGGTGCCCACCCGGCAGGGATCGAGTTCTGGATGGTCGCCATCTTCGTGGGGGCTACCCTGACGGCGACATCGGTGGGCATCACCGCCCGGGTGTTGACCGACCTGGATCAGCTCCACACCCCGGAGGCCCGGGTCATCATCGGGGCAGCGGTCATCGACGACGTGCTCGGGATCGTTCTCCTGAGCATCGTGGCGGGACTGGTGGGAGGAGCTGCCGTCACGGTCATGTCGGTGGCCCAGAACATCGTGGTCGCGTTCGGGTTCCTGATCGCGGCCGTCGTGATCGGAAACTGGGCGGCTCCCTACCTGTTCGACGTCGTGGACAAGATGCGGGTCCGGGGGGTGCTGCTGGTCACCGCCCTGTCCTTCGCGCTGCTGGTGGGGGCCCTGGCGGCCATGGTGGGGTCGGCGATGATCATCGGTGCCTTCGCCGCGGGAATCGTCCTCTCCTCCACCAACCAGTTCGACACCGTCGTGGAGCGGGTGGAGCCGGTGGCCGACATCTTCACGCCCATCTTCTTCGTCTGGGTGGGCGTGCCGGTGAACGTGGCCCTCTTCATCCCCGGCACCGAGGACTTCTCCACCGGCGTGCTCGCCGTCGGCGGCATCCTCACGCTCATCGCCGTCGTCTCCAAGGTCGTCGCCGGATACTCGGTCCGGGATCCCGATGTGAGCAGCTCGGCCATCGGCATGGGCATGGTGCCCCGGGGTGAGGTGGGGCTGATCTTCGCCTCGATCGGCCTCTCGACCGGCGTCCTCTCGAGCGCCGTCTACAGCGCCATCCTGATCATGGTCATCGTCACGACCTTCATGGCGCCGCCGTTCCTCAAGGTGATCTTCGCGAACAAGGCGGAGACGGAGGCGGCCGCGGCCGAGGCGGCCGAGGCAGCGAGCGAGACCGATATCCCGGAGGTGTGATTCCGGGCGCCACCGCGCCTCCCGTTTCACCCGGTTCGACATCAGATCTCCCATGAACGACTCCGCGACCCCGCCGGCCGACCGCCTCGTGCTCGGCACGCGGGGATCCCGCCTGGCCCTCTGGCAGGCGAACCGTGTGGCGGAGCTTCTCCGCGAGCGCTGGCCCGGCCTGGAGGCCGAGGTGCGGACCATCGACACCCGGGGCGACCGGCGGCCCGACGTCTCGATCCCCGAGCTGGGAGGGAAGGGGGTCTTCACCGCTGAGCTGGAGGCCGCCCTCCTCGAGGGCGAGGTGGACCTGGCCGTGCACTCCCTCAAGGACCTGCCCACCGAGCTCCCGGAGGGGCTGGCGACCCTCGGGGTCCCGGAGCGGGCCGATGCCCGGGACGTGCTGGTATGGCCCGGTGGAGAGGGCGGGGTCGACGAGCTCCCGGACGGATGCGTCGTGGGAACCTCGTCGCTCCGGCGGCAGGCGCAGCTCCTGGCGCGACGCCCCGATTGCTCCGTGGAGCCCATCCGCGGGAACGTGGAGACGCGGGTGGAGAAGGCCCGCGGCGACGGCTACGACGCGGTCATCCTGGCCGCGGCCGGCCTCCAGCGGCTCGGGATGGACGGCGCCGTCACGGCGTACCTGGACCCTCCCGAATGGCTTCCGGCTCCCGCCCAGGGCGCCCTGGGCGTCGAGGGGCGCTCGGACGACGGGCCGACGCGGAGGGCGGTGGCCGAGGTGGAGGACCCCGGGGTGGCGGCCGAGGTCACCGCCGAGCGTGCCTTCCTGGCCGAGGTGGAGGGCGGATGCCGCGTGCCCATCGGAGCCCGGGGGAGCCGGGACGGAGACCAGCTCCGGCTGGAGGCGGTGGTGCTGTCGCCGGACGGGACTCGAACGGTCCGCGAATCGACGGCGGGCGACGCCGGTCGACCGGAGCGGGTGGGCCGCGAGCTCGGGCGCCGGATGCTGGAGATGGGAGCCGACGAGATCCTGGCCGAGCTGGACCGGGAGGCCTGGTGACGGAACGCCGCGGAGAGGGGAGCGACGCTGCGGCCCCGATCCTGACGCGGGAGGAGGCGGTTCGCCGCTTCGGCGGGTCCGACGGAGGTACCGTGGTCTTCACCAACGGCGTCTTCGACCTCCTGCATCCGGGTCACGTCCACTGCCTGGAGCGCGCGGCGTCCCTGGGCGATCGGCTGGTGGTCGGCGTGAACGGCGACTCTTCGGCGCGGAGGGTCAAGGGGGCGGGGCGGCCGGTGCAGCCGGCGGCCGACCGGGCGGCCCTGGTGGCCTCCCTCAGACCGGTGGACGCGGTGACGGTGTTCGACGAGGAGACCCCGCTGGAGCTGATCCGGGCGCTTGTGCCCGACGTCCTGGTGAAGGGGGACGACTATCGGGAGGCGGAGGTCGTGGGGGCGGACGAGGTGAAGGCGGCCGGGGGCATGGTCGAGCTCGTGTCGCGGCTGGAGGGCCGGTCCACCTCGCGTCTCCTCCGGCGCGCGGCCGAGGCGGTAGAGCAGGGCGATGGCGGGGATGCGGAGGGGACGTCGCCGGGCGCGCAGCAGCGGGAATCGTCCGGCGCGAGAGGAGGCGTCGAGGTGGAGCTGCATCCGGAGCTCAGGCCCGCGGAGCCGGGGGATCCGGTGCCGGACGGCCGGGAGGTCCTGGTCGCCACGAGGAGCCCGCACAAGCTGGAGGAGATCCGGGAGCTCCTCTCGGACTCGCGGTACGAGGTCGTGTCGCTCCAGGAGCTCGGCGAGGAGGAGCGGGCCGAGGAGGAGGGGATCGAGCGCTTCGATTCCTTCGAGGAGAACGCGCTCGCCAAGGCCCGCTACTTCCACGAGCGCACGGGGCGGTTCACGATGGCCGACGATTCCGGCCTCTGCGTGGATGCCCTGGACGGAGGGCCGGGCGTGCACACGAAGCGCTTCGCCCCGGAGCAGCTCGCCCGCCGGTGGGGACGGGACGAGGCGAACAACCGGTACCTCCTGGAGAAGCTGCACGGGGTGACCGAGGACGAGCGCACGGCGCGGTACCGGTGTGCCATCGCCGCCTACGACGGCTCCCGGTGCCGGATCTGGACGGGCACCGTCGAGGGGCGCATCGCCCGGGATCCGCGGGGCACGGGCGGATTCGGCTACGACCCGCTCTTCATCGTCCCGGAGCACGGGAAGACCTTCGCCGAGCTACCGGCGGAGGTGAAGAACTCCATGAGCCATCGGGCGCGGGCGCTGGAGGAGGTCCGGCGCTGGTTTCACGAGCTCTAGGAGCGGAGCCGCTGGGCCGTCAGTCGTCGATGTCGTGCGGTACGCCGGGTCCGGGCTCCCGGTGGAGTACGGTCCGGAGCCGGGCCAGGTAGACCAGCAGCCCCAGGGCCGACGGGCCGGCCACGATAGCGACCGCGAGGTCCGTCCAGCTGCCGCCGGCGAAAAACGCTTCGCCCCGCCACGCCGCCAGGGCGGCGAGTCCGAGGGTCAGGGCCGTGGTGACGAGTGTGTGGAAGCGGACCAGGGACACGTTGGACGTCCGTACCTTCGGGGGATGGTCGCGGTCGAAGGGAGGAAGTACAGGCATGGTCCGTGCCGATAACCGTGATCGGGAGCCGGAGGAAGCCGCTCTCCGGCGCGGTCGGGCACGATCCGATGTGATGAGAACCGCGGCGGTCTGAAGACCGGTATGGAAGCCCGGCGGCTCCCGGCGTAGGTTCTTCGCCTCGCCGTCGACGGTCCATCCCGGCGAGCTTCAACTTCGAGCACCAGAGCAGGCAGCAGTGCGTCGAGAGACTCGAACAGACGGTGACCAGCGCGGGGAGGGCCGGGGAGCGTCCCGGCTGGTGGAGCGGGCGTCCCACTTCCTGACGCTGACGAAGCCCAGCATCACGGGCCTGGTGCTGATCACGACGGCCGCCGGCTTCGTGACGGCCAGCACCGCCGGTGTCGACCCGCTCCTGCTGCTTCACGCCCTGGTGGGTACGGCGCTCCTCTCCGGAGGGACCAACGCGTTCAACCAGATCCTGGAGCGGGAGCACGACGCCCGGATGGCGCGTACCCGGAGCCGGCCGTTGCCGGCCGGTGAACTGGGGGTGATCGAGGCGTCGGCGTTCGCGGGCGCTCTGGTGCTGGGAGGGACGGGCTATCTGCTGGCGGCCGTCAACGGGCTCACCGCGCTGCTGGGCTTCCTCACCGCCGCTTCCTACGTGCTGGTGTACACTCCGATGAAGCGGGTGTCGTCGCTCTCGGCCCTGGTGGGCTCGGTTCCGGGGGCGTTGCCGATCCTGGGGGGATGGACCGCCGCCCGCGGGACGCTGGACGCCGGCGGATGGGTGCTGTTCGGCGTGGTCTTCCTGTGGCAGCTCCCGCACCTGCTGGGCCTGGAGTGGCTCTGCCGGGAGGAGTACCGGGAGGCGGGTTTCCGCGTGCTGGCGGCCGAGGACGCCAGCGGCCGCCGGAGCTCGGCCCGGTCGGTGGGCTACACGCTGGCGCTGCTGCCGGTGAGCCTGCTTCCCCTGCCGCTGGGCCTGGCGGGGAACGCCTACGCTGCCGTGGCGGCGGGACTCGGACTGCTGTACGTGGGGAGCGCGGCGCGCTTCGCCCTCCGGCTGGACGAGGACGGGGCCCGGGGCGTCTTCCTGGTGTCGCTGCTGTACCTGCCCATGCTCCTGGCCGTCCTGGTGCTCAACGGCTCCGCGCTGGAGGTGGTCGGGCCCGCGGCCACGGAGCTGGCGCGAAGCGTGGTCGGCGGACTCCTGCCGCCGGCCTGACCGGTACTACGGGGACGGGACGCCGGGCCCGCGGACGGCGGGAGGCGTCAGCCCTCCACCAGCCCGATCCAGTCGTCGGCCTCCATGCGCTTGCCGGCGAAGAACGGGCCGAACTCGGCGTAGGTGGCGCTGGCCTCGTCGTAGCGCATCTCCGTGACCAGGGTCTTGAACTCCAGCGGATCGTCGCTGAACAGCGTGACGCCCCACTCCCAGTCGTCGAATCCTACCGAGCCGGAGATCACCTGTGAGACCCGTCCGGCGTAGCGCCGTCCGATGCGGCCGTGCTCCGCCATCAGCTCCTCCCGCTCCTCCAGCGAGAGACGATACCAGTTCT
>Ga0207797_1000896_pt1 | contig 22121 bp, 20 predicted proteins | sample PRCRCaboRojoPR_6_FD_187275 | JGI IMG/M metagenome (GOLD analysis project Ga0207797, IMG submission 187275) | Marine sediment microbial community from Cabo Rojo, Puerto Rico - PR CR 10% Liquid 1 (SPAdes) | ecosystem: Environmental > Aquatic > Marine > Coastal > Sediment | place: Cabo Rojo, Puerto...
GCGCTACGTCGCCGTCGACGACGTCGGCAATCAGATCAACCCCAAGATCGTCGAGGGCCAGATCCACGGCGGCGTCGCCCAGGGCATCGGACAGGCGCTGCAAGAAGAGGCGATCTACGATGACAACGGGAACCTGCTAACGGGGTCGATGCAGGACTACGCCGTCCCCAAGGCCGAACACCTCCCCGACATCGAGTGGGCGTCGACCGTGACGCCGTGTCCGCACAATCCGCTGGGGGTGAAAGGCGTCGGGGAGGCGGGGACTATCGGTGCCACGCCCGCAGTCGTCAACGCAGTCGTGGATGCGCTTTCCCCGCTCGGCGTCGACACGATAGATATGCCGCTCACGCCCGAACGCGTCTGGACCGCTATCGACGAGGCGAACTGACCGACACGTGATCCCACCCGTTGATCACGAGTCTTGGGTCGCTCTCAGAAGTTCTCGGTAAAGACACTCACGCCGCCATCGTTGGTAATCTCGACATCGATGGCTGTCTTCAGTTCGTTCTGTTTCGGACACTCTTCGAGGAACCCGTAGAGGTGCCTACAGAGCTCCGGGCTACAGTACGCGATCTCGATTCCAGCCTCGTTCCCGTGTGAATAGACACTGGTGACCAGTTCGTCGAAACGTGCCCCTGAAGCAATAGAGGGAGGACGTCCTCGACAGGCAGCCCCCGACGCTCTCGAACCGAACAGTTTCACCAGATCTCGACTCGAACCGTCGGGCGGACGAAGTTCGTTCAGGTCTCCGCGTACTCACGCGGTCACCGGCGGCTCCCACAGCAGGATCGCGACCGAACCCGCGACGAGGACGACCCCCGTAACTGCCATCGCGAACAGCGGCGAGACGGAATCCGAGAGCGCACCACTCCCCAGCTGGAACGGGACGACCGCAAGCCCGCTGACCATCGCCATCGCACTCAGGACGGTCGCTCGGCCGAGCGTCTCTATCTGGTCGTTGACGTACTGGCCGGCGAACGACCGCGTGACGTCCGAGAGACCGCGGGCGGCGAGAAACGTCGGCAGCGCGAGAACCGGGACGAGGTACATCCCGACCAGCGCAGCACCGACGACGAACGGCAACGCGAGAAACCACCTCCGGAGACCGACGTACTCCCGTATCGCACCGGTGTGATAGCTGAGAACGGCACCCAGCAGGCTGTACCCCGCGTAGAACCAGCCGAGCAGCGACTCCACCTGCGACGGAGAGACGCCGAGATCCACGACGACCGTCTCGAAGATCGGCTGGAGAAACACGAACACGAGGTAGGTCGCGGCGGCGTAGAGAACGTAGTAATAGAGGACGAACGCCCGGAGATGCCGCCGCGAGAGGACGTCTCTGACGACCTCGAGCGACCGACGGAGGCTCAGTTGGTCGGCGTCGCTCCGCCGGTAGGTCGCCGGCTCGTCCATCGTGAGAAGCACTGCGGCACCGAGGCCGGTGATCACGCTGGCGACGAACCAGGGGTAGGAGAGATCGACGCTCCCCAGATATCCGCCGACGACCGCCGCTCCGGCGCCGATGGCCAGCGAGACGGACTCCCCCCGCCCGCGAACGCTGGCGAACTCGTCGGCCGAGAGGTCGTCGGTGAGGGTGTCGTAGAGCCACGCGTCTTCGCTGCCCGAGCGGAAGTTGTAGCCGGTCGACCAGAGCACGTAGAGACCCGCGAGGGCGTGAAACGACTCGGCGAGGCCGATCCCGAACAGCGTCACGGCGATCAGGACTGTCCCGGCGAGCAGACTGTTCCGCCTCCCGACGCGGTCACCGACGTAGCCGGTCGGGATCTCTCCGAACAGGGTAGTCAGGTTGTATATCACCTCGAGGACGGCGATCTGGGTGAAGCTGAGTCCCTGCGCCAGGAAGAAGAGATACATGATCGGGCGGTAGAACTCGACGGCTTTGGTCGATTTGTAGAGATAGTACTTCAGAACGCTCGCCGGGAGACGGTGACGCCCGAGTCGCCGTGAGAGACTCCGCATCGTCGGTCGATTCGTTGCTCCGGGAGCAATTACTTTGCGTTATGATAGTTCCGCGGTGTCGTAATACGAATCGCTCTGCGTCCACGACGGGCAGAGAGACGGAAGAATATTCGGCGAGGTCGCTCAGAGAAAGAGTATGCGAACGAGTTTCAGCATCCCCGACGACGTCGTGACGGAGTTCGACCGAGTCTGGCAGGAAGAGGGGATCGAGAACCGGTCGCGCGCCGTGAGAGAGGCGATGCTGGAGTACGTCGAAACGCACTCCAGACTCGAAGACACGACCGGTGAGGTCGTCGCGCTCGTCGGATTCGACTACCGCCACCACGAGGTGATCGGTGACCTCCACGCCGTGCAGCACGACTATCAGGACGTCATCCAGAGCACGAGTCACACGCATCAGGGAGAGTGGTGTATGGAGGCGCTGTTCTGTCGCGGCGACGCAGAGCGAGTGCGAGATCTGACCTATCGGCTCCGCGATTTCGACGCCGTACACCGAGTGAAGGTGATGGTGATCCGCGACGGCACCGAGTAGGCGCGCGATTCTGCTCGCCTACCCTCACTCCGTCGGCGTCGCCGCGGCGTCGCCGGACGCGGTGCGGGCGTTCAGGTAGAGCGAGACCAGCACGACGATCAGCGCGACCTGAACGGCCTTGTCGACGTAGTCGATCACCCCGTACTCCGATTTGACCACGAGCCAGATCGGGATCTGTACGGCAGTGTACGGTATCCCGATCAGGTAGAGCAGTCGACGCCGGTAGTTCAGGAAGAACAGGACGAGCGCGCCGGCGTAGCCGACGCCCGCGAGGGTCACGGGCGGTCGCCCCTCGACGACGCCCGCGTACACGTGAAGGACGCCGGTGACGACGACCAGTGCGACTGCGAGCCAGTGACGGGGAGTCAGTTCCCCCGCCCGGTTTTGTGCAGACATGACAATACGGATTCGGTCCGCTACACACATAACGACTGTTATTATCTAATTCGTCGCCGAGTAATACGTATCTGACCCCGATCCGACGAGACAGTTACTGTCTCGACGTCGGCGTGATTGTTCGAGTTGTTCAATATCGAGCGGTGATCGGCGGAGCCTCGTCTCCCTCGCGACGCCAGCGAGAGAGACGAGACCGCGCGGACTGTCGTGTACGGATCGTCACGACGACCCGACGACGGCGATCACTCCTCGCCGAGCACGACGTCCGCGAGCGTGGGGACGAAGGTGCCGATGTCGGTCACCATCCCGACGGCCTGCGCGCTGCCGCGGTCGAGAAGTTGGGTGACGGTGGCCGGATTGATGTCGACACAGACCACGCGGGTCGTCGAGGGAAGACAGTTACCGACGGCGACCGAGTGAAGCAGGGTCGCGAGCATGAGCACCATGTCTGCGTCGTGTGCCTGCTCTCGGATCGCGTTCTGCGCGTCGATCGAGTCCGTGATCGTGTCCGGGAGCGGACCGTCGTCGCGGATAGAGCCGGCGAGGACGTAGTCGACGTCGTTTTCCACGCACGCGTGCATCACACCGGACTCGACGAGACCGGACTCCACCGCCTCCTCGATGCCGCCAGCCCGGATGACCTCGGAGATCGTGTAGATGTGATGTTTGTGTCCCTTCCGGGGCGACTCCATCGTCTCGACGTCCATGCCCAGCGACGTCCCGTAGAGGCCGCGCTCGATGTCGTGGACCGCGAAGCCGTTGCCCGCACTCAGGGCGTCGACGTATCCCGCGCCGACGAGTCGTTCGAGCGCGTCTCCCGCGCCGGAGTGGATCAACGCAGGTCCCGCCACGACGAGAACGTTCCCGCCCGCCTCTTTGGTCGCCTCGAGCGCGTCCGCGACCTCCTCGATGAGCGATTCGGAGGGTCGCTCGCTGGACACGCCGCCCTGCATGAATCCGAAGGGGCCTTCGCCCGACCGAGGTCGGTCGGGGGGCTGAACGCGGACGCCGGCCTCGTCGACGACGACCTGGTCGCCCTCCTCGATCGCGTTCAGCACCTTGGTGTGGGCCCGCGGCGCACCGTCGTCCTCGTCGACGACGATCGCACAGTCCATCTCGATGTCCTCGACGGGAAGCCACTCGTCGTCGTGACGGACGGAGGTCGGGTGGTTCGTCGTCGAGTAGAACCCCTTCGGCACGACCCGGTCGGCGGGTGCGGGGACCAGCGTCGCGTTCGGCGGATCGGGCACGTGTGCCCCGTTCTGGTGCAGTTCGTGGAGAATCTCCCCCAGCGTCTCCCCGTCGTCGGCCTGTACCTCCATCCGACAGTACGACTCCTCGTCCTTGTGGCGACCGACGTCGAACTCCTCGACGTCGAAGTCGCCGCCGAGGTCCATCACCGCCGTCATGCAGCGCTGGAGCGTCCCCGAGTCGATGATGTGTCCCTCGAGTTCGATCGTCTGTGTGACAGTCATACTCCCACACAGGTCCGACGCCGACATGAGCGTTGTCGTCACCGGTTTCCGCGTCTCCAGGAGCGTCGAACGCCCGCCGTCGGCCGAGTCGACGACTCGGGAGATGCGTCACTCCTCGCGGTCGAGACCGCGTCCGGCCAGCAGTTCGTCGGCGATCTCTTCGGGGTGGCGAGCGGCGACTCTCAGCGCCGCGTCGTGAAGTTCCCGCTTCTCCGCGTTCCGCACGTCGTGTTCTCTGAGCAGGCGTTCGACCTCGAGCACGAGGGCGTCCTCGAAGGCGTCCCACGCCGACGGGCGGGCGTAGAGCGGTCGCTGTTTCGCTTCGTCGAACGCGAAGGGCGGCTCGTCCGACGGCGAGTCGACGTCGCCGGCGGACACGTCGGATTCGTCGGTCTCGGTCGCCCCTGACGAGTCGGAGGTGGTCCGGTCGGCCGACGACTCCGCCGCCGAGGTGACACGGGGCGACTCCCCGTCACCGGCCGTCTCCTCGGTTTCGGTGTCGTCGGTCTGGGTCTGTTCGTCGAGTTCGCGCAGTTTGTCGAACCGGTCGCCGCCGTCACTCATCGCGAACACCTCCGCGAACCACGATGCCGGCGAGTTCGTCCAGCCGCTCGAGCATGTCGTTGTCCGGCTCGTACGTCGAGAGCGGGACGCCCTCGCGCCACGCGCGCTTGAAGGCGATCCGCTCGCGAATGCCCGGCCCGGGCGAGGTTTCGAGCATCTCCGTGCGCGCGAAAGAGGGGACGTACTCCGGGAACGAGTCGTTGATGAGTTCCACGAGTCGGGTCAGTTCGTTGTTGTTCCGGCAGAGATTCGGGACGAGAGCGAGGATGCGAACGTCGCGGTTCTCTCTGAGCTTGCTGATCTGCTGTTCCATCATCTGTTCGAAACCGCGGACGCTCTCCTCGCCGGGCACCATCGGCACCATCACGTTCGGCGCGCCCACGAGCGCGGCGTCCGACATCAGCGACCCCGTCGCCGCGGGGGAGTCGATGACGATGTAGTCGTAGACCTCTCCGAGTAACGGTTCGCGTATCTGCTCTTCGATACAGAGGATGGCGAACCGGTCGTCGGAGTCGATCATCCGTTCGTACTGCCCGAGGTCCCGATTCGACGGTATCGCGTCGAAGCCGTGACCGGTCTCGTAGACGATGTCTGTGAAGCCGAGATCCGCGTCGGACTGCTTGTAGAGGAACTTTCCGAGGTGGTCGTCGGCACGGTAGGTCTCCTCGAGACCGACGCCTTCGGTGGCGTTTCCGGCCGGGTCGGCGTCGATGAGCAACACGTCGTGGCCTCGGTTCGCGAGCTGGTCGGCGACGTTTATCGAGAGTGCGGTCTTCCCGACGCCACCCTTCCGGGTGGCGAAGGTGACCGCACGGGGGTCTTTCGCGTCCATGATGTGGTCCCTGCCGTCGTCGGAATAGGTGCAATAGCCACGATAGGTGGCTTTCTCACCTCGTCAGGCGTCTGGAGGCACAGTCCGAGGGCTGTTAAGCGTTCTGCCGAGAGCGAACGGAAGCCCAATATCTGCATTAGAGAGCGTCTCCCGTTGAAATAGCTAGAATAGGTAAGATGTTTACGACAGAAAAGGTAGCTGAGCTACGTGAGATGTGTAGAGTAGATTCCAGAGATGGAACAGATAGAATAGAGTTACGGGATAGATAGCATAGACAGGGTAGCTACGATAAATACGGTAGTTACGATAGTTGCAATAGCTTAGATAGTACAGATAGTCGAGATAGTGTAAATATCTGCTTCAGTCGAGACAGGTGCAGTAGTGTCGGCATCTGCGATAGGGGCGACAGGTGAGACGTCCGCGACTGGTCAGAGCGGCGAGAGAGGAGAGCGAGGAATCGACAGGGGAACAGACTCGTCGGGAAAGTACACTCGTCGGACCAACGGAGGTAGCGGCGGCGCGACCGGTCGTCAGCCGGATTCGGAGTGGGAAACAGTGCCGATAGGTGACCGCCAGAGCGGATAGGCGAGAGCAGTCTGCAGCGACAACCGAGTCAGGAGTCGTTCCCGCGCGGAGTGATGACGAGGCGAAATCCGGGCACCGGAAGCGGTCGCCTCGGAACGAATCGAGGCAGAACCCGGAGAACTCTGTTTTTCGACGGAGGGGAGCCAGCGTCTAATTGTTTCGGAACGGTGCAGGTGAAACCGGTGGCGACGAAGTTAATTACACCCGCGTCTTTCGCCGGAGAGGTTACGAATGAACGTCCGAACTGGACTCTCGTACGGCGACGCGTTGCTGATTCCCCAGCGGTCCCCGGTCGACAGCCGAAGCGACGTGGACCTCTCGACGAAGCTGACGCCGTCGATCGACCTCGACGTGCCGGTCGCGAGCGCGGCGATGGACACCGTCACCGGCGTCGAGACGGCCACAGCTCTCGCCGAGCTCGGCGGGATCGGAGTGCTGCACCGCTTCAGCGACGTCGAAAAGCAGGCGGCGCAGGCACGGGAGGTCGCGTCTCGAGGCGGACCAGTCGCGGGCGCAGTCGGCATCGACGAGGAGTATCTCGACCGGACCGAGGCGCTCCTCGAGGCGGGGGCGGACGCTGTCGTCGTCGACATCGCTCACGGACACATGGAACGCTGTCTCGACGCGGTCGAGCGGATCAGATCGGAGTTCGATCCGGAACTGGTAGTCGGGAACGTCGTGACGCCAGCGGCGGTCGAAGACCTCTACGCGGCGGGAGCGGACTGCGTGAAAGTCGGCGTCGGACCCGGCTCGCACTGCACGACCCGTGAGGTCGCGGGCGCGGGATTCCCCCAGCTCACGGCGGTCGACGAGACGGCAGACCGCGCGCACGAACTCGGAATCACAGTGATGGCTGACGGCGGAATTCGCAGGTCCGGTGACGCCGCGAAGGCGTTGATCGCCGGCGCGGACACCGTGATGATGGGGAGTTTCTTCGCTGGAACAGCGGAAGCGCCCGGCGACGTCGTCGAAGTCGACGGCGAGCCGTTCAAACGGAGTCGCGGCATGGCGTCGACGGCGGCGAACGACGACAGAGACGACAAAGAGATCGAGATAGAGGCCGACGAGGGGGTCGAGGGGCTGACTCCCTACACCGGTTCGCTCGCGGAACGAACCGAAACCTTCCTCGCGGGAGTGCGGTCCGGCGTCAGCTACTGCGGCGGCCACACGCTCGACCAGGCCCGGGCGAACGCGGAGTTCGTCCGAGTGGCGGCGAGCGCGAAAGAGCGCGAGGGCGCACACGGCGTCGTCGCGTCCGACGGCGGCACGACCGCGAGCGACGTGGGCGATGCTTCGAGCGAGTGACGCGAGTCGCACGGACCGACGGGACGCGGCGGAACAGCGCCGGACGAGTGGCCTAAACGGACCCGTAGAGCCACGCGACTCCGGTGGCCACCGCCGTCGCCGCCGACGCGACGAGGAGTTCGACCGACGTCAGACCGACCGGACTGATCCCGAACGCGGCGACGAGCACCGAGAAGAGAACGACCACGCCGAGTCCGGCGAACAGACCCCGTGACCGGGACGGATCCGACGACGGTTCGTCGTCGCCGTCGTCGCCGTCGTCGACTACGTCTGCCGGGTCGAGATCGAGGTGCACTCGGTAGGGCTCGATGCCGTCGGTGATCGAGACCATCCCGCTACGGCTGTCGTAATCGACGACGCTCGCGTCGTCGAGTTTCGGGAGATGCGTCTGGTGGAGCGAGATGTAGACCCGTTTGCGCTGTTTGTACGTGATGTCACCCTTCGGGACGTCGTTTTCCCACGCAGCGAGTTGCTCCGCGAGGTCACTGATGGACGCGGAGCCGTCGATCTCCATCAGATATCTGAGGACCTGTCGTCGTCGTCGGTTTTTCAGGATGTCGAAGACGAGATCCTGGTCGACGCCGACCGGCGACGTGACTGACTCTCTGGTGCGCTCGTCCGCGACGCTCACCGCCTCTCCCTCCGCGACCGATCGCTTTTCGTCACTCTGTCGCCGGACGGCGTGCCGTCGTGGTCGAGTCGGGATCGAACGGGTCGGTCGGCGGCTCGTTCGTCTCGGCACTGGTATCCTGCAGGTTCGTTGTGTGCGTTCATATCCCCAACCCTCGATTAATACGAACGTATCGCAGTCAAATAGACATTGAGGTTGGAAAGTACGGCCAGTTTAAGTAGAGACTGCTCCGTCTAATGCAATCGTAATCTGACCATACGGCGTGAAACGGTCCCGTCGGCCCGCCGTCGCGTGCGAGGCAAGCGTGGTCTCGAGGTACCGCCTCGAGAGTCCGGAACGTCCCCGAAGATATATAGCCCACCGTCCACTGAAGTATCAATTACACAACCAGAACACGGCGGTCGACCTTCGAGGAACCGATCTCCGACTGCGTAATTCGAAGCGAAACAATGACAGTAATCGCAGAAATATCGTGTCGCCCCGACGATTTTCTCCTCGGCGAGACGCTCGAAGCGGCCGACGAGACGAGAGTCGAACTCGAGCAGGTCGTGCCGACCGAAGAACGGCAGTTCCCGCATCTGTGGGCCTACGGAGGCGAACGGGAGCTCTTCGAAGAGCAACTCGAGTCGGACGAGACGGTCGAAGCGTTTTCGCTCCTGGACGAACTCGACGGGCGACGGCTCTACCGCGTCGAGTGGGCGGTCAGCGATCGATTGACCGTACAGGGACTCAGCGATCGAGACGTCACCGTCCTCTCGGCGACCGGTTCGCGCAAGTCCTGGCAACTGAAGCTCCGTTTCAAGGACGCAGAGGAGCTATCGGAGTTCCACTCGCGGAGTCTGGACCAGACCGTGGAGGTCACCCTGGAGCGGCTGTACGACCCGATCGTCGAGTCCTCGCGGAGTCAGCTGACGTCCATCCAGCGGGAGACCCTCAGACTCGCCTACGAGGAGGGGTACTTCGACATTCCCCGCCGGACCACGCTCGTCGAACTCGGAGAGCAACTCGGCATCTCGGACCAGTCGGTTTCGGAGCGATTGCGCCGGGCACAGACGAATCTCATCGACGGGACGCTTCTCGCAGACGCAGAACGGGACGCCTGAGTCGGTCACTCGCGCTGAAACCACGAGCGTGCCGACTGCAGGAATCCCTGTCCGCGCTTCTCGGAGATGGACTCCATCGGGTCGAGGTGGAGATACGGGAAGAGCAGTTCCGCTAGCTCCCGGAGCGAGACGGTGCCCTCGTCCCGGTCGTAGGAAATGACGCCGAAATCGTCCATCTTCGGGATGTGGTACTGATACAGAGAGATGTACACGCGCCGAATTTCGTCGTCCGAGAGGTCCGCTTCGTCTTTCTCTTCTTCGACTGCCGCGACGTGCGTGGCGAGCTCTCGCAATCGAACTGGGTCCTCGTGGTCGCCGAGGTAGTGCAGGATCATCCTGCGGCGCTCGCTCGACAGGATCTCGAAGATGTCGTTTTTCGTCAACATCGGGGAGCCCTCAGCGGACTCTCCCTCCGCGTCGTCGTACTCTCTAATCATTGTTTTCGGATGGCGGGTCTACCCGTCTTCACGGTTAGTAGGCCCTACATATAGTTAATGATAATGTACCTAGTTTGCGGCTCGTAAACGATTCATTAACCGGAGAATTACAGGAGTAAGACGGTGTTGAGGACGGCTGCGCGACCCGGACCGCCAGGAGAACCCCTCGACTGCCGAGACTCCCGACTGTCGCCGTTCGTGTCGGAGGCGAGGACGGCGTCGGCGACGCGGCGGTTCAGGTCCGCGAGGTCGGGTCGGCAGTCCGAGAACGGCGGCCCGCGACCGACGACGCCGGTCTCCCGGTCAGCGGTCGACCGGTTCGACCGCGACCGCGCTGTGTTTGTACTCCGGAATCTTCGCGACCGGATCGAGTTCGTCGCCCGTGAGCGCGTTCGTGAGCGGGTCGGCGTAGTGGAACGTCAGAAAGACCGTCCCTTCGCGGATGGACGGCGTCACCTCGGCCTCGACGGTGACCGACCCGCGGTCGTTGGCGACCTGCACTTCGTCGCCGTCCGCGACGCCTCGCGCGTCTGCGTCCTGCGGGTTGATCTGGAGGACGTCCTCGCCGCGCAGGCGCACGAGCGTGTCGGAGCGTCGCGAGAGCGCCCCGCTGTTGAAGTGCTGGAGGACGCGCCCGGTGGTCAACACCAGATCGTCGGCCGCGAGGTCGTCCGCGGGCGGGACGTGTTCGACGGGCACCAGCGGCGCGGTCTGTTCGCCGGACCGGAACGCCTCGCGGTGCAGTACGTCGACGCCTTCCGCTGCCCCCGCGGGGAACGGCCACCGTTGACTCCCCTCGCCGATTCCCTCGTAGGACATGCCGGCGTAGATGGGCGTCACGTCGGTGATCTCTTCGAAGACGGCCTCCGGACCGCCGTAGTCGAAGTCCAGGTCGGTGAGACGGTCGGCGACCGTCGTGAGGACGTCGAGGTCGCGTCGCGCCTCGCCCGGCAGCTCCGCGTTCGGTCGCATCCGCATCACCTGCCGGTCGGTGTTGGTGACGGTGCCCGACTTCTCGGCCCACGAACTCCCCGGGAGGACGACGTCTGCCTTCTCCGCGGTCTCCGAGAGGAAGATGTCCTGCACGACCAGAAAGTCGAGGGCCTCGAAGGCCGCCTCGACGTCGTTGGCGTTCGGTTCCGTCACGACGGGGTTCTCCCCGAAGACGTACGCGCCACGGACCTCGTCGCCGAAGCGGTGTGTGAGTTCGACCTCCGTCAGCCCCGGCGTCGCAGGCGGTTCGACGCCCCACGCCTCCGCGACGTCGGCACGGGCGTCGGCGTCTGTCACGTCGCGGTAGCCCGGCAGGACGCTCGGGAGCGCGCCGACATCGCCCGCGCCCTGCACGTTGTTCTGGCCGCGGAGCGGGTTGACGCCGGTGCCGCGCTTCCCGACGTTGCCCGTCAGGAGCGCGAGGTTGATCAGCGCGTGGACGTTGTCGGTGCCGCAGTGGTGCTGGCTCATCCCCATCCCCGTGAAGGCGGCCGCACGGTCGGCCTCGCCGTACGCGTGGGCGGCGGCCCGGAGGTCGTCGGGATCGACGCCCGCGAGGGCCGCCATCTCGTCGGGGTCGACGGCCTCCAGGTGCGCACGGAGCGTCTCGAACCCGGTGGTGCGCTGCGCCACGAACTGCTCGTCGACGTACCCCTCGTCGAGCAGGACCGCCGCCAGACCGTTGAGAAGCGGGATGTCGTAGCCCGGTTTTACGGGGAGGTGGTGGTCGGCCGCCCGAGTCGTGGTGTTCTCGCGCGGGTCGACGTGGATCATCGTCGCGCCGTCTTTCACCGCGGGTGCGAGATACGACTGGAAGACGATCGGGTGCTGTTCGGCCGGGTTCGCGCCGGCGACGAGGTAGGCGTCGGCCTCCGTGAGATCCTCTAAGGTGTTCGTCATCGCGCCGGCCCCGAACCGCTCTCCCATCGCGGCGACCGTCGAGGAGTGACAGAGGCGCGCGCAGTTGTCGACGTTGTTCGTGCCGAGGACGCGCGCGAACTTCTGAAAGACGTAGTTCTCCTCGTTCGTGCAGTTCGAGGACGCGAAGAAGGCGAGCGCGTCCGCGCCGTGGTCGGCGACGATCCGACCGAGTTCCTCCTCGACGCGTGCGAGCGCCTCCGACCACGTGGCGGTCACGAGGCGTGCGTTCTCCCGGACGAGCGGCCGGGTCAGGCGCTCGTCGTTGTCGACGACCTCGAACGCCGCCACGCCCTTCGGGCAGAGTTCGCCCCGGGTGTTCACGGGAGCCTCCCAGCCGGCGGCTTTCCCGCTCCGCTCGCTGTACTGAAGCCCGCACCCGACGCCACAGTAGGGACAGACGCTCTTTCGGGGCGTGAACGTCCGGTCTGAGGTATCGCTCATGTGCGGCGGTTGGAATCGCGCGCAGTTGAACGGTCGTGCGCGTTCCCGATGGCTGGGAACCGCACCCAGTTGGTCCGTCAGCGGTCGTTCGGGAACGACCTCCGTTACACCACTACACGTGTAACAACGAGCGGGGAGAGACCCGAAAACCGACGCGTTCGGCGGCGCTGACGGCGGTCGACGGCGAGTGGGGAGCGGGGCGACCCGGAGTTCACTCGAACGCGGTGGTCACCCCGAGCGTGCGCCGCGGGCGGCGACGCGGCCCGAACGTTCAAGGGTCGCGGCGTCGGGAGATAGTGCATGCGAGAAGTACACACAGACGACGCGCCGGACGCGCTGGGACCGTACTCGCAGGGAATCGTCGACGGAGACCGACTGTTCGTCTCGGGGCAGGGGCCGCTCGACCCCGAGTCAGGCGATGTGGTGAGCGAAGACGTCCGCGAGCAGACCGCCCGGACGCTCGAGAACGTCGGAGCGATACTGGAAGCGGGCGAGGCCTCGTTCGACGACGTCGTGAAGTCGACCGTCTTCGTGACCGACATGGACGACTACGAGGCGGTCAACGAGGTCTACGGAGACTACATGACCGAGCCGTATCCGGCCAGAAGCGCCGTGGAGGTCGGGCGGCTTCCGGCCCCGATTTCCGTCGAGATCGAAGTGATCGCGTCGCTCCGGGAGTAGCGTTCCCCGGGCGACTCGATTGCCCGCTTGGCAAACGTTTACATCGACGAGTGCGCTGAAGCCAGCATGAAGAAATCGACGCTCTACGACTGGGTCGACGAGGAACGGGACCGACTGGAGTCGCTCGCGCTCGACATCTGGGAGACGCCGGAACTCGGCCTCCACGAGGAGGAGTCGTCGCGGCTGCTCCGGGAGACGCTCGCGGACGAAGGGTTCGAGATCGAACGGGGCGTCGGCGACATGCCGACCGCGTTCCTCGCGACCTACGGCGACGGCGACCCGCGGATCGGCATCCTCGGCGAGTTCGACGCGCTCCCGGGGCTCTCACAGAAGGCGAAGCCCGAGCGAGAGCCGATAGAGGAGGGCGCGCCCGGTCACGGCTGTGGCCACAACCTCTTCGGAACCGCCTGTCTCGGCGGCGCGGTCGCGATAAAGCGCGCGATCGAGGCCGGCGACCTCGACGGGACCGTCGTCTACTGTGGCTGTCCGGCCGAGGAGACCCTGGTCGGTAAAGTCTTCATGGCTCGCGCGGGCGCGTTCGACGACCTCGACGCCGCGGTCACGTGGCACCCGAGCGACCTGAACACGGCACAACTCGGCGGGTCGCTCGCGCTCGACTCGGTGCGGTACTCCTTCGAGGGCGAGGCCGCTCACGCCGCCGGGTCGCCCGAGTCGGGCCGGTCCGCGCTCGACGCGGTCCAGCTGATGAACACGGCCACCGAGTACATGCGCGAGCACATCTCCGAGGAGGCCCGCGTGCACTACAACGTCGTCGACGGCGGGCAGGCCCCCAACGTCGTCCCCGCGGAGGCGACGGTCTGGTACTACGTCCGCGCCCCCGACCGCGACCAGGTCGAGCGAATCACCGCGTGGCTCGACGACATCGCGGAGGGCGCGGCGACGATGACCCAGACCGAGAGCGAAAAGCGGATGCTGACCGGCTGTTACGACTTCCTCGCCAACGAGACCGTGACGGAAGTCATCTGGGAGAACGTCGAGGCGCTCGGCGAGATAGAGTACGACGATGACGCCGAGGCGTTCGCGGAAAAACTCCAGGAGACGTTCCCCGAGGACCGAATCGAGGCGCGTCTTGAGGACGTGCCGGCAGACCAGCGCGAGGCCGCGGCGTCGCGGTCGCTGTACACCGAGCCGGTTCCTCCGACGGAGGACAACGGGACCTCGGGGTCGACCGACGTCGGCGACGTGAGCTGGATCACGCCGACCGGCCAGTTCCGCGCGGCGACGTGGGCACTCGGGACGCCGGCACACTCGTGGCAGGCCGTCGCCGCCGACGGGAGTTTCGGCACGGAGGGGATGCTCCACGCGGCGAAGGTGATCGCGGGATCGGTCCACGATCTGATGGCCGACCCCGACCGCCTCGACGCGGCACGGGAGGAGTTCGCCACCGTCGCCGGTCCCGACGCCTACGAGACGCCGCTCCCCGAGGGGGCGGAACCGCCGTTCGACGTGACAGACTGATCGAGTCACCGGCGGCGGTCGTCGAGACCACACGGGCGTATCCGGGCGACGGCCCGTCGAAACAGGGGATGGAACCGGCGCCACAGACAACGAATATATGTGAGGAACCCGAAGCCCCGCCAATGAGTTCCGTACAATCCCAGCAGACCGTCCGTCTTCACGTCGAGAACGTGGGGGGGATCGACGAGACGGACGTGGAACTCGGTCCGGGCGTAAACGTGCTGGCCGGGCGGAACGCGACGAACCGAACCTCTCTCTTGCAGGCCATCATGGCCGCGCTCGGGAGCGAACGGGCGTCGCTGAAAGGCGATGCAGAGAGCGGCTACGTCGAGATGACTATCGACGGGGAGACCTACTCGCGAACGCTCCGTCGGACGAACGGCGGCGTCGCGTTCGACGGCGACCCCTACCTCGACGATCCGGAGCTCGCCGACCTCTTTGCTTTCTTGCTCGAGTCGAACGAATCTCGTCGGGCGGTCGCACGCGGAGCGAACCTCCGAGAGCTGATCATGCGACCGGTCGACACCGAGGCCATCCGTGCCGACATCGACCGTCTCGAAGGCGAGAAACGAGACGTCGAAGGGCGACTCGAGGAGCTACGCGACCGCCGGGACCGACTGCCTGAGCTCGAATCGCGCAAGGAACGACTCGAATCCGAACTCCGGTCGCTGGAGGACGAACTCGAGACGAAACGCGAGGAGCTCGACGGGGCCGACCTCGACGTCGAGGAGGGCCGCGAGGAGCAGGCCGAACTCCAGTCGAAGCTCTCGGAGCTCAGAGACCTGCGCTCGGAGCTCGACGACGTGGAGTTCGACCTCGAAACCGAGCGCGAGAGCCTGCGCTCGCTCCGTTCGGAACGGAGCGGTCTCGAATCCGAACTCGCCGAGTTCTCCGACGAACAGGCCGGCGAGAAGGCCGACCTCGAAGCCGAGATCGAACGCCTTCGCGACAGGAAGCGCGAACTCGACTCGGTCGTCAGCCAACTACAGAACCTCATCCAGTTCAACGAGAGCGTCCTCGAGGGCGAAGGCGAACGCATCTTCGATCTGCTCCACGACCACGAGGGCGAGTCGGAGGCCGGCAGTCTGACCGACCAGCTCGTCGACGAAGAGACGGTGACGTGCTGGACGTGTGGCAGCGAAGTGAGCCGGGATTCGATCGCGGAAACGGTCGCCGACCTGCAGAACCTCCGCAAGGAGAAGGTCGGTGAGCGAACGCGCGTCCGTTCGAAGCTCGACGACCTGAAATCGGAAGTCGAGACCATCGAGGCGACCGAACAGCGCCGCACGGACGTGCGACGGAAACACGAGCGACTCGGCGACCAGATCGCCGCGACGGAAGACCGCATCGAGCGACTCGAGGCGAACCGCGAGGAGTTGACCGACGATATTCGCTCGCTCGAGGAGACCGTCGAGGACCTCCGCGAGGAAGACTTCGGACGCGTCCTCGACCTCCACAAGGAAGTGAACCAGCTCGAGTTCGACCGCGACCGGAAGCGCGACGAACTCAACGAGGTGCGCGACGAGATCGAGGAGATCGAGCGAGCCGGCGACCGGATCAACGACCTCGAAGCCGAACGCGAGAGTCTGACGGAACGACTGGAGGATCTCCGGACGCGCATCGCCCGACTCGAATCCGACGCCATCGAGAACTTCAACGCCCACATGGAGCGCGTGCTCGATATTCTCGGCTACGAAAATCTCGAACGCATCTGGATCGAACGGACCGAACGCGAGGTCCGCGAGGGCCGCCGGAAGGTGCAAAAGAGTCACTTCGACCTGCACGTCGTTCGCAACACCGAGTCGGGAGCGGCCTACGAGGACACCGTCGACCATCTCAGCGAATCCGAACGGGAGGTCACGGGTCTGGTCTTCGCGCTGGCGGGGTATCTCGTCCACGACGTCCACGAAGTGGTACCGTTCGTTCTGCTTGACTCGCTCGAAGCCATCGACTCGAACCGCATCGCCGCACTGGTCGACTACTTCGAGGGATACCCGGAGCATCTCGTCGTGGCGCTGCTGCCGGAAGACGCCGCCGCACTCGACGAGGAGTATCGCCGCGTCACGGAGATCTAGCTCCGGGAACCCAGAACAGCAGGCCGCCCGGGAGACCGAGCGGTCGACAATCTCGACGATCAGTAAACGACCGCGACGGGACGGCCGCCAGCTGTTCACCGTCGTTCGCGCGCCTCCAGTTCTCGCAGGAGTCGTCGGGCGTGGCCCAGCGAGTACGACACGTCGTACGACTCTCGAACGTATCGCACGAGGAGTTCGGGCGTCCACTCGTCGGCGTCGAGTCCGACCTCGCGAGGCGGGTCGGCGACGGCCGACGCGAGCGCCTCGAAATCCTCGACCCGGAGATCACGCGGGCGGCCGGGCCGAGGATCGTCCGCGAGCGCGCCGTCGACGCCCCGCTGCTCGAATCGATCCAGCCACGAGTAAACGGTCGAGCGCGGGAAGCCGTACCGGTCGCTGATGTCGTCGGCCGACACGCCGTCGAGATAGGCCAGCGCGACGACCAACCGCTTTGCGGCCTTCGCCGACTCCGCGTCGGCGAGTCGCGACCGGAGCTCCGCGGGGTCCACGTCCGACAGTTTCGACATGAGACGCGTGACCGTTGGCGAAGAAACGTCTAAACGTTTCTGTCCGACGAACGCGGGCGGGAGAGGACAGAGGACCGGGCCCACGGCAGGGGCGGTGTCCACCGCAGACAGACGCTGTGGAACCGCCGTCCGCTCCCGGCAGCGGCGAAAACGACTCAGTCGCTCCGGTGAGCGAGTTGGACGGCGCGACGGCCGATGCTGTCCGCGCAGTCGGCGGTCCGTCCGAGCGTCTCGATCGAACGTGCGAGCGCGCGAGGCTCGTCGAGGTCGCGGTCGTACACCCGGCGAGAGAAGTCGTCGACGTCGGCTCTGAGCGTCGACACGTCACGGGCGACCCCCTGACCGGTCGCCGCGTCGCCCGGTTCGACGAGCGCCGCGAGCGCGTCTTCGACCAGTTGCCGAGCCGTGTGGGAGAGTTCGGCGACTTCGTCACCCCACGCCGGAGGCACGGCTATGTCGCGCGCGGCCGCCGCGAGAGAGAGCGTGGCGTCGGCCACACCACGGAGCTCTCGGCCGGCGGTCAGATAGTCGAGGAGCGTCCGTCGAGTCAGCCCGAGCGAGGATCGCATCGCCGGATCGACAAGTCCACGCTCGGCGTGTCGCGAGAGCACCCCGTACCGTCGGCGGAACGACGCGTCGTCCCGAACGTGTCGGAGTTGGTCCTCGCCGGAGACCGTCAGGCCACCGACCGTCGCTTGCTGCATCGAGAGGACGTCGTACTGCAACTGAAGGAGCGTCCGGTCGAGCGAGAGCTGTTCGCCGTCGAGGAGATTTCGCAACCGAACCTCGTTCTGGCCGGCACCGAGGAGTTCGACGCCCGCAAGTCGGGTTGCCGTCTCGGAGACCGCCCGTCGTTGCTCCCGGGTCGAATCGTCGTCGAACAGGACGGTGATCGTCTCGAATCCGGCGGCGTAGAGCGCGAAGATCGTTCTGCGTAGTTCGGACGCCCCGAGGCCGGAGGCCTCGACTGTCGTCTCGACGTCGGTCCCCGCCTCGGCACAGACTTCGAGCGAACCAGCGTCGGGACAGAGCGAGAGCGTCATACCGGGTTCGATCCCGTTCTCGACGGCCCACTCTTTGGGTAACGATATCGTGAACGTCGAGCTCCCAGTCAGCTGAACTTTTCGGGTCTCCACCGTCACCGGCCCCCTTCGAACCGAACGGTCCGGTTTGCGACGCCGGCGCACGCACGGTCGCGCGTCGTGTCAGACGTGCGCCGATCGACTCTCCCACACCCGCTGAATGTCCGGTCCCACGCCATCGTCAACTATCGCAGTGTGAGACGAGACAGTTCAAAGACCCTTATAATATCACCCCGGAGGGGTATTGGGGTATTGGTTCGTATATTGAGAGTATAGAGTCGTATCGAGGTCGATAGACGCGCTCCGAACGCGCTCGCACGGTTCGGAACCGACTGGCAGTTCGTGAACCGACCCGGAGTTCGACAAACGAGACCGACGCTCAGTTCAGGTGCTGTCGAACGAGAGAGGTGAGTTCCGCCTTGTCGCGGACCCCGACGATCCGTTCTGCGGGGTCGCCGCCTGCGAACAGCACCATCGTCGGGACCCCCTGTACCCGGTACTGCTGAGCGAGACGCTGGTGTGCGTCGATGTCGACTTTCGCCACGGCCGCGTCCGTCTCGCGGGCGATGTCTTCGACTATCGGTTCGAGCATCTTGCAGGGACCACACCAGTCCGCGTAGAAGTCGCCGAGAACGACGTCGTACGACCCCGTCACGTCTTCGAGGTGAGAACCGCTCTCGATGTGGATCGGCTCCGACGGGGCCTCCTCCGCACCCTCGTCTTCGGAGGGGGCTTCGCCCTCGAGGCGTGCCTCGAGCTGTTCTCGCTTTCGCTTCCGGATCTCTTCGAGTTCGTCGTCGGATTCGCTCATCGGGAGGCCGTACGAAGCGAAACAAAATAACAGTTTTGCACTCACCCCCCAATACTTCACGCGGTCACACGGGGTCGACCGCACTCGGGACCGCCATTCATGGTCGTTCCCGCCGTACTCAGGTCTATGGAACACATCGAGTTCGTCTACACGTTCGGGATGGACGAAAGCGAGATCGAAGAGAAACTCACGTCCCGTGAGAACGGAGTGCTCTCGCTCGCGAAGGAGGGCGCTGCGTACGCCATCCCTATCTCGTTTCATTACACCGAGGGCGAGATATACCTCCGGCTCGCTCGACACGAGGGGAGCAAGAAGATCGACTACGTCGATTCCACCACCGAAGCCTGCTTTCTCCTCTACGAGTACGCGGACGACGGGTCGTCGTGGAGCGTCCTCGCCGTCGGATCGATCGCGAAGGTCGGAGAAGCGTTCGACAAGACAGCGCTGAACGAGGAGTTTCCCGAGTTACGGATCTTCGACGAGAGCATCGACGAGGTCGACGTGGAGATATACAAACTCGACGTCGCCGAGATAACGGGCCGCCGGACCGACTGAGGCGAGGCGCGGTCGAGAACCTGGAACCCGTCGACGGGAGGGGAGAGAACTGCGGACGCGGTGGGGTCGAACAACCACGGACGGCGAGGGTGCTAACGGCGGGGTCGAACCACTGCGGCCACCGGAGCATCAGAGAACAGCGGACGCGGCGGGGTCGAACCACTGCGGCCACCGGAGCATCAGAGAACAGCGGACGCGGTGGAGTCAGAGTACTGCGGACACGGTGGGGTCGGCCCGACGCAGCGCTATCGAAACAATTCGGACGCGCTGGTCGAGATACTGCGGACACGGTGGGGTGAAAACGGCGGACACGGTGGTGTGAAAATCGCCAGATGGCGCCGAGTCGAGGATGTGCTACCGTCTGAGCCGGCGGCTACGCGGTCGTCCTGTCGACGAATCACGGTCGTCCGCGCGGACACATGCAAGCGTCGGAACGAAGGTGAGGGAAACGGCGCCGCGTGGATTCGATAACAGCGGACACGGTGGTGTCGGACATCGGCAACGGATCGATCGAGTTCGGACGCATATCGGGAGTAGACGTCGAAGCGGCGCACGGTCGGGAGAGAGTCACGTCGATCGAGAGAGATCCGGTGCGTTCCACTGGCATTGAGCAGTCGTGGGGACGACCGAGACTTTCGAGCGGCTGTGGACCGTCGGACGGCGTCTCCGGACACCACCGTGTCCGGAGTAATTCACCGACGTCGACTCGGCCGGCAGTCCGTGGCGTAGACGGAGCGGTCGGGGCTTCAGCTGTCGATCGCCTCGAACGAGCCGGCGTCGCGATCGAGCAGATCGGTGATGGAGTCGTGGATGCCGACGAGTTCGACGGTGTCGTTCATGGCCGAGAGAACCAGGTCGATGTCCATGTCGAGGGCGTACTCGCGGTAAGTCCCGCCGCGTCGCCCCTCGTTTCGTTCGGTGACGGAGACGATGCCGAGCATCGTGAGTTCGCTCAGATGGTCGCGCATCCGCCTCGGAACGAGAGGGTCCCGGTTCGCGAGGTCGGCGAATCTGGTGTACCGGGGCCTGATGTCGCGCGACCGAATCGGCGTTTCGCCCTCGAGGTCGAGCGTCAGGAGGGCGTAAAGCACGAGGTGACCGTGTTCCGTGAGTCCACTGATACCCTCCTTGATGCGCCCGCGTTCGAGCGCGCGACGGCCGCGTTTGACGTGGTCTTCGGTGACGGAGTCCGTATCCTCGTCACGGGCCAGGTCGCCGGCTTTCATCAGTAGGTCGATGGACTGTCTGGCGTCGCCGGCGTCTTTCGCGCCGTACGCCGCACAGAGTGGTATGACCTCCTCCGAGAGAACGCCGTCGTGGAACGCGACGTCTGCACGCTGTTTCAGAATCTTGCGGAGGCTCTGTGCGTTGTAGGCGGGAAAGTGAATCTCCTGTTCGCAGAGAGAGCTTTTCACCTTCGGCGAGAGGTCGTCCCGGAACGAGAAGTCGTTGGAGATGCCGATGAGTCCGATCTTCGTCTCGGTCACGTTTTCGTTTGCGCGAGCGCGCGGGAGTTGATACAGGATGCTGTCGTCTTCGACGTGGTCTATCTCGTCGAGAACGATCAGCACCGTCCCTCCGACGCCGTCGAGTGCGCCCCACAGCATCTCGTAGACCGTCGCCCGCGGATAGCCGGTCGTGCTGATCTGGTTCGACTCGTCACGGAGTTCGTTGACGAGGTGCGTCGCGATCTGGTAGGAACTCGTCAAGCCGTCACAGTTCAGAAAGACGACGGTCAACTCGATGTCGTCGTACTGCCGTGCGTCCTCCCGGAGGTGCCGAAGCAGATACTTGGTCGCAGCCGTCTTCCCGACGCCCGTCTTCCCGTAGAGGAAGATGTTGTTCGGCTGCTCGCCGTTGATGACGGGCTGGAGGGCGGCCTGATACGTGTCGAGTTCCTCGTCTCGGCCAACCAGTTCCTTCGGCTGGTAATCCTCGCGGAGCGCGTCACGGTCACGATAGATATCGTGATCACGCTCGAACAGAGACATGTCATCCGTTACAGGAAGTGGGTTAATAAAACCACCGCGTCCGGAGTGTCCGCAGCGTCCGCTGTTCTCGTTCTTTATAAAGAACGCCCGGGACCCTCCCACCCCACTTTGTCCGCAGTAATCGCGACGAGCGTGTGGGGTGGAAGAGACGTGCCGTTTGCACGAAGGCTAACTTTTATGTTCATAACACTCTAGTTAGTCCGTAATCCAATCGAGAAGAGTTATAGAATAAACTACATTATCTAATTTTGGTTAGTTTTCTATTTTATATTATAGCAGAACAACAGTATAGAATGTGGGGAGCGATACCGCCGGCAGTATTCTCCGCATCTCGAGACTCCCCTCCCTCTCTCGTGAGCAGAACTGCGGACACGGTGGGGTGAGGGTTGTCCCGGGAGTCCCTCCGTCCGCGCGGTCCCCCTCGACTGTCGAGAACTGCGGACACGGTGGGGTGTCGCCGAGGTGCGTCCCCGTCGAGGTGACGTCCCGTTCAGGAGATAACGACGCAAGAACAGCGGACACGGTGGGGTCGAAGCGAGCGTTACGACGGCGACGCTCCTGCCCCGTGGGCGTGAACCGAAGGACCGCGCATCGAACGGAGTCGAACGACGACTCTTCGGCTCTCCGACGACTCTGGCGGTTCATCCGATCGACGAGGCGTCTACTACCTTCAGCACCGGTCGCGGAACTGCGGACACGGTGGGGTCGAAGCGACCACTCTGAGG
>Ga0207797_1000897_pt1 | contig 22116 bp, 22 predicted proteins | sample PRCRCaboRojoPR_6_FD_187275 | JGI IMG/M metagenome (GOLD analysis project Ga0207797, IMG submission 187275) | Marine sediment microbial community from Cabo Rojo, Puerto Rico - PR CR 10% Liquid 1 (SPAdes) | ecosystem: Environmental > Aquatic > Marine > Coastal > Sediment | place: Cabo Rojo, Puerto...
ACGGTGCGGTTCAAGAGAATCGGCCGCTGAAAGACCGTGGTGACGCGTCGTCGGAGTTGTAGGGGAACCTGTCCCCTGGAGCTGAACTCGAAGTCCAGGAACCGGATGCGGCCTGTGTTTGGGGTTTCCAGGAAGTTAAGCAGCCGCAGGAACGTGCTCTTGCCCGCACCACTCGGGCCGACCAGGGCAAAGATCTCTCCACGCCGGATACGCAGATGGTCGACGGTGAGCACACGCCGTTCGTCGTAGATCCTAGAGACGTTCTGCACGCGGTAGATGAAGTCGCTCATTTGTCGACCGTCCTTCCCTGGAGCCGCTGCATCAGCAGATTCGCCGCGAAGGAGATGGCCAAGAGGATCACGCCGATGGCCATGGCCAAGTCGAAATTCCCTTTCCGGGTCTCCAGGACGATGGCCGTGGTCAGCATGCGAGTGCTGCCTTCGATGTTGCCGCCCACCATCATGACGGCGCCAACCTCGGATATGATGCTGCCGAAGCCGGCGATGATCGAGACGATGACGCCGATGCGGGCCTCAACGAGGATAGCCAGCGTCGTCTGCCAAGGGGTGGCACCCAGGGCCTGGACCTGCCGTCGGAGCCCCGGATCGACGCCCATGACGGCAGCCATGGTGAAACCCGCCACCAAGGGGAACGAGATGATCGTCTGAGCGACCACCATAGCCCCCGGTGTGAAGAGGTCGGGGATCACCGGCGCAGTCATCTGGCCCAGCGGGCCGCTTCGAGACAGCATCAGATAGACGAACAAGCCGACCACTACGGGTGGGAAGCCCATCCCGGTGTAGAGGAGAGCGATGATGAGCCGGCGGCCCCGGAAACGGTTCAGTCCGAGCATCGCCCCCAATGGGATGCCGATGACCGTGCTGAACAGAAGTGCGATTCCCGAGACCCGCAGGGAGAGCGACACCACCTGCAGGAGCGCCGGGTCGAGCGTCACAATCAGGCGAAAGGCCTCTGATATGCCGCGAATGATCTCGTCGATAATCGCCCCCTATCTTTCCTGGGACCGAGCGAGTGACTGGCTTGGCCCCGGCATCCTATGCGCCGGAACGACGCAGTTGAAGCCGGGCTAGAACACGTGAACAGCTGACGGCTTGAACGTGACGTAAACGGGCATACCCGGCTGCAGCCCCATCTGCTCCAGCGAGTATCGAGTGATGGCACAGACGAAGGCCGGCGGGACATCGACCGTTACGTAAACGAGTGACCCCCGGTCGGCGATGCGCGCGATGGAGCCCTGATAACAGTTTCGGGGATCCGTGCGTACCGGCTCCGTAGAGATGAAGATGTCTTCGGGCCGGATGGAGGCGTGGGCCTGCCCGAGGAGGTCACTGGCGACGGCGATGTCGAGCTCATGGGTTTCGAACCTCCTATGCCCTGCCTCGGTTGTCTCCACCAGTTCACCGACCAGGAGGTTGCGAGCGCCTACGAATCGCGCGACGAATGGATTGGCCGGCCGACGGAAGATGTCCTCAGGTGTGCCAACCTGGACGATCCGGCCCTGGTGGAGGAGCCCGATACGATCGGCCAGCGTCACAGCCTCCTGGAAGTCGTGGGTAACGTGGAGCATGGTTGTTTTCAGCTGGCGGTGGATGCGGCTCAGCTCTCGCTGCAAGCCCGTGCGCGTCTCGGGATCGAGGGAACTGAGAGGTTCGTCGAGCAGCAAGACGGCCGGTTCCATAACCAAGGCCCGCGCGAGGGCGACCCGCTGCCGCTCGCCCCCGCTGAGTGTATTGGGGCTGCGGTGAAGGAGGTGGTGGATGGAGAGCAAGCAAGCCATCTCCGTAACTCGGCGCTCGACTGCGTCACCTGGCAGGTGCCGGTTCAGCCTCAGACCGAAGGCGATGTTGTCGGCTACGTTCAGGTGTGGGAAGAGTGCGTAGTCCTGGTAGACGAAGCCCGACCCTCGCCGCTCTGGGGGCGTCTCGGTTATGTCGTTCCCGTCGACGACGATGTGTCCTCTGAGAGGGGTCAGGAGCCCCGCTACTGTCTCAAGAAGGACAGTCTTCCCCGCTCCCGTCGGACCGAGTAGGACGAAATACTCCCCGGCGGCGATCTCGAGGTTAATTGCCTCCAGGTGGAACTCCTCAAGGTCCACGTGGAGATCTTGGATCTGCAGCGCGGCTGGTCCTTGCGTGGGCCGCTGGCGGTGGGCCGTGTGCAGGGTACGGAGCGTTTGCAGACGCCCTCGTAGGCCCATCGCTACTCCCTCTCCTGAGCGACGAAGCGTAGGGCTACAAACGTGAGAAGGCAGATGATGACAATGATGGCTGCCACCGGCGTGGCGTAGTCGAGCCCGAGCGACTGAAACCGCTCGAAGAGGAGCACCGGAGCGATCATAGGATGATAGGCGAGGATGACCACGGCGCCGAACTCGCTCAGACCCCTTGCCCACATGAGGATCATCCCGGAGAGGATGCTGCGCCGCGCCAGCGGGAAGGAGACGCGCCAAAATGTCTGCCAGGGAGAGGCACCGAGGGTGCGCGCTACGCGCTCGAGCCGAGGATCGACGCTCTCAAACCCCTCGCGGGCCGCATCGACCAGGAACGAGAGGCTTACGAAGAGCATGGCGATCACTATGCCTGGAACAGCCGAGACGAACCTGAGCCCCATCCGGCCGAACGTCCGGCCCAGAAACGATCGCCTTCCGAAGACCAAGAGTAGCGCGATGCCGGCGGCCGAATGGGGTACCACGACGGGCACATCGACGATTCCCTCAATCCAGCGCTTGCCGGGGAAGTCGGTGCGGGCAAGCAGATACGCCAGGGGCACCCCGGTGACGAAGGCGATGACGGTTGCCCAAGCCGAGCTGTAGAAGGTGAGGAGGATGGCATTCCGCACCTCGGCCTCCAGGAGCGTCTCCCACGTGACCGCCGGTTGGGAACTGATGACGGTACGCACCAGAGGCCAGGCGATGAAGAGGACCAGGAGCGCGGCCAAGACTGTGAACAGCGCCGAGAGACGGCTAGAGAAAAGAGTCATAACGGGTCACGCGTGACGCAATCCACTTCTCGCCTCACGGCTGGAGTGCCCATGGCAGCGCCTCCTCGCGGTCGACGATGGGAGGAAGGATCATAGGATGGTTGTTCTCGGCCATGATCCTCTGACCGTCCGGGCCGAGGAGAAACTGGATCAGCTCGACGGCCAGATCGGGGTGGGGTGCGTTGGACGGGATGGTCAGGCCGTAGTGGATGGTCTTGCCCTCGAACTCCGGATTGACGGAGGCGAAACGCTGGTAGGCAAGCTTCACACGAGCGCGGCCGTAGTTCTCCTGGTGTGCTTCGCTGCTGAGGTTGATCTCCTCGGGCAGGGCCAAGAACCGCAGGTCACGCTGCCTGGAGACACTCAAGTACTCAAAGCCGTAATCCAGATCGCCCGACTCCAACACGCCCAGCAGTTGGACGCTGGAGCCGCGCATCACCAGCCCGCTGTCGCTTTCGGGTCGTAGCACCTCGGGTATCAGGATCGTGTCGAGGTCGTCGCGCGGGTCGCGCTGCACCTCCACCCGCTGGGTGAATCGGTCGCTGAAGAGGTCATAGAAGAGATCCGGCTCGTCGTAGTACGAGACCGCCAGCTGCCCCAACATCAGGCCGCGGTAGCCGCAGGCGTCGAACCGTGGGTCCGAGATGCCGAAGACGACGTCGGGTCTGGATAGGATCCGATACCAGTTGTCGGCATCGATCTCCCCGGCATAGGCGCTGGCATCCGTGTAGGCTAGACCGAGCTCGTTTGTGGCGAACTGCAGGGTCCAGTCGGCGTAGGGCTCCCCTGTGTCGGGGTTCTTGGACTCATACATCAGGAGCGGAATCAGCGAGTAGTCAGCCACCGCGATGACGTCCGCCTGGCGCTCGAGCTCCGTGACCTGGCGGATGCACTGAATCGATCCGTGACCCTCCATCAGGACGTCAACATTGGGGTGCTGTTCCTCGAAGGCTCGTTCTAGGTCGTCGAAGGGGAGGATCAGGCTCCCAGCAAGGAGGACGCGCATCTCCGTCTTCTTCTCTTGGCCCGGAAGCGTGGGGGCGCCGCCGCTGCACCCGGTCAGCAGAAGGGCGAACAGCGATACGAGGAGGATAACAGAGAGGTTCTTCACGTGGTCCTCCTCAGAACGCAGGATGGCGTCACCGGTGCAGCCCATCGAGGCTTGGCGGTGGTTTTCACGTCGACCTCGGTTTCTCATTCGCCCTTGTCCGAATCGGATGTCAGGCTTCGTATCTCCAGGCGCTTGACCCACTTCACCCACCAATGGCCTTCGGTTAGCAGACCGTCGGGATTGGCGACGGCCAGTCTGAGAGGCCTTCCGCTATCCTCAGGCAAGGGCTCTCCGTCCTGCTCGAAGATGAGGAGGTATCGCACCTCTCCTTCCGGAACCATCTTCAGGGTATCCGGCTCGAATGTGGCGATGTCTCCCTGGAGCTGCGCATAGTCGAAGACGCAAGAGTAGCCATCTTTGGCGGCCACGAAGAGTATATCGGAGGGGGACATACCGCCGACCAGTTTGAGGAGCGTATCAAGAGGAATCCCTCTCACCGTGTAGGGGCCATAGACCGTCCCGACGGACGAGAAGAACCCTGCACGGGTCTCGACGCTGGGGAGCGACACCACTTCGTCGTATGAGAGGGCCAGCTCCTGCCCCTCCCGGCCTACCAGGGTCAGATCCCATTCCACAGGTTCGACCCGGTCGGGTCCGCCCCACTGGTGCAGGCCCAGTAGGAGCCCGCCGGCGAGAAACAGCACCCCCGCCGCCAGGATCAACCAAGTGGTCCTCAACGTTCGTTCGAAGAGGCGTGTCATCTCTTGTCTCAGTTTGCCTCCTTCCGAAGGCGAAGGAAGGCAAAGGAGGTGAGTCCGAGCCCCACAATACCCAGCCCCAGGGCCAGCCACAGCGCGGGAGTCAGGGGGCTGCTCGAGCCCGATTCTGCTTCGCGCTGCTCTCCCTGGGTCTCTCCAACCTCCGGCTCCGACTCGGGAGCATCCGACAGGGTCGCACTCGCGGCAGGGGGCGCCTCTTCCTGGGAATTGATGATCAGCTCGGTGATCCACTTGCCGGAAAGGCCGTTCGTACTCGGGTAACCCTGGTAGAAGTGCTGGTACTCCTCTTGGGGCAAGCTCACACGCATATCCTCGTTGCCAAAGACGTACTTGCCTGCCTCGTTGGTGGTGGCGGCCATGAACACGATCTGCATGGCGGTGTGATACCCGTCGACGCCCGGGTAGCCGGTGCCGTATTTTTCGCCATCTGCCGGCTCCTCGCCGTTGTACCAGGCGAGAACAATCCGACCCTGTCTGTCCAGCGGCTCGTAGACGTTCTCGTAGGCGAAGTCGGTATGCCAACCATCGACCGCAACAAAACGCACCTCGTCGTCGGGTCGCATGCCCCCGACAAGCTCACACAAGTCGCGGGCGTCAGTGCCTTTCACAGCGCCTTTGTCCTTCAGGTTTTGCGTCTCCGAGGGGTCCCACATATCTCCCTCGAACACTGGACCCTGATGGTAGTAGTGCGTGGCACCGTCTCCCTGTACAGGCAGGTTCTCCTCCATCCAATTGTACGACACAGTCCGTTCGGAGATGATCGTCGTGCCGTCCGCGGCGACCTTGACGATGTGGAGCTCCGTGGTTGCTCCTGCCGCGACCGCAGCTGGGGGCGCGCCGGCCACGAGCGACAGCAGGCCGGCCAGAAGTATCGACCAAACGACGAGCTTTTTCATCCGTTTAGGCATCCTTTCTTGTGGCTACGCGAGCTTTGTACTTCCGATAGGCGACATAGACGCCGATGTTGGCGGCTACGACGAGAACGACGGCGATCAGCAGGATGGTTTGGTCAGGGACGAACGCAAGAGGCTCTGATCTCTTCCCCGTTTGCGTCACCGTGGTCCTGACCTTGACACCGAGGGCCACGTTGTCTCCGGCGTCACGCACAAAGGTGAGTTTACCCTCGTAGTCACCGTTGGGGCTCGACCGGTCCCCGAACAGCTCCAGCTCAAACGACTGCGGCTTTCCAGAGCCCTCAATCTCCAGCGTGTCGGGCTCCACGTCAAACGGCAAGTCCTCCGTGCCGACGATGATCTGTGCGTCATCGCTGGAGGCCATCCTCAGATTGAAGCGAGAACTGCCGCGACGGTCGACGGCGAGGGTCAACGAAGGCGGCGAGACCCGAAAATCCGGTTCAGGACTCGCCGGAGAGCGTGTCACTGCAACCGGCTCGAGGGTGACGGTGTCAAAGACGCTTCCGAACGGGTAGACCTCCAGGACCTCACGGTTGTCCTCAGAAATACGCGCGACCTTCAGGAAGCGGACGATCGCCGCTTCACTCTCCACGGTGACTTTGGCGTAGCCCAAGGTCTTGGCTAAGCGGTTTTGAAGGCCCGCCGGGGCATCTGGGCTGAGGTCACTCAGCATGCCGCCGCCGGTTCCCACGACGAAGTAGTGAAGCCCCCGTATCCGGTAGTGCTCGTAGGCGTGTACGTGTCCGGAGAAGACGGCCCTCACGCCGGCGCCTCGGAAAACGTCCTCCCAGTGGCTGCGCGAAAGCTCCCAACCTCCGTAATTCCTGGCGTCCGAGCTGTAGGCCGGATGGTGATGAAAAGCGAACGTCCAAGCCGCAGGGGTACCGGTCTGGCTCCCAAGCCAACGGGTCTGGGCGTCGAAGTCGGCCCGGCCGTTGGTGTCCAGGACGAGAAACCGCGCCTCCCCCGACCGGAAGGCATAGTATTCGGGCACTTCGAAGATCTCGTGGTAGTACCGCGAGTAGTCCTCATGGTTGCCCATCACGGGATAGATCGTAGTGTCGGCAAGCATCTCCCTTGCAGCTTCGAAGAAAAGGTCCCAGCCTACGGCATCCGCCGCGTCATAGGTGAGGTCCCCGAGATGGACGACGAAGGAGACATCCTCTTCCTGGGCGACGTAGTCGGCCACCAGCTTGTGCCGCTCCATCTGCGTGAAGAAGGGGACCTGCTCCTGGGTATCACCGTAGACGACAAAGGTGAAGGGCTCGGAACCCAGGGTTCTGAAACTGCAATCCTCGGTGGCGACACCATGCTCCCGCAGCCAACGTTCCATCTCATCAGCGGAAAGCGTTCGGAAGGGTTCGGGGTTCACGTCGGGGTCCAGAAGCCAGATGCGGTAGTGGTAATCGACGCCCGGCTGGAGCCCTGTCAAGGTGACGTGGTGCAGCTGGTGGGGCGTGGGGTCGAAGACGAAATCTTCGTGCCCCACCTGATCTCTGTATTGCACGACGCCCCAGCTCGCTTTCTCCGTCTTCCAGTTGACGACGGCGCCCGTCTCGGTGGTTCCGGTGACGTACGGGCCCCACAGCGGCTGGGAGGGAAGGGTATCGGCTCTGAGCGCCGCTGTGGGAAAGAGACCTGCCAGCGCCGTCACGGTGAACAGGACGGTGACGGCGACCTTCAACCGCGACGTCAATCCACCGCCTCCGCCCAGAAGACAAAGACGGCCTCCTGCCGGCCCTCCTCGGCCCAGTCAGCGGGTACCTTCAGCTGCGTATCCACGCTCTCTGTCTGGGCTCTCTCGATCCTGGCTATGGTGGCCGTACGGGCGTACGCTGCTCCCTCGACATAGAGGGAACGCTCGTAGAATTGCTGAGCGACGTTGTCGTTGCCTCGCACTTCAAGCGTGAGATCGACCTCCGTCGTGCCCACATTCGTGATGCCGACGTCCACAACCCGCGAGCTCCCGCCTGGCTGAACCTCCCCGTAGTCGATGACACCTCTATTCAAAGACAGCGCCACCTGGGGGAGAACCACGGTCGCTGAGACGTCCACCTGTGCGACTTCCCGCGACTCTCCGTCTTCGTCGTCGGCCGCGGAGAAGATGGCGATCTCATCGATGTTCTTGACGGAATAGCCGTTCGTCGACGGATAGATGTCGAAGTAGTGCCATCGCTCCTCAGGGAGCGATCGGCGCATATCCTCGTTGCCGAAGACGTGCTGTCCCTCGGAGTTGGTGGTCTCGGCGAAGAAGACGAGCAGCATGCCGTCACCCCAGTTCGGGACATAGCCGTCTCGATCGGAATGCCAGGCGACGACGATCTTACCCTGCCGCGGCTCAGGATCGTAGACATTCGTGTAGTCGAATGTCTTGTTAAACCCGTCGGCGGCGGAGACTTTCACAGTGTCGCCGGCAGACATCCCGCCGACGAGCTCGCAGAGATCCTTGAGGTCGGTCCCCCGGGGCGCCCCCTTGCTTTTCAGATTCTGGGTCTCGCCCGGGTCCCAGAGGTCATCCTCCTCGAAGGTGGGACCCTGGTGATAGTAGGTTGTGTTGCCGTCCCCCTGAACGGGGAGCTGGGACTCCATCTCGGTGTAGCTAATCGTCCGCTCATCCACGACAGTGACCCCGTCGGCGGCGTACTTGACGACGCGTATTGATGTGGTCCCGGCCGCTGTGACGGGAGGGGCAGGGATAAGTGCGGCCGACAGTACCAGCGCCAGCCCGAGGACGATTCTTACTGGTCTGATGGACATCTCCTCCTCCCGCACGTGTAGGTCGTGTCTCCTAGGTCGTGACACAAACCTGCGACCGGACATCACAGCTAGCTATCTGACTCCGCCGATCCGTGCCGCGGGGGGGCGGCGACTAGCCGCCCCCCTTTCTGACCGCGTGCTACCTGTCTGACGGCGGAGAATAGGGTCTCGCTGCCACGGCTGGCAGGCCGACCAGTTCGATACTGGCGATCTGCCTGACCTTCTGCCTGCCTGAGGTCAGGGCGCTGCCCACCAACCTGAGCGGGTAGGCGTCGGCTGGCAGCTCTCCCCCGTTGACGGTGTTCGCCACGATGATGTTGTCGTTGCGAGCGACGTCCGAAATAGGGAAGGTGTAGCTGAACCCGTCGGTGGCGATCACGCTGACGTCATAGCCTAAGTCGGCGATGTCGTCGTCGAAGGTGTCTGGGTCGTCGTCGTCGACCATGCCTACCAGCCGCCAGAGGGCCACGCCCTCGTACAGGCTGCCCGCTCCATCGTCATAGGTGGCCGGGTGGTCTGCAGCCTCCGTCTCGAACTCGGTCGCAGTCAGCGTGGTGGTCATCGCGCCGCTCAGGTCAAGCTCCCAATCCGGGGTCACCGTCGGCAGATTGAGCAGCTCGATTCTTGCTATCTTCTTGACTCTCTGTCCACCGGAGACCAGAGCGCTGCCTACCAGCCTGAGCGGGGACTCGTCGTCGGGCAGCGCGCCCCCGTTCAGGGTGTTGGCGACGACGATGCCGTCGTCCTTGGGGATATCGGAGGCCTGGAACGTGTAGCTGTAGTCATCGACGGCGATCACCTTGACCTGATACCCAAGAGCGGCGAGCTGGTCGTTGAATGCGTCGGGGTTGGCATCATCGACCATACCCACCAGCCTCCAGAGAGCTACGCCGCCGTACGTGTTGCCCGATCCATCGTCCCAGGAGGCCGGATGGTCTGAGGCCTCGGCCTCGAACTCCGACGCGGTCAAGGTCGTGGTCATCGCTCCGCTGAGCTCAAGGTCCCAAGCGGTGGAGCGTTTGCTGACGAGCGGCAGGTAAGTGTGATAGTCGAGCCCTGGCAGGTCAAGGAGCTGGATCTCGGCTATCTTCTTGACCTTCTGTTTGCCTGAGGTCACGTCGCTGCCGATCAGCCTGAGCGGGTATGCGTCCGCTGGCAGCTCCTGCCCGTTGACGGTGCTTGCCACGATGATGTTGTCGTTGCGGGCGACGTCGGAGATGGGGAAGGTGTGGCTAAAACCGTCGGTGGCGATCACGCGGACGTCATAGCCACGGTCGGCGAGCTCGTCGTTGAACGAGTCCGGTCCGTGGGCGTCGTCGTCATCCACCCAGCCGACGAGAAGCCAGAGGGGCAGACCTTCGTAGACGTCGCTTCCATCCGTGTAGACGGCGCTGTGCCCGATATTGGGGCAGATGACGGCATTGTCGAACTCGGCCTGCCTCATCGTGTACGTGTAGGCCCCGGTCAGGTCGAGAGTCCAGGTCTCGATCTCGGGAATATTGTGGAGGTTGATGCTGGCAATGTTACTGACTCGCTGGGAGCCCGACGTCAGCGCGCCGCCGACCAGTCTCAACGGATAACTGTCGGTGAGAGGGCTCCCGTTCATCAAGTTGGCCACGATGTAGCCCGAGGAGCGATGGACGTCCTCGCTCTTGAACCACTGCGTGTAGTCGTCCTCTGCCCTAATCTCAATGTCATAGCCTGCCTTGGCGAGAGCGTCGTTGTAGGAACCGATGCCGTGGACGTACTCGTCGTCGGCGAGTCCCAGCATGTACCAGAGAGGTAGGCCACTCCACACGTCACCGCCGCCGTCGGTCCAAGTCACCACCTCGTGGCAGGCGAGGGCGTTCTCGAACCAGCTCTGGCTGACGGGTGTGGTCACGGCGCCGGTCACGTCGATCGACCAAGGCTCAGGTGCCTGCGAGTAGACATTGATCTGGCTGATGTACTTGATGGAGGTGCCATTGGAAGAGGGATATTGGATGCCGCCATCCCAGAAGTAATGTCGGTTCTCCTCCGCGAGATAGTCGCGCATGTCATCGTGCCCGAAGACGTGCTTCCCGTCCCCGTTGGTCGTCTGCGCAAGGAAGATGAGCTGCATGCCGTCCCCGAACTCGGGGACGTACGCACCATCGGGGTAGAGGTCGTGGGCATCGCCGGCGTTCTTGGTGTACCAGGCGACGACCATCTTGCCCTGTCCCGGGTCGGGGTTGTACACATTGTCGTAGGGGAAGGCGTCCCCGTAGTTGTCCTCCGCCAGGATCTCGATCTGATCGCCGGGCTCGGCGCCGCCGACGAGGTCCACGAGATCCTTGATGTCGGTCCCTTTGATGGCGCCCTTGTTCTTGAGATTGATGGTCTCGTCCGGGTCCCACAGGTTATCCGGGTCGAACGTCGGCCCCTGGAAGTAGTAGTGGGTCTCCCCGTCGCCGTGCACCGGGAGGGTGGCCTCCATCTGGCCATAGGTGATGATTTTTTGTGCCAGTACGGTCGTGCCATCAGCTGCATACTTGGTGATCGTGATTGTCTCCGTGGCGGCGGTGGCCGCTGTCGTGGCTACGGTAGGTTGGGCAGTCAGGAGGGCCCACAACAGGCCGATGCCGAGGGCCGCGGATAGGACGATGCCGAGCGCTTTGCGGGTTTTCATGGTTTTCCATCCTTTCGAGAGATCTGGCAGGGAATCTGCATGGCTACAGGACCTCACCAGTCTAGCGCCCTCGCGCTGACTGGTGGGGTTTGCAGGGTATCACACTGGAAAGGGGGGCAAACCGGGCTCGGGACCGGGGCAACAAAGAACCGGCCCCCAGATTGGACAAGCCCGATTAGCATCGGGAAGAGGGCGCCGGTCATAAGAAGTCCTCGCCTCATTCTCCTTTCCAAACACGGGGGGTATACAGGTTTCCCTGCATACCGTTGGCCGTCAGAAGACGGCACTGCGACCGCTAGCCATAACGTCCCTTCGATGACGCCTTAGGGCAAGCGGTTCAGAGATGTGGCTATGAGCTTGTAAGGTGCAGGTCGGATCATACCTTCCGGTACAATTCTAAAGCATCCTATCACGCATCAGAATATCTGTCAAGTTTGCCGGAGGGTGTGTCACGGTTCTGCTCAAGCAAGATGTCGCTGGCTCAGCGGTCAGAAGGCTGTTCGTGAGCTGAACGTCAAACATGACAGCCGCAGCCTTTATCTCTCAAGATGCGACCTTGTTCTTCAAGGGTATCGACGAGTGTGTCTTGTTCCCCGCTGCCGGTGGCCAGCTTGCGGTCGAGGGGACTGTTGTGCCGGTAACCGCGCTGCAGCATCTCGGCAACGATCTCCTCATGTTTGTTGTAAAGCGCCCTGAGCTTGCCCCGCCAGCGTGCCACCTCGGGATGGTTCGCGTACCCCTGTCTGTCCTGGGTCAGGATGGTCCAGACGCCGTGCAGCTCGGCGTGCTCGCCGAGGAGGTGGTTGCGGCAAAGCTTCTGCGGCGGGATGTCCCAGATTCTCATCGCAGTAGACTCTACACGTGGTTGCGGAGCATCAGCTCCTTGGGATAGGGCCTGAGATAGACCTGCCGGTGCACCCAGTCGGCGACAGGATTGCGGTTCAGGTGGTGCCTGAGCAGCGTCAAGGGGACGATGAGCGGGACCAATTCGTGCTGGTAGTCCTCAATCACGCCCAACAGCTCGGCCTTGTCCTCCTGGGACAGGAAATCCTTGAGAAAGCCCATCAAGTGCTGGAGGACGTTGACGTGTCTTCCCTTGGTCGTCATCACCTTGAGGCCGTCCATCAGAAGCGTCCCGTAGCGGTCGACGAGGTCGGACCAGGGCAGGTTCCCTGCCTGGGCTACGAGGCGCCCCATCTTCCGGTGATGCTCTGGACTGTGAGCCATCATAGTCAGCTTGTGCGCAGTGTGGAAGGCCACGATGCCGCCCGGGGTGGGGTCTTTCTTGAGCACCGTCTTCCATCGGTAGTAGACGAAGACACGGTCGATGAAGTTCTCGCGGAGGCCCATGTCGTGGAGCCGCCCATCCTCCTCCAGCGGGAGCAGAGGGAAGCGGCGCATCACCTCGCGGGGGAAGATGCCGGTTCCGGTGCGGCTGGGCATGCCGTGCTCGTCATAGACCTTCACCCGATAAAGGCCGGAGCTGGGCGAACGGTTCTTGAAGACGAAGCCATGGAGATTCTCGTCGGCGAGCTCCTCCAGCCGCTCTCGCGCCCAGGTCTGCATACGCTCGGTGTAGTCCTTGCCGGTCTTGATGGTGACCAGGCGGGGGTTCTCCGGATCGCCCTGCAGATGCATCGCCTCGCGGGGGACCGGGAGGCCGATCTCCACCTCGGGACAGACGGGCACCCATTCTACAAAACGGCCGAGGCTGTTCATCAGGAAGCGGTCGCGTTGATGACCGCCGTCGTAGCGCACGTTCTCGCCCATGAGGCACGTGCTTACGCCAAGACGAATCGTGGGTTCCTTCTCATCAGGGCATGAACACCAATAGGGCTTACGCATCCTGCCACCTCCTACCCATCCAGAAACGACGCCAGTCGCCACCGCTGGTCTGCAGCGCGACGAAGACATAGAGACTCGCGGTGAAGAAGCCGAGGACCATCATCAGCACCACCCAGATGATGGAAGGTACGAGGGCCTTCTCCCGATAGACGATCCACCCCGAGAAGAGGACGAAGCCGACGTAGAGGTCGACCAGGGAGACGATACCCCAGGGCATGGAGAGCAAGACGCTGCCCTCCTCGCCGAGGTTGCCGGTGGTAAAGGCGTAGACGAGCACGGCGCTCATAGCGATGAGGCCGAGCAGAGCAATGGTTTTGGCGAGTTTCATAGGTTACCTCTCTTGTCGATTCTCGTTGAGCAGCCGCGTGCCACGTATGGGCGATGGGTCAGCTAGAACTGCTCCTGCATCGAGCCGGCGTAGCCCGTCATCTCGATGTAGCCGCGACCGGTGATGGGCTCCCCGGCACGCTGTCCCTCGACGCTGACAGCCCCCTCCCAGTAGGCGTATGAGACGTCCATCTCTTGGTCGGCGATGAGGGGCTGGATAGCCAGCGTCAGATTGGCGCTGGGGATATCGACGGTCCAGCGGGAAGGGTACGTTGCGCCGGAATGGGGGCTCCGCCAGGTGTCCTCGGTGGTGATGGTGAAGTCCTCCAGCTCCAGGTGGCGTGTGTCGCCATCGGCTTCGACCAGGGTCCCGCTGGAGAGGGGATCGACATCGCCGTCGGTCGTGCGAATCTGGAAGACCATGAGCTCCGTGCCGTCGTCGAGCTGGAGCGCGAACCAGTCCCAGCCGACCTGATTGGGCCCCAGCGCGCTGGTACTGTACTCGTGGTCCATCCAGCTCCAGCCGTCCACCTGGAAGGCCTTATCCGCGATCTGAACCGTGCCCGAGGTCTCCAGACGGGTCTGGCTGTAGTAGTAGGAGGCGTTGCCAGGATCAGGTCCCTTCTGACTGTAGCCGCGGTCGCCCTGTAGGATAGGTCCCTTGCGGTCGACGAGCTGCAGATCGATGGCGATGTCCTCCTGGGCAGCCTCCATGCGGACGACGCCCGGGTCGTCACCCTGCTGCTCGACGCGCCAGTCCTCAAGCCAGACGTGATAGGGCGGTGATGAGGCTCCGGCCAGCCCGGCTGCGCCGCGGCTGAAGCGCTCGAAGCCGTGGTGCTGGTTCATCTCTACGTCGGTCAAGGCGAAGTGAGCCATGTAGATCTGCTCGGTGGCCCAGTCTGAGGCGCGCTCCTGGCGTTTCGGCGGTGGGTTCAGTGCACGGCGGAAGAAGGTGAGTTGATAGCCGAAGCGGCGGCCGTCGTCGGTCGCCAGGTTGCCTGTGTAGTACCACCACTCGGTCTGGAAGTCGGGGTGGGGGCCGTGATCGGCGGGGAAGTCGAAGGGCCGCGGGCCCTCGGCGCGGGCGAAGCCGGTGGCGTCGCCGGTGAGCGCGGTCACAGGCTGAAGCCTGGACGGTGATTGTCTCTCCAGTGGATCGCGCGGCGAGCGCGCGCGCCATCCGGCCCATAGGCCGAGGCTGAGCGCCCCGATCAACGAGACTACGATGATGGCTTTGCTCCGCGATCTCATAACAGACTGGCTATAGCAGCCACGCCGAATCCAGTCACTAGGATGCCGGAGATGCGGTTCACCCAGCGGAGTGCCCGGGTGTCGAGACGCTCGCGAAAGAGACCTGCCATACCACTCAAGGCGAGCCACCAGAGCGCCGAGCCGCAGAACACGCCCAGCACCAACGCCGCTGCCGCCGACGCATCATCTCCCCCGGCCTCCGCAAGGCCTAGGCCGGCGAAGACTGCGGCGAACGCGAGGATCGTCATCGGGTTGGAAAGCGTGAGCAGCAAGGTCGATGCGTACGCGCCCGCGAGCCCGCGCGAGCGCGGGGACGGTGCCTGTTCATCCGGCTCGACGAGGAACGCGCGCGCACCAAGGTAGCAGAGGAAGAGACCCCCTAAGATGCGAATCCACGTCTGCTGTGCCACCAGGAAGCCGGAGACAAGCGTCAGGCCGAACCCGGCGATGGAGCCGTAGATGGCGTCGGCCGAGGCGGCCCCCAGCCCAGAGACGAAACCGGCGGCTCGCCCCTGGGCGAGTGTGCGGCGGATACAGAGCACGCCGATCGGACCTACGGGCGCGGCGATGGAGAAGCCGATGATCATCCCGCGCAGGAGCAAGGGTGTCATTCTTCTGCCTGCCCAGCTCTCCACTCGGGGCGCAGCAGGCCGTAGAGGAGCATGTCGTGCCGCTCGCCATCCCGCTCCAAGAACTGGCGGAAGGTGCCCTCGTGTCGGAAGCCGAGCTTCTCCACCAATGCGATAGAACGGCGGTTGTAGTCGAAAACCGTCGCTGTGACGCGGTGGAGGTTCAGCTCATCGAAGGCGAAGCTGAGGGCGAGCTGCGCGGCTTCGGAGCCGTAGCCCTGGCCCCAGTGCTTGCGGTCGCCGATAGCCATAGCGATCCCGCAGACGCGATGGGGCCAGATAATGCCGTCGAGCTCAAGGGTGCCGATCAGGCTGTCTCCATCGAGTGGACGGATGGCGAAGGCGACGGTGCAGTCTTGATCTCGGAGCTTGTCGAGCCATCGGGCGATCTCCTTCTCGGAGCGCGGGCGAGCAGGTCGGGTGTCGTAGAGTCGGAGGAAGCGGCTGTCTTCATCCCAGCGGGCCACGGCGGGGACGTCGTTCTCGGTCAGGGCGTTGAGGCGGACTCGCTGACCCTTGAGGAGGCGGTTTGGCGGGGTCATCGTTTCATCACCTCTCGTAGTACGGTCGTGGCGTACGAGCCCTTAGGGAGACTGAAGCTAAACAGGAGTCCGTCGGGGTGCCGCTCGACCTCGAGATCGTCGAGCAGCAGGCGGGCGCGGCGGCGGCTGCCGTTGAGGTGGGCGCGGTCGAGCATCTCCTCCGTCACGCCGGCCTCCTCCAAGACCCGGCGCTCCAGCTGACCGGGCTGTTGGTCGGCCCACCACATGCGAGAGCCGTAGATGGGACCAGTATAGGTTATCTCATCGCGCTCAAGACGGGGCTGCTCGGCCCGGGCATCCTCGACCTGGAAGAGCCCGCCGGTATCGAGCTTCTTCGCTACGTCACCGACCAGGAGCTGCTGGAACCAGCCGTGGTCGATGCGCCGCACCAGCCACGTGTTGAAAAGGGCCGACTGATAGGCGCGGAGCAGCAGACGGCGGAGCCATCGCTTGCGCGGCCCCCGCCCGGTCATGAGAATCTCCCGTCCCCGCTCGGCGTTGTCGCCCTCGCGGCCGAATCGCTGGGGGCCGTAGAAGTTGGGGAGACCGCTGGCTCGCAGGGTCTCAACGATGGCCTCGGCCCTGGTGAATGCGTCCGGCCCCGGCTCCAGAACCACGATGCGGAAGCGGTTCCCGAGCAGGTGCCCGGCCTTGATCTTATTGCGATGGCGGCGCACCCAATGGAGCTCCACGGGTAACTGATCCTGGAGGCGGTGGGCGACCTCGGCCTCATCAACGTTGGGCAGGTTGAGGGAGAAGGTCTGGGTGGTGCGGGCGTGCTTATCCTTCCGCCCTGCGCAGCCCACGTCGACGTCACGCAGGTCGAAGACGTTGGCCAGCTGATTCTGGATCGCGCGCGTAGTCCACCCCTCTCGGGTGAGGCGGACGTAAACGTGCTGGCCCTGTCCAGACGGCTCGTAGAGCGGTATCTCCTCGACGACGAAGTGGTGGGGTTCCAGTTTGATCTCGCCGCCGACGCCAGGTAGGTCGTCCGTGAGATAGGGCAGGTCCTCGGCGCGCATCAGCGTGGGGGACTGCGGGCTGCTCACCGGGACCCCTCGATGTCGACCCAGATCTTCCCATCCTCGATCTTCGTCGGGTAAGTTGGCAAAGCGTTCTCCTGTGATATAGCGCCCAGAGCACGGCCCACCACCGGAGGCCAGGGCACCCATTCCTTGACGGCGCCGGTCTCCAGGTCGAAGACGCTGTGGTGGCGAGGACAGACGATCCTGCCGTCCTCGATCAGCTCCCCCTTCTCCATCCTGGCCTGCATATGGGGGCAACGGTTGCCGACGGCGTGGATCTTGCCCGCGTGGTTGATCAGCAGCACCTCTTCTCCAGCAACGGTCACGACACGTCGCGAGCCGTCTGGTAGGTCACTCTCAGACATAGCATTGGTCCAGTTCATGCTTGCCTCCTGGGTTCACAATCGGGTGTAGTTGCCTCTGGCCGGGTGGCTTTCATAACAGGTCCCGGAATGCAGCCTCGGCCGTGGGGTAATGGAAGTCGAAGCCCAGCTCCAACAGCCGTCTTGGGATCGCCCGCTGACCATGGAGCACCGCGGCGCTCATCTCGCCCAAAACGAGCCGCAAGGCGAAGGCGGGAACACGGAAGAGGGCAGGGCGGCCCATCACCCGGGCCAACGTGTGGCCGAAGTCGGCGTTGGTGAGGGGGTGGGGCACCGAGAGGTTGAAGGGGCCCTCGGCAGCCTGGTTCGCGATGAGGAAGCGAATGGCTCGTATCTCATCCTCCATGTGGATCCAGGGGAGCCACTGGTCTCCGCTGCCCAGAGGGCCGCCGACAAAGAGACGATACGGCAGCGCCAGGAGTGGGAAGGCGCCGCCCTCCATAGTGAGCACCACGCCGCTGCGGATGATGGCTCGACGAACGCCGTGATCCTCCACCGGTGCCGTGGATGCCTCCCAGACGACCGCGGTCCGTCCGAGAAAGCCCTCCCCGGGTTCTGCCTCTTCGGTGATCAACTCGTCGCCACGAGGGCCGTACATGCCGATACCCGATGCCTGAATCACCACCTGGGGCTTCTGGTCAACTCTGTTCACGGCGTCGACCACGGCACGACCGGCGTTGACTCGACTGTCGCGGATGATCCTCTTATAGCGCGGCGTCCAGCGTCGGTTGAGCGGGGCGCCAGCGAGGTTGACGATGGCGTGGACGCCGTCGGCCCAATGCCCCCAACCCTCAGCGGTCTGGGCGTCCCACCGCACGACGCGGACACCGTCCGGCATCGCCGGCGCGCGCTCGGGGCTGCGGCTGAGGACGATCACCTGGTGGCCGTCAGCGGCCAGGGTGGCATTGAGTGCCTGACCGATCAAACCCGTTCCGCCGGTGACGATGAACCGCACTGTCTCGCCTTCCTTATCCCGCGCTGAGCATCATCTGGCTCTAGCCGTGGCGTAGGTCGCGATCAGGGAGACGACCGGGTGAACGTTGACCGGCGTCGGTTTGATGAGGACGTGATACAGAACGGAGGAGAGGATGGCGACGCCCATAATCACGTCGTAGAGCATAGGCCCCGCTCTGCCCCCAGGCATTTTTCGACGTGCAGATCCTTTCGTCTCATTGCTGGCAGCGCTCCTACTCCCCTTCGCCGGCGGAGACGCAGGCGAAGCCGGCGGCTCCGGGGCCGATGTGGGTCCCGATGACGGGGGTGACATTGACAGTCACCGGTTCCTTCCCCTCGGGAAAGAGATGTCTGGCGCGTTGGCGGAGCTCCTCGATCTTCTCGGGAGCGTTGGTATGGACCAGGGCCAGCTCCTCCAAGGGATGGAGGTCCGTCAGCTTACCGATCAGACGTCGGAAGGCACGTTTGCTGGTGCGGACCTGTTCGACACCTGGATTCCCGTCGTTCATGGTGAGGAGAGGCTTGATCTTGAGAAGCCCGCCGATCTTGGAGACCGCCCAGCTCATGCGTCCACTGCGCTGAAGGAACTCGAGCGTGTCGAGGGCAGCAAAGAGATGTGTCCTCTTGGTTCTCTCCTTGAGCATCTCGATGATCTCGCTGATGGACTGCCCGGCAGCAGCGGCCTTGGCGGCCGCCTCCACCAGGAAGCCGGTGCCGATGCTGAGTTGTCTGGAGTCGAAGACGCTGACTGGAAGCGCCTCGGTGGCCTTGGCGGCCAACTTGGCCGTGTTGAGCGTGCCACTGAGGCTCACGGAGATATGGATCGAGAGCACCTCGTCGGCTCCTTCGTCTGCCAACCGCTCATAGGTCTCGCGGAACATCTCGGGGCCGGGCGAGGCGGTCTGGGGGTGGTGATCGAAGTGTGGGAGCCGTTCGTAGAACTCCTGGCGCGTCATATCGATGGCGTCCAGGTAGCTCTTCTGACCGACATTGATGTACAGCGGCACTACTGTGATGTCGAGATCGGTGACGACCTCCCCGGGCAGGTCGCAGGTACTGTCGGTGACGATCTTTACTGGCATGTTACCCCCGTTTCTACGCTGGGTCGATAAGCTAGTGGTCAGCGTACAGGTCGGCCGTCTTGGCCGCCATGATGAAGTCGTTTTCGTGTAGCCCTTTGATCTTATGGGTGTACCAGGTCACGGTTGCCTTGCCCCAAGTCAGGGTGATAATGGGGTGGTGCCCCTCCTCCTCTGCAATCTCGCCCACGTCGTTGGTGAAGTCCAACGCCTCGACGAAGTTGCTGAACTTGAAGGTGCGCCTCAGCTTCTTGACGCTGTCCTCCTTGACCAGATCCCATTCGGGGACCTCGGGGAGGTAGTGCTCGAGCTCCTGGTCCGACAGCGGCGGTTCGTCGCCACGGCAGGCGGAGCATTTCATCTGTGCAAGCTTCTGGTCCATCGGGGCCTCCTCTACGTCTTCATGCGCGTTGCAAGGAAGTGACTCGCTTCGTGGGTCGCGAGTAGGCATCAAATTGCGTTGTATTATCGCGTACTTGTCCGGTGCTGTCAAGCTGATGTTTCAAGCCGACTCCTCTTGGAGAAAATGGAGAATTAGATCATTCACCAGCTCGGCCCTATCGTACATGACCGAGTGACCGGTTCCCGGGATCACTTCGACCTCCAATGTGGGCATCAGGCGGCTGGCTTTCTTGGCCAGCTTGTGGGCGTTGTACAACATATCATACTCCCCGAGGATGACCAAGCCGGGCGTCTTCAGTTTCTGCAAGGTACGCTGTTTCTCAGCGAAGAAGAGTTTGCGTAGCACGTTGAGCGAACGCCGGACATTGATGCGCCCTGCTGACTCGTCGTAGAGATCAAGGGACCTGCCCAGACGAAAGTGGCGCGTTGCCAAGGCCATTGCCCTTGCCAGATGGCGGTCAAACTGTTGCGAAGAACTCGATGGCAGGAAGGAGCGCGTGCTGAGTTCATCCTCCAGAGCCTGTGTATCCTTCTTCTTGCTGACCACATTCCTCAAGAAGATGCCAATGGGAAATCGAGCCCGAAGCAGCCCCGTCGGGCTGAGCATGACGAGCTTCCTGGTCCGTTCAGGCGCCCGGATCGCTAGCTTCATCACGTACCAACCCCCTGAACTAACACCCGCAAGGTATGCACGATCAATGTCGAGACCATCCAGGACGTCGAGAAGCCAGTCAGAGTAACCATCGTCGAGAAGCGAGGGGGGATTGGGATCACTGCGGCCGGGCTGCCCGGGCGTGTCAAGCGCATAGACCCGATAATGATCAGCGAATGCCGGAATCTGACGATACCAGAGCGGTGCGCTCCCAGCGATGGCTTGTACCAGCAGGAATGGTTCAGCGTCCTCTGGGCCGGCTGCCAGCATGTGGGTCTTCCCAAACCGTGTGTCTACATACTGGGAACAGGTATCGAATGTGAACGTGTCGATCAGACTATCGTACCAGTCGGTGATTGCTCTATATCCTTTCTCCGACTTGTAGAGACGGTGTCTATCGCTGTCAATCATTGTGTCGCCTGCCTTTCTGATCGGGTCCCATGTTCCTCTTCGGGCGCGGACGTGTGGCGATCCGTGAGGTGCGCGCTATCTCACTCATACCGCAGCGCCTCACCCGGGGCCATCTTCCCCATACGCACAGCTGGATAGATGCCGGCCAGGAGGGAGGCAAGCAGCGATACAGCGACGGCCTGAACAAAAGGTGCGGCCGTGACCACCATCTGCAGCGTCCAACCGAAGGAGCGGCGGTTAATCACATAGACCAGTATCACGGCCAGCGCGAGCCCGGCCGGCATGGAGAGCAGGCCAGCCACGGTTCCCATCAAGCCTGTCTCGAGGAGGATCAAGCTACGAAGCTCGCGCACAGTCAACCCAATGGCTCGGAGGATGCCGAACTCGCGCTGCTTCTCAAGCTGCAAGGCGAGTAGCGCGCTGAGGACGCCGATAAAGGCCACGATGGTGGCCAAGGCCTGCAGTGCGCCCGTGATGGCAAACGTGCGATCAAAGATTGCCAGCGCAGCCTGACGGATCGTCTGGTTGGGCCGTGCAAGCAAACCCTGAACCGGCGCCAGCCATTTCTCAAGGTCAAGAGCCGTTTGGTCCGGATCGGCACCGGGCTTCAATTCAACGATCACGGCTGTGACCGTGTCGTCGTTCCAGCCCTTGCGATAGCTTGAAAGGGACATGATGACCGTCCCCTCGGTCGACGCGTAATCGTAGTAGATGCCCGCTATGGGGAAGGTGCGAGGCCCATCGTCGGCATAAAGACTCAGTACATCGGATGTCGATAGGCCCAGACGATTGGCCAAGGGCTCGGATACGATCACAGCACGGCCATCGTGGACAGCGTCCCACGTCTCCTGCGGAGACCCTTGAGCGGCGCGATAGCGCAGGCCGTCTCCGTAGTCTGGGCTGTTGCCGGCCTCAAGATCGATAGGCCCGAGCGGTGACTCTACCGTGGTGGATCGCAGCAGATCCACGCGGAACACGCTTGGATGCTGCAAGACAATGTCCGCTGCCTCAGGAGCCACCGGGGAGACGTCCTGGAGCCCTGAGACAGTTGGCGCCGAGACGACGATATCGCCCTGGAGCGCATCGCTGAGCCAGACGGTAACGGTCTGTCGGAAGCTGCTGATCATAAGGCTGATGCCAATGGTGACGGACATGGCGACCATGAGCGCAGCCACGGCGATGGCGGTTCGGCTGAGGGACCTGCCCACGTCGCGAGGGGCCATGCGCCCCAGCACACCCAGTGCTCGCTGCAGCAAGGGCCTGACGACATGCATAGACGACTTGGTGACCAGGGGAGTGAGGAGGGCGAATCCAAGAACGACCAGGAATGTGCCACCAAAACTGGCGAGCAGGCTGTTGGTGGGTACGGCCAGGGCAGCGATGCCAACCACACCGAGAGCCACCCCGGCAAGGGCAGCTACTGAGGCGGCTCGCTGTGCCTTGGCCTCCAGGCCGGAGCGCGATA
>Ga0207797_1000898_pt1 | contig 22114 bp, 17 predicted proteins | sample PRCRCaboRojoPR_6_FD_187275 | JGI IMG/M metagenome (GOLD analysis project Ga0207797, IMG submission 187275) | Marine sediment microbial community from Cabo Rojo, Puerto Rico - PR CR 10% Liquid 1 (SPAdes) | ecosystem: Environmental > Aquatic > Marine > Coastal > Sediment | place: Cabo Rojo, Puerto...
CTCCATTCGGCGAACGTGGTGCTGGGTCCGAGCCTCGACGGCGGGTACTGGCTGATCGGGTTGGATCGACCCGCCGGGGTGTTCGAGGGCGTTCCATGGGGTACCCCCCGGGTGAGGGGGCGCACCCTGGCCCGGGCGGCGGAGCGGGGGCTCGGGGTTTCAGAGCTTCGCCCGCTGAGGGACCTGGACACGCCCGACGACCTCCGAGATGAAGGATGGGCGGGGACGATCGCGGGACCGTACCTCTCCGTCATCATCCCCGCGCTGCAGGAGGAGGGCGACGTGGCTTCGGCGGTGCGCTCGGCCCGGGGAGACGAGACCGAGGTCGTGGTCGTGGACGGGGGCAGCACCGACGCTACGGTGCGGCGCGCGGCGGAGGCCGGGGCACGGGTCGTGAGCGGGCCCCGGGGGCGGGCGCTTCAGCAGAACCGGGGGAGGGCCGAGGCGGCCGGTTCGGTTCTCCTCTTCTTGCACGCGGACAGCCGGTTGCCCGAGGGATACGCCGGGGCCGTTTTTCAAACCCTGCTCGAGGCCGGCACCGCCGCCGGGGCGTTCCGCTTCCGGACGGACGGCTCCGGGCCTGCGCTGAGGATGGTGGAGGCGATGACCAACATTCGATCCCGGCTGCTTCAGCTTCCGTACGGGGATCAGGGGATCTTCCTGCGATCGGAGATGTTCGACGCCGTGGGGGGATTTCCGGAGGCCTCGATCGCCGAGGACCTCCTGCTCGTTCGGAGGCTGGCCCGGAGGGGGCGCGTCCGCCTCGCGAACCGGGCGGTGGTCACCTCCGCCCGGCGGTGGAGAAGCCTGGGCGTGATCCGTACCACCCTGATCAACCAGATCATACTGACGGGGTGTCTTTTGGGGCGATCACCGGAGGTGCTCTCCCCGCTCTATCGGACCAAACGGTAGGGGCGGCCCCGGGAAAGGCGGAGAGCTCAGTCCCCCTGCTCGGCCAGGTAGTCGTCCAGCATGGTCTCCAGGGCGAGCTTGTGCTTGGCCTCTTCCTGGGAGAGCATCTGGAACAGCTCCAGGGCCTCGGGACGGTCGGCCTTGCCGGCCAGCTCGTTGTAGAGCGCCAGGGAGGCCTCTTCCCGCTTCGTGGCGAGACGCAGGATATCGGCGTAGCCCATCCCCTCCTCGTAGTTCATGGCGACGCTGTAGTTGCTCCGTTTGAGGTCGGGGATCCACTTGAAATCGTAACCTCCCAGCGTCTTCTCGCCTTTCAGAAAGGCGTCCAGCAGGGACTCGTGCTTCCGCTCCTCCCGTGCGAAGGACTCGAAGGTCTCACGGGCCCCGGAGAACGTTTCCCTGCGCGCGAGGTCTTCGTAGAACGCGGCGGCCTCTCTCTCGCGGTCGATGGCAAACCGAAGGATCTCTTCCAAGGACTCGAAGCTCATGGTTCCCCCCCCATTCCGTGGATGCAGGAACCAGCTTACGGAAAAACCGGAGGGTTGTCAAAGCTTGATGGCGTCGCAAAAAGCCCGAAGCCTTGAGATCTGCCTTTGGCATTTCAACAGATTATGGCGCTTCCAGCGGCGCGTGAGCGGGTTTTTGCGAATCCGCCAAAACTTCCGGCCATGGGGCGACGGTACGCACCGGGGCGGTACCCGGGGGCGTCACAGGAGGGAAGGGTTGTGAACATCTTCGTGCTGGATCGAGACATCGAAGATTGCGCGCGCGCCCATGCGGACCGCCACGTCGTGAAGATGGTCCTCGAGAGCGCCCAGATGCTCTGCACCGCCCTTTTCGAGCACGGCATCGACGCGCCTTATCGACCCACCCACCGGAAGCACCCCTGCACCCTGTGGGCGGGACGCTCCCTGTCCAACTGGATCTGGCTCCGGGATCTCGGTCTGGCCCTGAACCGGGAGTTTCGGTTCCGTTTCGACAAGGAGCGTGACCATGCGTCGGCGCGTGTGATCAGGGGTCTGCCCCCTCCCCCCTTACCCGACCTCGGCTTGACCGAGTTCGCACAGGCCATGCCCGGGAAGTACCGTGTCCCGGGAGATGCGGTCCGGGCGTACCGGGCGTTCTACGTGGCCGAGAAGGCCCGTTTCGCCCGGTGGACCCGGAGGCCCGAACCGGACTGGTTCGTCCGGGGAATCAAGGGACGGGGGTGACCGGCCCTTTTCCTTTGACTGGGTCACACATTTGTCCTATTCTATTCCACATACGGACCCAATGCTCATGCAAAAGGGTCAGCCGGAGCCATCATACCGGTGAGGAGATTCGGTTCAACACGCACATCCCGTCAGGCCGCGGCAGGCCGAGCGGAAAGGGAGGCGGAGATGAAGGAGCTGATCTCGCGAATGGCGAAGGCACTGGTGGATCACCCCGAGGAGGTGAGGGTCACGGAAATCGCGGGCGAGCAGACCTCCGTCATCGAGCTGCGCGTGGCCAAGGAGGACCTCGGAAAGGTCATTGGCAAGCAGGGCAGGACGGCCAAGGCCATGAGAACCATTCTGAGCGCCGCCTCGGCCAAGATCCGAAAGCGCCACGTGCTCGAGCTCGTGGAGTGAAGCGTTCCCACCCATCCGGTCCTTTCCGGCGGGCAGGCCCGAAGCGGGACCCCCTTGCGGATTCCCCCCGTGGGTATTATTGTATCGCCTTGTGTCTTTGAAACGCGTCCCAAGCGTGGCGGTTCGGCAAAAACCTCCTCAGCCGTTGCGGGGCATGAGGCCACCTGTTGAATGCGGCTGGGGCGGATCTCGAGAATCCAGGCTTTCAACGACTCCCATCAAGATTGAGCATTCGCAAAAGCCCGCTCACGCGCCGCTGAGGACGATATAACCTGTTGGAATCCGGGAGGCAGATCTCGAGGATGGGGGCTTTTTGCGACTCCATCAAGATTGGAACCCGAACGATGAGCCGCACGGTCCATGCCATTCGCCCGGGTCGATCCCTGGCCCCGGCCTCCTGGGTCTTTTGTGCGCTGCTTTTCCTCGCCGGGCCCCTTGCATTCGATGCGGCCGCTGAAACGCTGGAGCCCGCGCGCATCGACCGGAAAGGCGTCTCGCGGGGCCTCGATCACCTCATCGAGATCGCCGGCTCGTCCGGCAATACTCCGCTGGACCCCTCGCTGGTCCGTCCCATCCTGGCCTTCATCGGATCGGAAAAGGCATCGGACCGCCTGTACCACATCGGGGAGCGGAATGGAGCGGCGTCGGCCTACCACGAGTTCGACATCCGCAAGAAGCTGGAATCGGTTCTCCGGTATGCCTACAATCCCGACATTCCGGCGAACGTTTTTCGACCGTCCTCCATCCGGATGACCCGGTGGCTGGAGGTGAACGGGGAGAAGCAGTCCCTTCCCTGCCTTTGGACCCGGCTCCCGGACCTCGAGCCCCCCGTGGTGGTCACGGGCGTGGAGTACGAGGAGAACACGCCGGAGCAGGCCACGGGCGCCTGCTACGGGTACACCATGGACCGGGCGCTGATTCTCTTCAGGGATCAGGGCCGGAACGTGTTCATTTCCATCTCGAAGCAGCCGGATCCGTCGGACAAGGGGAAAAAGGGCGCGTGCCTCGGCGGGGACCGGAACTGGGACTACGTCTACACCGGCGAGGAGGGACTGACGCGAAGCGGCCTGGGATGGGCGGACACCCGGATTTACGAATCCGCCTCCGTTACCGTCTACTACGAGCTCGACCGTCCGTCGTCCCTGGTTCGCTGCGGCGTGTTCAAGTGGCTCCGCGCCGGCTGGGCGGGCCTGAACCTGGTGAAGAAGAAGCACATCCGCGAGGGGATGGAGCGATTCGCCAGGGGGTTCCGGGAGACCATCCACCACCCCCGCCTGCCGGAGCCGCACCGGCTGGCGGCCGTGTTCGACTGGATCAAGGCCATGCCGGAAACAGAGATGCGGGCCGGGGTGAACGACTACCTGAGCGGTCTCCGGGCCCGGTACGCCGGTGAAGAGGTGCTGTCGAAGGATGAGTTCGAGGAGCTGATCGAGACAGGGGACTATGCCGGCCGGATGACCCATCTCCAGATGGAAAGCCTTCTGTCCCTCGAGTACATGAAGTGGGTTCTGGGCAAGAGCACCGTGCTCGGCGAGCTCTTCCGCCTCGCCCCCGATGCGGGTGCCAAACGCGTCTCCGGCATGCGCTGCCCGCCGCCCGGCTGATCTTCCGGGACGGCCCGCTTCGGCACCTCCTCCCGCTTTCCGCCTTTCCCGCCTTTGAGCCTTCAGGCCCGCCCTCACGGACGGCCGGTGCGCGGCGTTCGCGCGATCCTCGGCCCGGAAGCCCCCGATTTGTCCGGGTACGCCTTGAAAGGCTGTGCGGATGGTGGTACGTTCCTGCGCAGCTGCTCGGCGGGCTCTTCACGCGCCCGATTTCGCGGAGGCTGCGAAAGCCCATGCCCTCATTCCCCCACCCTGGGAGTCGATCATGAAGGAATACGCCGGCGTGAACCACCGGGACGTCCCCCTGTTCCGGGATGTGTCCGAGGAGGACTGGAACGACTGGAAGTGGCAGTTTCGGAACACGATTCGGGACATCGAGACGCTCGAGAAGATCATCCGCATCGACGAGACCGAGGAACGTGAACTCGAGCGGGTCCTCCAGACCTTCAAGATGAGCGTCACGCCCTACTACGCCTGCCTCATGGACCGGGAGTACAAGCGGGGTTCCATCCGGCTCCAGGGGGTTCCGCGCATCGAGGAGCTGGCCTACGATCCGGACGACCACGAGGACCCGCTGGACGAGGACGTGGACTCCCCGGTGCCGGGCGTCACCCACCGCTACCCGGACCGGGTCCTCCTCATGGTGACCCGGATCTGCTCCATGTACTGCCGGCACTGCACACGGAGGCGCATGGTGGGCTCCCGGGACCAGCATCTGAGCAGCCGTGACTTGGAGCGGGCGTTCGCCTACATCGAGGGCCATCCCGAGATCCGGGACATCCTGATCTCGGGCGGGGATCCCCTGGTGATGGACGACGGCCCGCTGGAGGCCGTCCTGAAACGGCTGCGGGAGATCGATCACGTGGAGATCATCCGCATCGGGAGCCGCACCCCCGTGGTCCTGCCCCAGCGCATCACCCGCGAGCTCGTGGCCATGCTGCGCAACTACCACCCCCTCTATCTCAACACCCACTTCAACCACCCCGCCGAGATCACCCGGGAGTCCAAGGCGGCCTGCGCGCGGCTCGCCGACGCCGGCATCCCGCTGGGGAACCAGACCGTGCTCCTGCGGGACGTCAACGACTGCCCGTACATCATGAAGAAGCTGATGCAGGATCTCCTCATGATCCGGGTCAAGCCCTACTACATCTACCAGTGCGACCTGTCCCGCGGCATCGCACACTTCCGGACCTCCATCACCAAGGGCATGGAGATCATCGAGAACCTCCGCGGCCACACCACGGGCATGGCGGTCCCCACCTTCGTGGTGGACGCCCCCGGGGGCGGGGGCAAGATCCCGGTGATGCCCAACTACCTCCTCTCCCAGGGGGACCGCCGCCTGGTGCTCCGGAACTACGAGGGCGTGATCACCACCTACACCCAGCCCGAGAACGTGTTCTCGGACTGCGGGCACTGCCGGATCTGCGAGGACGAGCGCTACAAACCCCTGGACGGGGTGGCCAAGCTGCTGGCCGGCGAGAAGCTCACCCTGGAACCGGCGGATCTCCAAAGGCGCAGGCGGTAGGCCGCCGGCGAAAATCACCGACCCCGCAGGGGTCTCGAAAAGGAGCTGGACATGGCGGACAAGCTCGACCTGAGAGAGTCGGAGCGCCTCTACCAGGAGGCCCTGGACCTGATCCCGGGGGCGATCCTGGGCATCCGGAGACCATACAACTTCGTCCCCGGGGAGTACCCCGTCTTTTTCGAGTCGGCCAGGGGAGGCCGGGTCACGGACGTGGACGGGAACGAGTACATCGACATGCTCTGTGCCTACGGACCCATCATCATCGGCCACCGGGAGGAGGAGATCGACGACGCGGTGGTCGAGCAGATGCGGAGCAAGGGCTTCTGCTTCTCCCTCACACAGTCCATGCAGAACACCCTGGCCCGGAAGATGCGCGAGCTGATCCCGTCCGCCGAGATGAGCCTCTTTCTCAAGACCGGCTCGGACGCGACCACCACGGCCATACGGATCGCCCGGGGACACACGGGGCGGACCAAGATCGCCCGCTGCGGCTACCACGGGTGGCACGACTGGTGTGTGGAGGTCAAGGGGGGGATCCCCAAGAAGCTCTACGAGGACATCCACGAGTTCCACTACAACGAGCTGGACGAGCTCGAGGACCTGATGAAGGCGCACGGGGACGACATGGCGGCGATCATCGTGACCCCCGTGGGACACCCTCTGGCGGAGAAGGTCCAGGAGCCCGGGCCCGGGTTCCTGGAAGGCGCAAAGGACCTGGCGGAGCGGTACGGGGCCGTCCTGATCTTCGACGAGATCCGGAGCGGCTTCCGGTTCGGCCTGGGCGGGGCCCAGAAGGCGTACGGCGTCACACCGGACCTCTCCGTGTTCGGCAAGGCCATGGCGAACGGCTACCCCATCAGCGCGGTGGTGGGCCGGAGGGAGGTCATGAAGGTGGCCGCGGACCGGGTGTTCATCAGCTCCACCTTCTTCCCGAACAGCCTGGAGCAGATCGCGGCCCTGAAGACCATCGAGATCCTGGAGCGGGACCGTGTCCTGGACAAGGTGCGGGAAAAGGGGTGGAGGTTCGGGGAGCAGGTGGCCCGCATGGTGGAGGAGAGCGGCGTGCCCGCGGAGTTCTCCGGCGCCCCGCTCCTGCCGTTCATCACCTTTCCCAAGGATCCGAAAGGGCTCTACAAGGAGCTGAGAACGGCGTTCTACACCCAGGTGATCCGCCGCGGGGTCTTTCTCCAGCCGTATCACCACGGCTACGTGGCCTACCGGCACACGGACCCGGAGATCGACCGGGCCGCGGCCGTGGTGGGGGAAGCCCTCGAGGAGATCCGAAAAACGTATTTGGATTGACAACTTGGCACCACTTGGGTATGCTCGGGACCCTCACCGGCGCCCGGCGGAAGGGGCGATTCGAGGCCCCCCGGGTTCGCCGGGCGGGTGGGGATTTCGCCGCGGAGCCGCGGCACGGGACCTCTGGACATTCGGGAGCTTTGCGGACATCATGCTGGACATCGCCACAGAAACAACGAAAAGCCGGGCCGAGCTGCCCGTGACGACCCTCCTGGCCGAGGCCGTGGATTTTCTCGGCCACACGGCGGAAAGACCCCTGGTGCCGGCGGAGTTCCTCCGGCTGGTGGGGGACGGAGACGGTGGATCCCGGTTCTCGCGTCTCCTCCAGGCGACGGGACACCCGGATGATCCCGAAGGGTTCTTTGCCGCGCTCCTGGGACCCGTGCTCCGCGGGGATGCCCGCGGGCGAAGCCCCTTTCGGGTCAACGGGGTGGAGATCCCCAAGCGGTTCCTCATCGCCCTCCTGGAGCGCGTGTCGCCGGGAAACGGGTTCGTCTCCGTCCGGGACGTGGACCAGATGGAGTCCCTGACGAGCATCCGGGTGGAGGAGGACCGGCGGGAGGACCTCCAGAAGGTCATCGACCTGTTCCCGGTCCGGCTGTCCAGGCACACCGTGCGGCAGATGATGGTCTCCAGGGACGTGGCGTACCAGTATTTGCCCTTCGTGGAGGAGCTGGATCCGGTGGGACACGTGAACACCTGGATCGGGCAGTTTCACCAGGGCCTGCTGGAGCGGATGTACCGCAACCGGGTCATCTTTCTTCTCAACATGACCTGTCCCGTCTACTGCCGGTTCTGCTTTCGAAAGCACAAGGAGTCGAGAAACGAGACCTCTCCCACGCCGGACGAGGTTCGGGAGGCCGTGGCTTACGTGGACGCGTCCCCCACCATTAAGGAGATCGTCATCACGGGGGGGGATCCCTTCCTCAACCGGAAGAACATGGAGGCCGCGATCGACGGGCTCGGGAACGTCCCGCACGTCCAGACGCTGCGGCTCGCCACCCGCTCCGTCTCCTACTACCCCCACCTGTTTCTCGCCGACGACGGCGCGTGGCTCAGCTACCTGAAGCGGAAGAACCTGGAGCTGGAGGAGAAAGGGAAGCGGATCGAGGTGGCCACCCACTTCATCCACCCGGACGAGGTGTCCCCGGAGAGCCTGGAGATCATCTCCGAGCTGGTCAAGAACGGCATCCAGGTCTACGTTCAGACGCCCTTCCTCGACGACTGCAACGACCTGGGCCCTGAGCTGGCGGAGCTCTTCGCCAGCCTGAGGGGCGCCGGGGCGGAGATGCACTACATCTACATCCCCTGCAGCCCGATCCACGGCAACAGCATCTACTGGGCGCCGCTCTCCAAGGGGATCGAGGCGGGGGCCTACCTGCGGGCCCACCTGTCGGACCGGGCCATCCCTCGGATCTGCACGGCCACCCCCATCGGCAAGATGGACTGGAACAGCAGCGGCTGGGCCGTGGAGGAGGACCCGGAGAACGGCCACTTCCTCTGGCTCCGGTCCCCCTACACCCCGGACTTCTTCAACGCGTTCGCCCCGGTGGCCAATGAGCTGGACAACGTCCGGGTCAACGAGGAGGGGACCATCGACGTCCGGTACATGGCGCGGATCGGCGACGAAACGCTCCTGGTCGGGGCCAGGGAGGCCAGGACGCCCCGCACCTGCGTATCCGACCTCGAGCTCCTGGATTCCGTCCGCGCGGCGGGCCTGGAGGATCAGAGGTTCGCCCGCCCGGTGGTCTCCTCCGGGGTGGAGGGGGTGGTGCGGGTCCACGAGACCCGGGTGGAGCTGGACGCGGACCGCTGGCGGGCGGGGATCGAGTACATCCGGAGGAACGAGCCGGTCACCGACGTGGTGGTGGCAGGGGAGCGGGACGGGATCGACTGTCTGAAGGAGGTCCGGGGAATCGTCCGGCAGCTTCGGGACATCCCGCACGTAAACGCCCTCCGGGTCCGAAGCCTCGCCTTCGCCGCAAACCCCGGTGCGTACACCCCCGGCGCCATCCGGGCCCTGGCCGAGCTGAACCGGCTGACCGTCACGCGCCCCCTTCGGCTGGAGATCGAGACGGTCTTTCTCCACAGCGGCGAGTTCACTGACGGCCACAAGAGGATCGCGGCCCTTCTTCGGAGGAGGGGCGTCTCGGTCTACGTGAACGTCCCGCTGATCGCCGGCGGCAACGACACCCCGGACGAGATCCAGCAGGTGGCCTACCGCTGCCGGGAGGCAGGTGTGGAGCTCCACCATGTCTACGTGGCCGGCCATGCCCTTCAGACCCGGAGAAACGGGGCCCATCCCGTGGACGTGGACGACGTGCTGGACATCGCCACCAAGGTGCGGCGGGACGGCAGCGGCCGGGAGATCCCGGCCTACGTCCTGCTCACGGACCTGGGCGAGGTGGACCTCGGGCTCTCCTGCCGGCTGGTCGCACGGGAGGGAGGGCTCCGGGCCTGCAGGCTGCCCTACGACCTGGACTACTTCCGGGCCATGGACCCTGCGTACACCTGGCCTGAGGGCGTCGTCCCGGAGGAGGGCGGGCGGCCTTCGGTGCCGGTTCCCGGTCTGGCCTCGCGGACCGGGTTCATGGTGTCCTGATTCGAGGACCGACCCCCGGAACCTCACTTCAAGGAGGGGACGTCCCTAAGTAACTCAATAACTCGTCACGTGGCGGGCGGCTTCGCCTCCTGCAACCGAGCGGTTGAGTCGTTTGGGTACGCCCCCGGAGGACGCTCCATGAAGCCGGAGACGTACATCGACCTGGAGAGCCGCTACGGCGCCTACAACTACAAACCGCTCGACGTGGTCCTCCAGCGCGGGGAGGGGGTCTGGGTCTGGGACGTGGACGGCAAGCGCTACATGGACTGCCTCTCCTCCTACTCCGCGGTGAACCAGGGACACTGCCACCCCCGGATCCTCAACGCCTTGGTCGAGCAGGCCCGCAAGCTCACCCTGACCTCCAGGGCCTTTCGAAACGACCAGCTCGGCCCTTTCTACGAGGAGCTCTGCCGCCTCACCAACTCCCACAAGGTCCTCCCCATGAACAGCGGGGCCGAGGCCGTGGAGACTGTGATCAAGGCCGTGCGGAAGTGGGGGTACAAGGTCAAGGGCGTCCCTGACGGCGAAGCCGAGGTGATCGTGTGCGACGGGAACTTCCACGGCCGAACCATCACCCTCGTGGGGTTCAGCACGGACCCCCAGACCCGAGCGGGGTTCGGTCCCTTCACCCCGGGCTTCAAGACGGTTCCCTACGGCGACGCCCGGGCCCTGGAGGAGGCCGTCACCCCCAACACGGTGGCCTTTCTCGCCGAGCCCATCCAGGGAGAGGCCGGCGTGATCATACCGCCGGACGGGTACCTGAAAGAGGCCCGGGAGGTCTGCTCGCAGCACGGCGTGGCCCTGGTCCTGGACGAGATCCAGACGGGACTGGGCCGCACCGGGCGCATGCTGGCCGAGGAGCACGAGGGGATCGAGGCGGACGTGACCCTCATCGGCAAGGCCCTCTCCGGGGGCTTCTACCCGGTCTCCGCGGTTCTCTCCAACACGGAGATCCTGGGGGTGATCCAGCCCGGCGAGCACGGCAGCACCTTCGGGGGCAACCCCCTGGCCTGCGCCGTGGCCCGGGCCGCCCTCATGGTGCTCGTCGAGGAGGGGATGATCGAGAACGCCGACACCATGGGTGAACACTTCCTGGCAGGGCTCCAGAGGATTCGGAGCCCCTGGATCCGGGAGGTCCGCGGCAAGGGCCTCCTGATCGGCGTGGAGCTGGTTCCCGAGGCGGGCGGCGCCAGGAGGTTCTGCGAGAGGCTCAAGGAGAAGGGCCTGCTGTGCAAGGAGACCCACGAGCACACCATCCGGTTCGCGCCTCCCCTTCCCATCAAGAAGGCGGACATCGACTGGGCCCTCGAACGGATCGAGGCGGTGTTCACCCAGGAGTGACCGAGGAGGCCCTCGCCCATGAACCCGGATCCCGCTGCCATCGCCGCCCGCGGGGGCGGGATCGTCACGGTGGACCTCCACGCCGCCGGGGAGCCCCTGCGCCTGGTGGTCGGAGGGCTGCCCGACCTGCCCGGCCGCACCATGCAGGAGAAACGGGTCCACTGCGGTGAGCACCTGGACCGGGTCCGCTTGCTCCTGACCCGGGAGCCGCGGGGGCACCGGGACATGTTCGCGGCCGTGGCCACCGATCCCGTGACCCAGAACGCGGGGCTCGGGCTCGTCTTCATGGACGCCCGACGCTACCCCTTCATGTGCGGCCACGGCATCATCGCCGCGGTCACGGCATTCCTCGAGATGGGCTGGGTCCGTGCGGGCGGGGATCCGCCGGCCGTGGAGGTGGACACCCCGGCGGGAACCGTGCGCGCCTTTCCCCGCATTCAAGAGGACGGCAAAGGAGCCGTTCGCGTGGCGTCCGTGGCCGTGGAGATGGGTCCGGCCTTCGTGCTCGAGCAGGGCCGGGAGTTGCACGTCCCGGGGGTTGGGCGCGTCTCCGTGGACGTGGTCTTCGCCGGCGGCTTCTTCGTGCTGGTCTCGGCCGAGCAGGTCGGTGTGACGGTGTCCACGGAGCGGTCCTTAGAGCTGGCCGGGTTGGGCATGGCCCTCATCGAGGCGGGGAATCGGCAGCTTCGAGTGCAGCATCCCGAGCGGGACCACATTCGGACTGTGGACGTGGCCGCCATCTACGATCCGTCCGGGCACGGCGAGCAGCGGGGCAAGGGGTGCGTGGTCCTGGGGGAAGGGCACGTGGACCGCTCCCCGTGCGGGACGGGCACGGCCGCCAAGATGGCCCTGCTGCACCGCCGGGGGGAGCTCCCCCTCGGCAGGGCGTTCGAGAACGCCGGCATCACCGGCACCACGTTCGAAGGGCGCATCGTCCGCGAGACCGGGGTGGGCGGCATCCCGGCCGTGGTCCCGGAGATCCGGGGATCGGCCTGGATCACCGGGTTTCACCGGTTCGTCTTCTCCCCGGACGACCCGTTCCCCGAGGGATTCCTGGTGTGACATGAACTTGTCGAGGCCGTTTCGAAGACTCACCGACGGCGACTGCCGCAGGCTCCACGAGGCCAGCTGCCGCATCCTGGAGCGGACCGGCGTGAGGCTCCACCACCCTCCGGCGGTGCGGCTCCTGGAGTCGGCCGGGGCGCGCGTGTCCGAGGAGAACCGCGTGCGCATCCCCCCCCAACTGGTGGCGCGGGCCCTCGAGACCGCGCCCTCCCAGGTGACCCTGTACGATCGAAAGGGAGCCCCTGCGGTGGAGGCTGGCGGTTGTCGCAGCTATTTCGGCACCGGGTCGGACTGCCTGAACGTCCTGGATCACCGGTCGGGGGAGCGACGCCGGGCCCGGATCCAGGACGTGAGGGAGGGCGTGACCCTCTGCGACGCCCTGGAGAACGTGAACTTCGTCATGTGCATGTTCCTGCCCTCGGACGTCCCGCGCATGACGGCGGACCGCTTCGAGATGCAGGCCATGCTCGAGCGCACCACCAAGCCCCTGGTCTTCGTGACCACCGACCTGGCCGGCTGCGAGGACGCCGTGACCATGGCCGAGGCCGTGGCCGGTGGGGAGGAGGCCCTGCGGGAGCGGCCCCTGGCGGCCTGCTACATCAACGTCACCCACGGGCTCCAGCACAACCGGGAGGCCCTGGAGAAGCTCCTGTTCCTCTCCGGCAGGAACCTCCCGGCGACCTACGTTCCCGTGTCCCTGGGCGGTGCGAGCGCCCCCGTGACCCTCGCCGGGGGCATGGCGCTCTGGAATGCCGGCTGCCTGGCCGGTCTGGTGATCGGGCAGCTGAACCGGCCGGGGTCGCCCTTCATCACCACAGGTTGGGGGGCGAGCGCCCTGGACATGCGCACCGGCCTGAGCCCCTACGTGGAGCCGGAGAAGCAGTTCATCGCCCAGGAGCTGGCCCACTTCTACGGGCTGCCCATGTTCGCCTTCGGGGGCATCTCCGACGCCAAGCAGGTGGACGGACAGGCCGGGGCCGAGGCCGCCCTGACCCTCCTGGCGAACGCCCAGGCCGGGAGCCACCTGGTGCACGACATGGGCTACCTGGAGTCGGGCCTCACCGGCTCCCTGGCCCAGCTGGTGGTGTGCGACGAGCTGGTGAGCTGGGTGCGGTCGGCCCTCGAGCCGGTGGCGATCACCGAGGAGACCCTGGCCCTGGACGTGATCGACGAGATCGGCCCGGACGGCCAGTACCTGGACGGCCTGCACACCCTCCGACACTACCGGGACCGGTGGTACCCGCAAGTCCTGGACCGGACGGGATACGAGTCCTGGGCCGCCCGCGGCGGCAAGGATTTGGCGTGCGTCGCCGCCGAAAGGGTGGATACCCTCCTGAACGAGCACGAGCCCGAGCCCCTCCCAGAGGAGATTCGAGAGTGCATTCAGGCTGTCGTGGACCGCGCCGTGGAGAGAGGCCGGAGATCCCGGGTAAACTGAGGAGAAGGCACCGGCCGTCTCGGTCCGCGAAGGTGCGCTTCGGCCGGCGTCACGGGGACGGGAGCCGGTAGAGCCACTCGAAAACCCCCATCATCAGTGGAATGGAGACGAGGGAGACGGCGAAGCTCGTGAACATGAACTGGTTGACGAGATGTCTTTTGCCGCCCGCCCTTTCCGTCAGGATGGGGATCGCGGTGACGGGGGGGACCGACGCCTGCAGGACCATCAGGAGGGCTACGTGGTAGGGCAGGCGCCAGATGGACAGCGCCAGGAGCACCACCATCGGAAACAGGATGTTCTTCACGAGAACGAACTTTCCGATCTCCAGCGGATAGAGCCGACCCTTCTCTCGAAAATCCAAGTAGATGTTGCCGCCGAGGATCAGCATGAGGAGGGGAAGCGCCATCTCCCCCACCATCCGGAGTGCCGACACGACAAAGTCGGGTATGACGCCCTCGACCCCTGCGAGGCGAAGGAGGGTGGCCGCCACCGTGGCCAGAAGAATGCGGTTGATGATCTTTCCCCAGTCGAGCGCCCGGGTCGTCTTCCCGAAAAAGAGGTGGGCCGTGCTGAAGAGGAGTGACGGAAACAAGAGCACGAAAAAGAAGAGGTCCACGACGTAGGGAGAGTCGGCCCCGAACACCCCGGTCAGGATGGCCAGGGGGAAAAACAGGGCGTTCTGAAAGAAGAGGCTGACTGCAAACTCCCGTCGGGTCCCGCGTTTGGACAGAAGAGAGAAGAGTGCGGTCAGGACGCCCAGGAAAACCGTGAAGCCGGCCCACCAGAGGGGAAGAAGCCACCACCCCTCGAACTCGGTCGGCTTGAAGTTTTGAAGGATGTTGACGAAGACGAGGCTCGGAAGGGAAATGTCCAGCGCCAGGACGGACAGAACGCCCAGGGCCTCTCCGGGCAGGATGCGCCGGCCGATGATCCACAGCCCGAGAACGCCGATCCCCAGGAGGAGGGCGACGGACTCGAAAGTGGAAACCAGGACATGGGCGTTCACGCGTGTTCCTTCACCGGGGCGCGTCGATCCGGTTCCCGCCGAACCCGTGAGACCGCATCCATCGCCGCACAAAGGGGTGGGTCGGTTATCGGTGGTACACCACCCGCCCGTCGAAGACGGTCATCTCCACGGCGGTCTCGACGATCTCCATGGGATCCGCGGCGAAGATGTCCCGGTCCAGGACCACCAGGTCGGCCCGCTTCCCGGGTGACACGCTTCCCAGCTCGTGGGCCACACCGTTCGCCTCGGCCGCCGAGAGCGTGTAGGCGCGGACCGCCTCCTCCACAGTGATCCGCTCCTCCGGGTACCAGCCGCCTTCGGGCGAGCCGTCCCGCCGCCGGCGGGTGACCGCAGCGTGGATGCCCACCAGGGGCCGCGGGTCGCAGACCGGCGCGTCCGAGCTCATGACCAGCGGGATGCCGGCGTCCAGCATGCTGCGGTAGGCGTAGGTCCACCGGCCGCGTTCACCCACGGAGCGCTCGATCATGTGAATGTCCAGAATCATGTTGTGGGGCTGGACGCAGCCCACGAGGTTCAGCCTCGCCATGCGTTCGAGGTCCTCGGGCCGGATCATCTGGATGTGCTCCACCCGGTGGGGCACCGCGGGACCCGTCGTGGGACCGGTCTCCTGGAGGACCCGGGCTCGGTCCACGGCCTCGAACACGGAGGCGATCTCCCGGTTGGCCCGCTCGCCGATGGCGTGCACCATCACGGCGAGGCCGGCCCGGTCCGCCGTGACGACCCACCCCCGCAGCGCGTCCGGGGAGCATAGCGGCATGCCCACGCCTCCGTCCAGGTAGGGGTCGACCATCCAGGCCGTGCGCGCGCCCATGCCCCCGTCCATGAAGTACTTGAGGTGTCCGATCCGCAGCCGATCGTCGCCGAAGCCGCTGCGGAGACCCAGGGAAACGGCCTCCTCCAGCCGTTCCCCGGGCAGGCTCACCCAGCAGCGCAGGTCCAGCTTCCCCTCCTCCCGGATCCGCTGCCAGGTACGGAAGGCGGGCGGCCCTTCCACCCCGCCCATGAGCCGGACGTCGAACAGCCCGGTGATCCCGTGGGAGTGGAGGGCGGGGATGCCGTCCACCATGGCCTCGTAAACCCCCGGGTCGCCGGCCTCGTGAATCACCGCCTTGATCAGGTTGGGGGCCAGCTCGCGGAGGATCCCGGAAGGGCGACCCGCGGCGTCCCGGGCGATCACGCCGTCCGGCGGGTCCGCAGTGTTCTCGTCGATGCCCGCCCGCTCCAGGGCGAGGGAGTTCACCGTGGCCAGGTGCAGGTCGCATCGCCACAGGGCCACCGGGTGGTCGGGCGCCACGTGATCCAGGTCGTGCCGGGTGGGCATCCGGTCGTCCTCCCAGTCCGACTCGTTCCAGCCCTGGCCGAGCACCCAGGTCCCCGCCGGAAGGTTTCTGGCGGCCTCGGCCACCCGTCCCAGGCAGTCCTGGAAGGAGGCCGCGTCGGCCAGGTTCAGCTGCTTCCGTCCCATGGACCAGTCGTAGTAGTGGAAGTGGCTGTCCGTGAAGCCGGGCAGGACCAGGCGTCCCCCGAGGTCCAGGGTTTCGGTCTCGGGGCCGGAGAGGGAGGCGATCTCCGTGTTGCCCCCCACGGCCAGGATTCGGCCGTTCCCCACAGCCGCGGCCCGGGCCAGGGGGCGGGAGGGGTCGAGGGTGCGAATGAGGGCGTTCAGGAAGATGCGTTCCGGTCTCATGGGAGAAAACCTCCGGGAAAGGGATCGTCGGGATCGAGGACAAAGGTGTGAACGCCCGTGATGTGGGCGCTGCCGCGGATCTCCGCCACCACGGCGGGCACCTCGCCGACGTGGGTCTCTCGAACGAGGCGGGCCTCGAAGACCGTCCCGAGGGGACTCGTGTTCCTGTAAGGGCGGTCCATGTCGATCCGCCCCAGGTGGTGAAGGAGGGTCAGCTTGGCGGCCGTCCCCGTGCCGCAGGGGGACCGGTCCATGTGGCGCTCGCCGTAGACCACCATGCTCCTCCCGCTGTGGGGAGACCCGGCGTCCTCCTCGTAGAACTCCACCACGTCCACGGTGGTGACCTCGGGCCGGGTGGGGTGCTGCACCTCGAGCTGATCGTTTGCGCAGTCGATGAGGGTCATGCCCAGATCCACGAGCCGTGCGCTGTTCTCCGGGGTGAGATCGAGCCCGGTGCGCTGGGCCGGCACCATGGCGAAGAACCCGCCGACGCAGACGGTCTCCACCGGGATCCTCCCCAGCCCGGGGACGTCCAGGGACCGCTCCCGGCCGTAGACGAAGGAGGGCACCGCCCGGACGGCCACGGACTCCACCGCGCCGTCCCGGATCCGGGCCAGCGTGTCCATGGGCCCTGAGGGCGTGTCCACGGTCACCCGGGTCTCCGGACCGGCCGGTTCGACCGCGCCCGCCTCGATGAGGGTGGTGACCGCCCCGATGGTGGCGTGCCCGCAGAGGTAGGGGTAGCGGCGGGCGTCCATGTAGATCAGGCCGAAGGCCGCCCCCTCGCTCACCGGGTCCGTGAGGGCCGCGGCGATCATGTCCCGGTGCCCCCTGGGCTCGCGGGTGAGCAGCCGGCGCACGGAGTCCAGGTGATCCATGAAGTAGCGGCGCTTCTCCGCCATGTCGGCGCCGGGCACCACACCGAACCCGTCCACGACGAGGCGCGTGGGCTCACCGGCCGTGTGGGAGTCGATGGTCCGGAGGGATGACGGAAACCGCCGGGACAGCCTCTCCCTTGCGCGTTGAATGTCCATGGTTCGATCCTCCCGGCTTTCGGGGCACCCCGGGTGCCGGCTTCAACGGACGATCCGGAGCCCTCCCAGTAAGATACGACCTGTTCGCGCCTGCGTGTCTCGGGCGCTCGACTGCATCAAGGGAAGCGGTGAGTGCCGCGCGCCCCCGAACGCGAGCGTCATGGGCGGATGCGATGGATCGTGCCGGTGCGCTGAACGGACGCTCGAGCGTCCATCACGCCTGGGACCCCCGGGAAGGGACGTTCCGGCCTCGAAGAAAAGAGGTCTCGCGGGGATGCGGGTTTGGCGACGTTGTTCAGTCTTCTCGCTTCAGCAGCCCGCAGTGGCGGGGCGGGGCGTGGATCTGGACGGTCTCGCCCCTGCGGTACGGCTTGGAGCTGACCATGCTGATGGCGTGGATCACCGTCCCGTTGGCCAGCTCCACGAAGTAGCTGACCTCCCCTCCCATGTAGCTGCGGTCCTTGACAACGCCCTTGAAGGTGTTGATCTCAGGGGCGGTAACGTCCTCCTTGTCCGGGAGAATGTCGAACTTCTGGGCACGCACCACCAGCTCGACGGGTTCCCCCTGCTTCCACGCTTCGGAGCCCGGGGTGTAGATCTCGTTTCCGTCCTCGACGCGGACCCTGGTGTAGTCCCCCTCTCGGCCCAGCACCTCGGCGTTGAAGAAGTTGGAGTGTCCCAGGAAGTCGGCCACGAAGTGGTTGACCGGGTTGTTGTACACGTCCTCTGGACCGCCTTCCTGCTGCTTGCGGCCGTCCTTCATGACCACGATCCGGTCGGACATGGACAGGGCCTCGCGCTGGTCGTGGGTGACGAAGATGGTGGTCACGCCGAGCAGCTGCTGGAGGTTGTCCACCTCCATGCGCATCTCCTCCCGCAGGTTCTCGTCCAGTGCGGAGAGCGGCTCGTCCATGAGCAGGACCACGGGCTCGATGACGATGGCCCGGGCCAGGGCGATCCGCTGCTGCTGACCGCCGGAGAGCTGGGACGGCATCCGGTCCTCGACGCCGGGCAGGCGGACCATCTCCAGGGCGCGCTTCACCCGGTCCCGGGACTCCTGCTTGGGCACGTTGCGGTACTTGAGCCCGAAGGCCACGTTGTCGAAGATGGTCTTGTGGGGGAACAGCGCGTAGTTCTGGAAGATCATCCCCAGGTTCCGCTTGTGGATGGGGGTGTCGTTCACCCGCTTCCCCTGGATGTAGATGTCCCCTTCGGTCGGGCTTTCCAGCCCCGCGATCATGCGCAGGATGGTGGTCTTGCCGCAGCCGGAGGGCCCGAGGAGGGTCACGAGGGTCCCCTCCTCGAACTCCAGGTCCATCTTCTCGACGGCCACCACCTTGTCGAACCGCTTGTACACGCCCCTGAGCTCCACCGCGAGGGACTTGCTTTCGTTTTCCACCGCTCTACGCTCTCCTGGTTGGGGTGCGGAAGGCCGCCCCGCTCCGCCGGGAGCGGAACGGGGCGGCCGGCTCGTTCAACCGGTCGCGGGCAGGACCTGCGGCCCTGCCTGCGGGGATGCTTCTACGCACCGGCCCGGACCCGGTCCCACTTCTCGGTCCACTCGACCTGGTGGCTGTTCCAGTAGTCGGGCTTGGCGAACAGGTAGCCCTTGAGCTCGCCCGTGGGATCGAAGGCGGGGAGCTTCCGGACCTCCGGCGGCATCTTCACCTTGGTGGGGTCCAGGCTGGGCGGGTAGTTCTGCCCCTTGGCCACGGCGATGGCGGCGTCCGGCTCCAGCATGAAGTTGAGGAGCTTCTGGGCCACCTCCAGGTCCGTCCCCTTGAGCACGAAGATGTACTCCATCCAGGAGTAGGTCCCCTCGGGCGCCAGGTAGCCGATGGGGTGACCCTGCTGCTGGAGCGCCGCAACCCGGCCGGACCAGGCCACGGTGGCGTAGATCTCCTCGTTGGCGAGGAGGCTCATCAGCTCGGAGCCAGACTCCCAGTACTTCTTCATGAGGCCCCGCTGCTCCTCCAGGGCCTTCCACACGGCGTTGATGTCCGTGATGTTGTTGGGGCTCTGGCCGGTGTAGAGGGCCGCGTACCACATGTTGGTCCGGTGGTCGGCGCCCCAGCTCCCCAGCTTGTCCTTGAGCGCCTTGTCCCACAGCAGTTCAACGCCCAGCTTCTCGGCCTTCTCCTTGGAGATCTGATTGGTGTTGTAGGCGATCCCGGTCTGCCCCAGGTCGTAGGGGACGGCCGAGAGCTTGCCGCCGCTGATGTCGCGGAGGGCGGTGATCATGGGCTGCATGACGTTCTTGAGGTTGGGGATCTCGGTCTCGTCCAGGACCACCCCGAAGCCCAGGTTGATGTAGCGGGCGTAGTCGAACACGGCGCTCAGGTGGGCCAGGTTGAACTCGCCGCCGGGCGGGTAGGAGGCCTTGACCTGGGTCAGGTAGGCGTCCATACCGGTGAAGGCCGCGTCCACCACCTCGATACCGGTGGCCTTGGTGAAGGGCTCGAAGGCGTACTTGCGAAGGGCCTCCGAGGTGGTGCCGCCCCAGGAGTCGAACCGGATGGACTTGGCCGCCCGGGCGTTGCGGGTCAGGAGGCCGAAGGGCCCCCCCACCAGCCCGGCCGCGGCCCCGGCGATGCCGAGGTACTTGATGAAGTCGCGGCGGGTGATGCTGCCGTCCTGGTACAGCTTGACCACGGTGTCCAGTTGCTCGTTCAAATCCTTCTTCATGGCTGAACTCTCCTTTCATCCAGAAACGTTGCCGATCGACAGGCTCGCCCGCCCACCGGCCTTCCGGCACCAAAGGCCGCCGGTCGGCCGGCGTGTGTCCCGTCAGGTTTGCCGCGCGCCACCCGGACGCAGCGCCGCCCGTCCCTTTCCCCGGGGGCCGGCGCAGACCCGTACTTCTACCCCCGGCGGAATCGGCGGGAGAGATACCCCGCCGCCAGGGGGATGGAGATCGTCAGGAGAATCATGACCGCGCCGAGGGCGTTGATCTCCGGGCTGATGGAGTTCCGCAGCATGCCGAAGATCTTCACCGGAACCGTCTGGCTGCGGGCGGTCGCCCAGAACAGCGTGGCCGTCACGTCGTCGAAGGAGATCGTGAACGAAAAGAGCATCCCCGCCAGGATCGCGGGGGCCAGGAGCGGCAGGGTCACCTCCTTGAAGGTCTGAAACGGGTTGGCCCCGAGGCTCAGGGCCGCCTCCTCGTACACGCGCTTGATGCCCACGAGGCGCGCCTGGACCACCAGCAGGACGTAGGGCAGGGTCAGGACCACGTGGCCGATGAGCAGGAGCGCGAAGCTCTTGGGCTGCTGGAGCCAGCGGATGAACAGGAGCAGGGCCACACCCAGCACCACCTCGGGGATCATGATCGGGGTGAGGAGCAGGGTGTTCAGGGTGTTCTTTCCGGGGAACTCGTACCGGACGAAGGCCATGGCCGCGGGGATCCCGATGGCGGTGGTCACGATGGCCGTGAGGGATCCCAGCACGAGGCTGTTCTTGAAGGCGTTCAGAATGGTGTCGTTGTGGGCGAGCTTGACGTACCAGCGAAAGCTGAACCCCTCCATGGGGAAGGATCCGAACTGCTGGGGGTTGAACGACAGGATGACGACCGCCACGATGGGGGTGAACATCCAGACGTACACCAGGATCGTGTAGAGACGGATCAGCGACCAGCCCGAGATTCTTGGCATGACGAATCGCTCACTGCAGGCTCTTGAAGATCTGGTTGATCCCCAGGTACCGGTTGTAGGTGTAGACGATCGCCCCCAGCAGCAGGAGGAGAATCGTGCTGATGGCCGAGCCGAACGGCCAGTCCAGGGTCCCCACGACCCGTTTGAAGATCAGGTTGGCGATCATGTCGTTGCCCGGCCCCCCGAGGATCATGGGCGGCAGGTAGGTGCCGGAGGTCAGGACGAAGACCAGGAGGCACCCGGCGCTCACCCCGGGGAGGCTCAGGGGGAGGGTGACCTCCCGGAAGGCCTGCCACTCGGTGCAGCCCAAGCTCCGCGCGGCCTCCAGGAGGTTCTTGTCGATCCCCTCCAGGCTCACGTAGATGTTCAGGATCATGAACGGGAGCAGGTACTGGATGAGGCCCATGAGCACGGCGCCCTCGTTGTAGAGCATGCTCAAAGGCTGGTCCAGGAGCCCGATCTTCATGAGCGTGTGGTTGATGAGACCGGTGTCCCCCAGGATGTTGATCCAGCTCAGGGTGCGGATGATGAAGCTGATCCAGAAGGGGAGCATCACGAGGATCAGGAGGAACGGCTTGATGCGGCTCTCGGTCCGGTAGAAGAAGTAGGCCGGGATGTAGCCCATGACCAGGCAGAGGAGGACGGTCTCGAGGGAGACGCGGATGGTTCGAATGAGGAGGGAGGGGTAGAAGAAGTCCTCGAAGAACTTGGCGTAGTTCCCGAACTGGAACGCAGGGATGTCCGCCCCGCTCGGCGCGCGGAGCCAGAAGCTGTAGACCACGATGAAGCAGACCGGAATGACGAGGAGGAAGAAGACCGCGCTCACAGCGGGTGCGAGCAGGGCTGCCGGTTTCCAGGGCTTGCTTTCCATGGGACCGCCGAGGGGATCGGGTTGTTGCCAAAAAGCGCACCGGCACAAAACCTAACGTTTGTTAGATTTTGTGGAACCCCCACCTCCATGCGTTCGTTCCCGGCGTGCCGATGGCGTCTTTCGCCACCCTGAGCGTCCACCTATAATGGATCGACTGCCGAGAGTCAAGGTAAAATCGGGAAGTTGGGCAAAAGCCGGGGTTTTTGGACGCTTGACACGGAAAACCCGGCTCTGGTAAATCTAACAAACGTTAGGTTTGACGCATTCGCAAAAACCCGCTCACGCGCCGCTGGGGAGGACATGGCCTGTTGAAATCCCAGGGGCAGATCTCGAGGATTCGGGCTGTTGGGACTTGATCAGGTTTGACGCATTCGCAAAAACCCGCTCACGCGCCGCTGGGGACGACATGGCCTGTTGAAATCCCAGGGGCAGATCTCGAGGATTCG